>Ga0196899_1000688_pt1 | contig 17248 bp, 5 predicted proteins | sample VirMetDEL_Sep_01_FD_169095 | JGI IMG/M metagenome (GOLD analysis project Ga0196899, IMG submission 169095) | Aqueous microbial communities from the Delaware River and Bay under freshwater to marine salinity gradient to study organic matter... | ecosystem: Environmental > Aquatic > Marine >... | reverse complement strand
GGTAACTCAAATCAAGAAACTCATTATTCAATATATGATGAAAAACCAAACATTGGAAATAACTATTATAGATTAAAGCAAACAGATTATGATGGTTTATTTAAAATATTTCAACCAATAGTAGTACTTATAGAGGAAAATAAATATATTATAAAAACAATTAATATCAACGGTCAACAAGTTGATTTTAAAAATAAAGGACTTTTTATAGACTTATGGAACAATGGAGAAGCAACTAAATATATAAATAAATAACTTAAAATTTAAAACATGTGTGAATTATGTGAAGGTCTTTGTCAAGGCTGTTAAATAATAAAAGGGAGGTCTTACGGCCTCCCTTTTTGGTTACAGGAACTTTGGGTATGGTGCCCAGTTTTTTTGTTCCTTATTTATTCATTAATTTTAAAAGCTTTTTAACTCTATCTGCTTCATACTTTAACTTTCTTATAGCAGCTTTACTTAGTCCTAAGCTATCTAATTTTCTTACTTGCTCTGCTTTGCTTAAAGCTTTATATTTAGCAAGTTCTTTTTCTTCCTTATTTACTTTTATTTCTTCTCCACTATTTACTTTTATTATTAAATCAATCTTATCTTTTTCTGATTTAGCTTTTTTAATTGTATAATTATCATAACCTAAATCTTTTAACATTTTAATTTGTTGAGAAGAGTTTAACTTCTTTATAACTTCGTAATCAGTTGATCCTTCAGCTTCTTTGTACTTTTCATATTCTTTAGTTTGCTTCTGCAATTCTTTCTGCATAGGCGTTAACTCAACGCTGTTCGTATATTCTCTTTGTTCTAACTGCCAAGTTGGCCATCCTAATACATTAGCAACAGCTTGCCAAGCTTCAGTTTCATCAGCCATAGCATGCTTAAGATTTTCTATTTTAGTATACATTCTATCTAAAGGAACATTAGTTGTAGCTGTAATAACCTTAGCCATGGATTCATAAGCTGGATTATCTAAACTAAAACCTTTGTCAAACACTTCTTGTCTTCGTTTTTTAGTATCAAAAGGATAAGCAGCTGATTTAAATTTAGATAACTTACTTTTTATAGATGGTGAAAATTCTAATAACTTATAATAAGAGTCAGCATATTCAGGTCTATCTTTTTTAGATCTTTTATATATATCTATACCTAAGTTTTTAAGAACTTGTATAGTAACACCACCTAAACCTAAGCCTCTTAATTGAGAGTCAAGCATGCCGTTAACGGTGTTAAATAACTTATCTTGTTTAAATTTAGCTTTGCTTTCCATTTGTTCTTCTGTCAACTCCTCGTCATCATCTCCAAATCCTAAAGCAAATGCTCCTTGTTGTAGAGCATTAAACATTAAATTCTGTAAGAAAGAATAATAAGCTATTCTTGATAATCTAATTCTATTACTCTGAGCTAATGTCTTACCTTGTATAGGTCTTCTATTGACCATATCTTGTATATCTCTTTTTTGTATTCTAGCATACTGCATAGGTGTATTAACATATTGCAATATTATTCTACCTAAATCACCGGATTGCTGCATTGATATTTTACTAGGATCAGAAGACTGTTGAGACTTTTCAGACGCTTGTCTAAACTCTTTCATTGCTATTTCTTTAGCTTCAGCTTCTGTCATTCCTTTTTTAACAAGATCTTTTATTCTATTTCTATAAAACATAGCACCACCAGATGCAATAGCAAAACTATCAGCAAACCTAGTTGGCATATAACCTTTCTCTATTATGTAACTAATAGCTGCTTTAGCTTTGTTCTTTGATGTTTTAGCAGCATCTGCTATTTCACTTTCAGATATATTTAATTTTAAACCATTACGTCTATCTTTTAAATAATCAGAGTTCATTAATTCAACAAAATCTTTCCAGTATTGAGGTTGATTAGCAAAAGCTTGACCTGCTCTAAGTGGATTGTTAAAACTCCAATTAATAAAATTAGCGGAAGATATAGTTTGTAACAATGCTGATCTAGTATTAAAGAACATTGTAACACCTGTAGATTGATTTATATAATCTAAAACCTGATTACTCAACCTGTTTCCACCAGCTGTTCTATTACTGCCAGACTTCATTCTTGTAAGTATGTTCTCCATAGCTTCTCTATACTTAGGACCAAAGGCAGCTTCCAGCTTATTCATGTTTTCTTTACTAAAAATAATATCAACATTTTCTTTCCAAGATTCTAAATACTTAGCTCTTTTTGTAGTGTTTAAAATATCTATAAGATCTGTTGTTATAGTTCCAGCTTGCCAGTGTTGGCCTGGAGCAGAGTAACCATCTCCTTTAGTTATACTTAATATTTGTTCAGCAAAAACTTTCAGTTTGCTATCAGCTTCTACAATATCATTTAACTCTTTAAAATCACTTTTAGATAAACCAGGTATTTCCATTCCAGTCTTAGCCCATAAATAAACTCTAACAGCTTGCTCATTAGTAAACCCAGATTTAGTTTGTTTTCTAAGATCTTTAGGTACATCTAATTCTTTTTTAAGCTCTTTAAAATCAGCCATTAAATTAACTCTATCTGTAGATAAGTTATCAGTAGCTCTAGTGTATGGATCAAATAAGTTTTTCTGATAAAAATCTAAAGCTTTAGTTCCTTTCTCACCCTTAGGTAAAGTACTATATAATAAACCTAAAAAGTCTTCAGCTGATGGTGGTATAAAGAATTTTACTTTCTTAGCTTTGTTACCTCTTATTTCAGCTTTAATATCTGAAAATACTTTTTCTCTACCTATACCTGTTCTTTGTTCTAGTATTTCATTAAAATCTTCACTTAGTCTTTCACTAGCATTCATTCTAGCTTGTTGCACTTGAGATTTAATGTCTAACACTTCTAAAGCATCACGAACAGCTTTAACATTTTGAGGTGCATCATCTGCAAAGTAAAAATCATTATAACCTTCAGCTGCTTTACCAACTAACCAATCAGCTTTAGCTTTACCAGTTGAGTTTCCTAAACCAATAATATTTTCTAATGGTATATCAATACCCATTTCTTTTAAAAATACATGTATAGCAGGTGCAGCTTCAGGTGCTCTAGCGGTTAATATAAACATATCTCTTTCGCCTTTAGCTTCTTTCATTGTTTTCATTAGATCGAACAATGGACCTTTACCACCTTCAGTTACTTTATTAAAATCAGAAAAGTCCATTTCCCAACCTTTATCTATAAGCTCTAAACCTTCTTTAGCAAACTCTTCGGCATTAAGAACTTTTCTTTCATTACCTTTCGTAGCAAATACTTTATTCTTGCTAGTACCTACAGTGTCATCAAAATCAAATACTCTAATTTTCTTAGGTTCTTTTTTGACTTTTCTAGCATTAGCTAAAGCTTTATCTAAAACTTTAGATTTTTCAACCAACTGATTAGTAGTCATTTTCTCACTGGTGTTCATAACACCTGATTGATCTACGTTGGATTTAGTTTGTTTAAAAGCTTTATCAGCTTGTTTAGTTCCTATTACCTTTATTACATTGTCTAAATATTCTTTAGCTTTTTTAGATGTAAAATTAGGATCAGTTAATTGTTTAAATATTAAATCTGCTTGAACTTCTACTATGTTAGGATTTTTTTGCAAATAAGAATCAACTTCTACATTGTATTTTTTAGCGTAAGTAACTCCATCTAAATAAAGAGTGTTAGGATTTAATTTTACATATTCATTGAAAAATCTTATTTCAGAAGCTGGAACTTTGCTAAAATCTCCAGTTTTAAAAGCTTCATTTAAAGCTTTTTCTAATATAGGATGCTCACCACTTTGTGAATCATATATACCTTCACCATCAACTCTTTTAAATCTTTGATCTACAGCTCCTTGATAATTTAAAAACTTACCATCGCTTACTTCAATTACATTTTTTAAATCAAAAGCTATTTGATAATAATTTTCTGCAGCCCATTTTTTCCAACCTTCTAATACCTTTGGATTTTTATTTGTAATAGCATCCATAGTTCTTATAGCCCAAGAACTAAAAGGATAAGTATGTTCTTCATATTTATTCCTTTCTGCAGCATCAACATGTTTACCTCTCATCAAAGCTACATCTTTACCTAGCATTCCACTAGCTTTATTATTATATATAAACTCTCTTAAAACCTCAGATGCTTCTGGATTAGCATCGTAAGCTTCTTTAAATTTTTCTATTAATAATTCAGTAGCTTGTTTTCTTGTTTTTAAATTAGCTAAATTTGAAGCTAGTTTATTTAATTTTTGACCTTTACCAAAAGCCTCTAACATTATTTCAGCGGCAGCGTTATCTTTTAAACCTTGTTGCTCTATGTTTCTTTTTAAATTATCTATGTCTAATATAAGATCATTTTCTAATAGAGTTTGATTATTACTTAAATATTGTTGCTCTAATCTTTCTACTTCATTAGCTTCTTTTTTAGCTTCTGCCTTTGCCTTTGTTTTAGTAAGTCCTTGCTTAATATATTGTTTTGTTAAATCTTCTATAATTTTTTCTTTTGACTTTTTAGTACTACCTATTGCTTCAAAAGAACCTATAGCCATTTGTTTTCCTAAAACTTTTTCAGCTCTTCCACCACCTGGAATTAAATCTCTAAACATTCTAGTTAACAAACCTGGACCAAATATTTTAGCATAATCTTCTGTTATTACTTTTCTAGCTTTTATTACACTATTAGGATCAAAAAAGTTATAAGCACCCATCAAGTCTGTCATTTTACTAACTTGAGTTTTATTGGGTAATAATTTTTCAGACATAGCTAACTTGCTAGAAGAAGATTTAATGTCTGCTATTAATTGTTTTTCAGCTGCTGTTTCCGCAGGTAATTTAGCTCGCTTAGCTTGATTAGCTACAGCCATTGTTTCTACTAAAGCCATACCTTTAACTAGCTGAGCTATATCTCTAGTATAAGCTTCAGGTAATTCACTAAGTTTTAAATCTGCTAATATTTCTTTATAAACTTTCTCTATTACTTCATTACTTGGTTTTCTAAACTCTGGCTTTATTTTGTAAACTTTTGGAACTTGACTTGTCTTACCCTTACCTCTTCCACTAGGGCTAGTCATTACACCAGTAGGATCTATAAATTGTTCGTAAAAATAATCATATATTCTATCTGGTAATCTTATTCCCCTACCCACAACGTCTGGAGAAACTTCTATAATTTCACCTTTTGTATTTACAATAGCTTGTGGTGTATTTACGTTATATTCTGGTAGAGAAACATTTAAAAATCTTTTTAAATTATTTTTATCCTTAAAGTAATCTCTTAATGATAAAAAATCTTTAGCTTCTATAATACCTTTTTCACCTGCATCTAATCGTTTGTTAGAAATCTTTTTTCCTTTTGAATCAACTATATTTATTGTAGGTAAAACATTTTTAGAAGGATTACTAACTTTAGTACCTTCAGGTATATTAAATAATAACTCAGCTACTTTACTTAATTCTTCTTTAGGTGTACCACCAAAACCTTTTAATCTAGCTTGTTGTAGTTTTTTAGCATCAGTTCTTAAATCTTTAAAAACTTCTATTATTTCTTTTTCTTTTGCCTTAGCTTCTTTACCTTCAAATACACTAACTAATCTTTCAGTTTCTTTTGTAGCTGCTTCTTTATCTGTTAACTCTGTTTCAGGTGTTTTAGTGTCAGCAATTTCTCTTGTTAAATCTTCTATTCTAGTGGTTTCTTTAGGTTTAAATTTTTCAATGTACTTAGGTAATATTCTTTCTGCTATCAAGTTCATGTAAGTACTAGGCTCACCTTTAGAAGGATTATAGTTTTTAATAAAACTATCAAACTCTAAAATTAAAAGATCAGCTATACCACTTGTTACATTAGGATCTTTAGTGTTAACTGGAACTTTTCTTGTGCCTCTATTTGCTATTCTTGCTAAAGCAGCTATACCGCTAGCTGTGTATTGCTGTATTAAATCTTCAACTTTTTCTAACTCTATATTGCTAGGATTTTCTTTATACTCTTTAGCTAAACTTTTTAAATCTTTTTCAGAAGTTTGTATACTCGTGCTACCGTCTTTTAATAACTCTTTATATTCTTCCAAAGCTTTTTTAACCTCAGCTTTACCTTCAGGTGTTTTTTCAACTCCAGTTATAAAAAAGTCAGCAACATCAGCTCCATTTTTTAATTCAATAACTTCTGTTCCTACTTTTTTAATGTTAGCTCCTTCTAATAAACTGTTTAATTGACCTTCGCCTTGTAGTTCTAAAAATTCATTTATAAACTCTTTTTCAATTTGAACATCCCTTTTATTACCTTCTATTAAATCTTTGTAACCAGGACGCTGCATCATCTCTTGTTCAACTCTGTTAAACACGCCTAGTTCTTTTAATCTATTTTTAAACGAGTCTATATAATCTAAGTCTTCTTTTTCAACTTCTTTTCTAGCAGATTCAAGATCTCTACTTGTTTTTGCTTTTTGTCTAACTCTACTATCTACCGCTGATTGATCAAAACGTCTTTCAAACACTGGGTGAAACAGCTCGTGCTTTTGTGTTGATCCTTTAAAACCTTCTACTACATATTCTTTACCTCCAGATTCAAACTTATATTTACCACCTTGAGGTGCCATAGCATCTTTGTTAATGACAAATACAGTTTTACCATCTATTGTTGTTTGAAATCCATAACCTATTGTTTCTGGTTGCTTTCCAGTTAACTCTGATTTAAGCTTATTAAACTCTTCTGATGACAACTCTCTAACTTCAGTGCCCTCTGCTTTAACTTCTTCAGTATAATCTAAAGTTTCTTTTATTCTTTGTTGAGTATCACCTCTAGCTATATCTATTAAAGTTTTTTGTTTTGTTTGTTCTAATAATATATCAGCATCTAATCTTTCTAACTCTAAATCATAAGTAACTTTATTTATTTCTTTATTATTTAACTGTGTTTTTAAGTTTTCTTTTATGTTTTCGTTAGTCTGTTCTTTAGAAGTGCTCTCTAAGTATCTTTTAAAGTTTTTACTATTAGGATCTTTAAAATATTTACTAGCTTGGTTATATGAAGAGTTTGAAGATTTATAAATCTGTACTGCGTCAGCTTCGTTAATACCTAACTTTTGTAATTCTAAAACAACAGAAGCTCCTTGATTAGCGAGCCCAGCTTCTGTCATATTTATAATATCTTGTGGAGTTACACCGTTTCCAGCTTCTAAAGATTTAATAGTTAACTGTAAATTCTTATATTTTGTATTCCAAGTTTCTGCTTTGACATTTGTATTAACTTGATCTAAAGCTTTTTTAAGTTTTAATCTACCTGCTAAATATTTAGCATTGTTAATCATTTCATTAGCTTGAGTAGCTGTTATATCTTTATTCTCTATTATCTCTATTTTTCTTTTATTTAATGCTTCATTTATTTCAGAGTCTGACCATTTAGCATTTTTCTTAGTAGCTAAACCTAATTGTCTAGCCATAGAGTTCCACTCAGGAGAATTACCTCTAAATCTATCAATGTCTCTATGGAAATTTTCTACAACTCTATTAGTGTAAGTATCTGGTCTAGCACCAGCCATAAATAATAAAGCGCCGTAAGTTTCAAAAAAGCTATCAACATCTGTTATCTCATGCCACAGTTCACTAAAATCTTTCTCATCTTTAACAACGTCTACAACGCCTGACACTCCTTCTCCAAACTTAATTGAAGTAGCACCTATAGCTGGTTTAGCAGCAAATTTTAAAGCACCATTAATAGTGCTAGAACCTTTCGTGTCTAAAAAATTAACAACACCACCAAGATACTTGTTTTTAACAGCCATATTTCTAATAGAAGGCAACATTGTTTTACCTATCCAATCACCACCTAAATGACCTAACTGACTACCTAAAGCAAAAGGTATAACAGGCATTTTTTCAGAACCAAATACATTGCTTCCTATGACATTGCTACCTGTTAACCCTATAGACTCTTGAATAACACCTGAAGAATATCTACCTATAACATTAGCCGTGTTAATATTTATTCCTCTTTTAGCTACATTTACAGCTACAGCCTCACCAATACCTGAAGTAATCTTACCTACATTAGCAGATCCTCCTAGTAGATAATACGTTGCAGCCATTTCAATACCCATTTTAGTAAGACCGGGGAGTGAACTAACTAATCTTTCGGTGTTTAATAATTGATCTGGTTGTTTAACATATTCTTCACCAGGCTCTCCGAATAATTCTAATTCTTGTTCAGTTGCTTTTAAATTAAGCTTATCATCTAGTATATTGTTCACCATAATGTTTTGCATTTGGTTTATACTAGAATTATCAAAACCTAAAGCTCTTTCTGTTTCAATACCTAAAATATCTAAAGTACTAGCTCTATCTATAGAAGTTAAATCAACATTTAAACCAATTGCAGTTTGAATTGTTTGAAACTCTTTTAGTTTTTTATTATATTTTTTTACTAAAATATTATCGCTTTTAGGTATAAAAGATAGGTTAGAACTAGCTTCACCAGTGTTTTTCATCCTTTGTAAATCCTTCATGTCTTCACGAAGTCCTTTATCACCCTCAGCTGGATCCATTCCTAGGTTTATTAAAAACTCATTAGCTCTTTGAGCTAAATTAGTTTCTTCTAATATACCTTCTTCTCCTTTATCGTATAATTGAGCACCTAACGAAACTAGTTCGTTTTCTATATCATTATAAGCTTTATAAAGCTGATTTGGAGCCATGTAAGAATACTCCTCTATAGCTTCATTTAATTCGTTTTTTTGTCTCTGTAATTCTTGTCTATTTAATTTAGACGGTTCTATAAAATTACCATCATCATCTATTAATTCAATAGCACTCTCAGTATCAAATATGTCATTTAGTACTTTTTGTCTCTCTTCCTTTGTAGATGAGCTTTTAAGTTTATTAAAGTTTTCTTCTCCAGCAAAAGACTTAGCTTGTAAATCAGCTAAACTACTAAGTCTATTTGTAGTATATTCATTTATATCAGAATCCTTATCAGCGTTTTTTTGAGCTGTTAGTATTTTTAAATCATTTGACTCTTGTGTTTTGTTTTTTTGAAGTACCTCAAAAACTTCTTGAGCGACAGGACTTTTTCCATTTTCATTTTTAAAAAGATCTTCAATTATACTTATATTTTCAGGTCTTAAAGCTGTTTCAAATTTTTTACCTCCTATTGTTTTAGGATCCTTTAGTGGTATAGTTATTAATTCTTCTGGTACTTCAACACCTAAGTCTCTAAGTTTTATCAAGTCTTCATTAGTGTATTTACCGTCTTCTTTTAATTTAAAACCAGAATTTAATATTTCGTTATTTCTTTTTTCTTTATCTTTAACTAATTCATTTCCAATATATTTTCTAAAGTCTTTAGTTTCTTCATCAAACTCTTCATTAACTAAATCTATCTGCTCATAAAGATTTATAGGTTTGTAAGGTTTTTTACCATTACCAAAAGCTAAATCTAACTGTTCATCGTTTGTTAATTTTCTTGAATCCGATGAACCATTTTCCGATGCTAAATCCGTACTGCTTTGATCTTCCGCTGCCACATTCGCAGTGTTCTCTGTAACAGCTTTTTTCTTTTTTTCGTCGTCTTCTTGAGAAACCTCTATAGCATCTGATGGTGGAGCAAAATTATTAATTACTATTTCTATAGCATCTGCAGGTGGTTTAAATTCTTCCATAATTATTTATTTATTTAAAGCTTCTCTTTCCATCATATTACCTAATCTAGATTGAACATTATTTTGTTCAGTTTTACCTTCTTTTCTAAATGTAGAACCTCCAACAACTAGTGTTTCTCCAGGCGCAAGTTTATTCCATTTGTCTATATCTTCTTTAGTCCATATAGATTTTTTATTTTTATTTTCCTTACTACCAGTAGTTTTATTTTTATTACTTGACACATTATCACCTGGTTGATCTAATGTAATATCTTGAGAGTTTTTTCTTAATGTTTCCTCAGCTAACCATTTTAAAGCAGGTATATACTGACCATCTACAAACTCGTTAAACTCTTTAGTACCTGGTTGTGGAATTACTTTAGGCCATTGAGATTTTAAACCTTTTTCTCTAACAAGTGTTTGCATATTACCTTCATCTTCCCATATACTTTCCCCTCTTTTTCTTAACAATGTAGAAAACCCGTTGTATTCATTATTGTTATCACCTGGTAAATAAGTATAAAAACCTTTATCATTTTTTTTATAGTTAGCTAAACCAGTCACCTTGTCTTTAAAAGCTTTTTGTTGGTCAACAGTCATTCTATACTTACCATCTTCATCTGTTACATAGTTAGGATTGTAACCACTCTCTTGTTTAACAAGTTCACTCCAAGCTGATGATTCTACTTGTGTAGGATCTGCTTTATATTTTAAATAAGGATTATTTTTATTAAGTAAGTTTCTATTAAATTCAAAAAGATTTAATCTTGTAGGACCTTTTCCTTCTATTAAATTACCATTTTCATCTTCATTATACCACTTTCCAGGGTTATTGTCAACTAGTATAATATTATCGTTTTCTTCTATTATATCTATATCACCGCTACCTTGGCTTAGTTTACTTATTATAGCTAATTGATGTGCTGGCGCTCCAGTTACACTAAACTGTTCATCTAGCTCAGCGCTAGAACTTTGCTTATTTATGGCTTCATTAACAGCTAGTATATTAGGAACTGCGTCTCCATATTGGTCAATCATACTGTTTATAGAAGCTAAACCTTGCTTACTTAATTCAAGATCATCAGATGTACCATTCTCTATACTACTTTTAATTTTGTTAAATTTAGTTATAGAATTAAACATAAGGTCTTCAGCTTTCTTATCGAAAGAATTGAATCCAGTTTTAAAACCATCTGATTCTACCCTGTTATACATGTTTAAATCAGACTTAGTAACTGCTTTATTTAAATTATTTAAACCGTCTTGCTTAGCTAAAACAGCATCTAAACTTCCTTGAACTAAAGATGATATGTTTGCTTTTGTTCTAGCTTCTTGTATCTCATCTTCTCTAAGCGCTATAGCTATAGCATTTGAATAGCCATTTGAATTAGAAGAATTACTAGTTATTTTACTTGGATTTCTATAACTCATTTTTTTTAATTTACTAATTTCTAGCTTGCTGCAAATCTAGTGTCTTCTGCGTCTTGCTGTTGTTTTATAGCATCGCTTAATGCTTGTTTTTCCTGATCTAATAAATTAGATTGTCTATCAATTTCTTGCTGCTCTCTACTTTCAGTAATTCTAAAAGCAAATTTTTCTCCCTCAGCTTTCATTTTAGCTACATTAGCAGCGCCTTGAGCAGCTAGTTTTTGATTAGCAGTTTCTTGCTGTTGCAAACTCGCTGATATACCTTTCTTACTTCTTAAAGCTGCTTGAGCTAAAGCTGTTGCACCGCCAGCACTAGCTCCTGTAGCAGCTAAATTATCCAATGTATTTGCTAAAGCAATATCTGTTTGCTCTGCTTGAAACTCCGCTGCTTGAGTAGCTACACCTAAGTTGGCAAATTCGTTAGTTAAATTAGCATAAGGATTTATAACATCCTGTCTATTAGCTACTAACGCATCTAATTCTTTAGACCTATCATTTATTGCATCTTTAGCTTGCACCCTAAGGTTGGTTAAATCCTCATCTCTTTCGTCTAAAATTTTTTGTTCTTCGTCAGTTAAAGTCTTATTATATCTACCCATTTTATAATCTTTTTTGAATTGCAGTAAAGCCAGTTTCAGCTTTACTAAAACCAGCGTCTATTAATCTTTTTGTAAAGCTTTGATTGTTACCCCACCAGAATATCCACCCAGCATTTTGACTTCTACAAACTTGTTCTGTAGACTCTATTAATAAATCCATAGCTTGTTTTCTTTCTTGTTTTTTACATTGCTTGCTAGAAAGCGGCCATGCAATTTGTATTATTTTAGAATTAGTTACGTAGAAAAATAAACATGCGCTTGGCTCTCCATGAATCTCTACCATTATCCCATCTTTACCATTATTAGGTAAAAACTCTTTGCTAGGGTATTGACCATTAAAACCCCATTCTTCCCACCATTTAACTAGAGTTTCGTAATCTTTTTCTGTAGTTCTTCTTACGTTGTATTTCATTTTATTTAATTCAATATGATGATACTACATAATTAGTTCCTGCAGACCATAATTCTTTAGGTCCACCTAATTGAGTTGTTTCATCTGTTTCAATTTTAACTGTAGCGAAATAACCTTTAATACCACTCATTTGAGCGCCAAATAGTACTTCACCAGAAGCAGCAGCCGAATTATTTCTTAAGTTAGCTACATACCTATTTTCTTTTCTATCGAAACCAGCTCTTAAAGTATATCCAGTATTAGCATCTACATAAGATCCTTCATCATAACTTTTAATAGATATAATAGAGTCATTGCTCTGTACGTATCCACCAGTTACAGTATCAGGATTAGGATCTTGACCAGTAAATCCAGAGTTAAAGCTTTCAACTTCCCAACCATTGCTACCTTCGTAAAATACAGTATTGAAGTTTTTAGTTATACTTGGTTGAGCATTAAAAACAAAAGTAATATTAGATGGTTTTCTAACACCGTAAAAATCACCTCTAGTATCATCAGCTACATTTTTATGGTAGTGTTCGTACAGTTTATAATTTTGTATACTATAAAACTTATTTAAATTACTAAATGTGAAATTTGGTTTATAAGTAAAGAAACTAACCCAACCATTTATATCTTCGTCAAAAGATAATGTTTTGTAAGTTGTATCATCTGTACTAACTTGATTAGGATTTTTTTGAAGAGAGACAACGTAGTTTTTATTATGTATATCCCATCCACCAATAATCTTACCTCTAGTTTTATACAATATAACTATGTTACTTGGTAGATTACTAGTAAAAGTTTCCGAATATAAAATATTCCAAGACTCAAGAGGAGGTGAACCTACTTTTTCGCAATAAGTTATATAACCAGGTTGCCCTTCTATAGACATGCCAACTGATATGTCTTGAGAAAAATCAATAATACTAACACTTATATCTCCACTTACACCACCTGAGAATTTAGTAGCGGTTATATTGTTGTTTTCAAAATTATTATTTATTTCACTTAACCTATCTCTAAAATAATCTTGCATACCGTATCTACTTATTTCAGTTAGACCGTCGTTAGATAACCTCATAATAGCATTACGGTTTTTATCTGAAAAATACTTTCTATAGTTATATATTGCAAAAGATTCTGGATTTTTACTTATTCCATAATCACCTTTGTAAGCTACAAACTGACCTATGACAGCAGCACCTGCTTGAGTTTGTGTACCACTTTCTGTTGTATATATAGTATCTTTGTCTATTAACGCTCTGTGTATTTTGTTTTCTTGAAAAACAATTAAGTTAGTTTCTTCAGCATATGTTTTCTGTATACTACCATAAGATATATCCAATGATTTAGTTATATCATCAGCAATACTAAAAACGTTAGTATTATTTACACCAGTTCTCGAGTTGTATACTCCAGAGTATATTAAAGTATTTATTCTTTTTTCTTGAAATATGTTTTCTTCATTAATATAAGCTCTAACACCTTGATCTATAGATGTATTATTAAAACCTCCCCTTATTCTGGATTCTTCTATATACCACCTTTTACCTCTATCAACTCCAAACTCATCTATATCTATCCCATCAGTCCAAGCAGGTCTTTGTCTAGATCCACCTGTAGAACATCTTGTAATGAATTTTAAGTCACCACTACTTCTATCACCATTTTGCCCATCATGAGATTTAAAATTGTTTAAAACAAAAGTGTTGAAAAATTCAACCTGCATTAATACACCCATTTTTTATTTTTTATATTAGTTTGAAGAAACTGGAGCTCCTAAGTCTATTGCTTTATTTAAATCTGAAACAAGTCCAGAAGTAGAAGTTTCCCAAAATATGTCTAAATTAGAATTTAAAGGTTTTATTTCGAAAACACTAAAAACCATATTTCTTGCATCAGCATCTTGACCTAAAGATTTACCATCTTGAGAAGTCACGGCAAAAGCATTAGGATTTGAAGAAGCGTTAAATATACCAGGAGCTGTTCTAGGAGAAACATCTTCACCAACTGGAGAATTAATACCTGTTTGAGACGCTGCAAAAGTAAATTGATTCCATTGTGATTGTCCTGTAACCCAACCCGTACCTGTATTGGGTCCATGAGCTGGAACAGTTATAGTATCACCTGATTTATAATCTCTACCTGTGTTAGTTACAACCACATAATTAGGTGTAGTATTACCTGTAGTTACACCTACCTTAACTTTACAACCTGTTCCATTACCACCTGTAGTTGGGAAATTATACACTACTCTACCGGCACTGTTTGCGATTGAAGCTCCAGGTGTGATAGTATTAACTCTACCTAGGTTTATGCCATCTAACTTAACAGATTGTAAACCTAAGTCACTCATTTTACCAATACCATTTACCGTACAAAACCTTCTACCTTCAAAAAATTGAGAACTAAAAGGATTATAAGGATCAAGTGTTCCTATTAAATCTTTATTACGACCAACTCTAGCATATAGTATATCATTACTTGTTCCAAACTGAGCTTGCTCTGGTTGCACCTCTTGCAAGTCTGGTGATAATTTATTTATATTATCAGATATTAAAGAAGAGTAAAAACTATTTGATTGTAGTAAAATATTATTCCCTCCAAAAGCATTTACTAAAGCAGATTCATCTGAAGCTAAACTTACGTTTGCTAAATAAAGATTGTAGTACTCTTGTTCTGTTTGCTTCACAACAATTTTATAACTATACCAACCTAGCTTATTTTCTACTCCTCTAACGGTTCTAATAGTATTTATTGGTAAAGTCACATTGCTAGACAAAGTTATTTCTTTAGTGCTACTATTTATTGCTTTTATACCCACAACATTACCACTAGATATTTCTATAGTGTCACCAATAGATATATTTTCATCTAAATCTTCTACCGTTATAATATTGTTATTATTGACTGCTTGAGTTAGTTTAATTCCATAAGAGCCACTTTTGTATAATCCTGGGTAACCTTCAGCCCCTTCTCCTACTATTGTTTCAGGTATTTTGTTTCTCCACAGTAACTGTAGCTCGTCATTATTCCAAATTCCTTTACCATAAGCAAAACCACCTTCTAAACTTACATAGTATTTACTAAGTGGATTGCTTGGATCTATCAACTTATCACTGTCATTAAAGTAACCATTATAATTACTATAAACAGTATTATTACCAAAAGCATTAAAGTCATTGTTATTAGAATTTGATATGCCATAAGTTAATTCAGAATCTGGAGATAGTATAACATCAGATTGTCTACCATACTTATCAGATAAAACAATACCAACTTGATAAGTTCTATTCTGCTTTAAAGAATGATTAGGAAGAGACACTGTTGAAAAGTTTGCATTAAAAACACCTGCTCCAGGTCCTAATCCACTTTGATAAGCAGGAGATCTATAAGGAACACTATTGTAAGTAGCAAATCTCTGGTATACTTTTGTACTATAATCTAAATTTAAAGGAGAAGAATGCTTATCTATAAAGTTGCCATAAACAACTCTATTTCCAACAATAGATTGAGTCATAGCTCTAATAGGTACTTTATCACTAACTCTAGTAGTTTCTTTTTCAGGTAGAGTTCTTATAGGTTTTGTTGACTTATATGAGTATTCAAACTTGTTAGTAGAATTGCTAGTTATAATACCATCTTCAATATCTATAGAATCAACTATTTGTATAGCTAAACCATCAGACTCTTTATAAAGTATATCTATTTGTTTAACTTTTAAAGCTTCTTTTAATTGATTAACTACAAAGGGCATTTCAATAGATAGATTAACTTCATTTATTTTATTCTCCATAAATGGAACTATAGTTGAAGCTCCTACAGAATCTTCTTGACTTATATATTCAGATTGAGAAGAAGATGAAGGATAATCTTGGAAAAAACCATTTTGCCTAGGAATAAAAGCAACTTGAGAAAAAGGAGATATTAAAGAGTTTTCACCATCTTCAAATTTAAATCTATATGCAAATCTTACAAATTTATCTTTTAAAAATTCTGGATCTCCAGCAAAAAAAGAATTATAATATGGGTTGGGACTTGACAATTCTATAATGTCACCTACTTGAATAACAGAAGTAGTATCATCAAAAGGTAGATGGTCTAATGTTATATCTGCAGTAGCTGATAAAGTACCTGGATTCCAACCTTCTTCTTTATAAGGCCCTACTTCTATTATACTACCAACTGATATGACTAGTGGAACAGAAAATTGAATATACCAATTTGATCCTATAGGATAACTATTTAGTACAACCGCAGTCGGAGTAGTAGATGGAAACCAAGTACCAGCACCTATAGTAACCCAAGCATTGTAAGTAATTGAACTAATGTTACCAGTAGTAGGGGAAAGTAATTCAACATAAGCTTCATTACCTGATAGAATTTGAGTCACTTCTAATTGTAAATAATCTAAATCACCTGAAGGTTGTTTCATTTTATTATTAGGAGGATAAGTTTTGTTTCCAGAAGTATTGTCACTAGGTATTGTATAACTATTTAAAGAATATCTATATACATCGGTTAGTGTAAAAATTGGATTATTAACATTGTAAGCAGCACTATCTTTACCAGGACACGTTAGTCTCATACCTACCTCTGGCCATTCACCGTTTATGTTATTTATTTTAAATGCTGTTCCTTCAACTGGAGTTTCAACAACAGTAGCGGTGCAAGACGGAGATAAAAACTCATTATATGCATCAACTAGTCCACTTGTTGTAAAAGTAAAATCAGGCCAATCAATATCGCCGGAATTTCTAATATTTTGAAATACTCCATTTAGTCTTATAGCATATTTAGTAGCTGGAGCAATAAGTGGATCTTCATAAAAATTAGTTCTAATTAATTTTTCTCTTATATAAAACTCAGTATTAGATTTATAGAGATCACTATAGCCAGGTGGGTTGTTAGTGATAGATGTACTTTCTTCATTTCTAGGATCTGGATTTAAAGGTCCTCCTTGAGGTCCACCAGGAAGCCATATACCATTACCATAACCTATGTTTACGCCTTGGTTAAGTATCATGCCAACCTTTAGTTTATCATAATCAGATTGACTAACCCATAACTCTGTTACTATATCTGTTCTTGAGTCAGGTGTTGCTAAAAGAGTATCATATCTATAAGAATAAACTCTAACTTCTTCTGCTGACACACTTACACTACTCAAAAAACTTGGTGCTTGAAAAGGGTAATACTTAGCTACAGATATAGTTTCTTCAGTGGTATAGTTTTGAT
>Ga0196899_1000679_pt1 | contig 17444 bp, 19 predicted proteins | sample VirMetDEL_Sep_01_FD_169095 | JGI IMG/M metagenome (GOLD analysis project Ga0196899, IMG submission 169095) | Aqueous microbial communities from the Delaware River and Bay under freshwater to marine salinity gradient to study organic matter... | ecosystem: Environmental > Aquatic > Marine >... | reverse complement strand
ATCAGGTCGTGCGGCTGTGCTAACACGGGTCTTCGATGAACACTTGGAGAATAGTAATACGGAAGCCGCGCGTGGCCTATTGGAGTTCCCGAACCTAGCGACAATCGTCGGTGATAAAGAGCATCGCCGGATGCGCCGGGAGGTCATTAAAATTGATCGTGCTTCCGAAAAAGGTGTTCAAGAGGCCGAACAAGAAATAGCTAAATATATGACAATAATGAACATTAAGAAGAAAGAAGACCTAACTGACGTTGATAGAAAAGTTATAGCCAATTTCAATCCCAGACAGACTGCCGAACAAAAATACGCTGAGTGGATAGCTGGTTATAATAAAGCCGGACTACCTGAACCTTCGGCAGAAACTAAAGAACGTTTTCTCAATGGATTTAACCAAGCCGACAGCACACGAAGATTTACAGAGGCCGGTTCTAGGGGTGTAGCCGCGCGATTAGGACCTAAGATACTGACGGGTGAGGCTAGTGAACAAGATGTTGTGGACTTTATAGCCGCGACAACCGTGTTGGATAGAACATCAACTAAAATAGCTGCTGATGGTTCCGTAGTAACCATACCAGGGGTATTGAGTCAAACCACTAAGAACGCTTTAAATGAATTAGGTGTAAACTCAAGGGGTGAGTCTATCACACCATCAGATCAGCCTGGACCCAACCATAGCACAGACACAGCGCAAGGTGGTCCTGTTGTTGAGGGTGGTAAACCGTCGCTACTATCACCTAATTCGAAACCAATACCATTTGAGGAAACAGTTTTCGGTGCGTCTTTCTATGGTACGGGGCTTCTTTCGACAATCAAAAATATCGGCGCTGGTGTCCCCATACTTGGGGAGACAGAGTTTTTCCGTAACGAAAAAGTGGTTAAAGCACGGGAACGTTTAGTCCTCTATCAGAATGAATTGGTGTCTGTATTACGCACAGGTGAAAGAGCCGATAAAGAACGCATAGAGATAAAAGAAGAAACATCTATTGGTCCGAAAGATATAGAAAGCCCTCAAAGATTCCGAGATCGGTTGGCGTCGATTGATGAAGTTTTGGAGGTTAGAGCAATAAAAGCCTTGAAACGCGCTAATAGCAAAGAGGTAATGCCTGAGGAACAAAGAAAAGAACTGCGCGCGTTTTCTATCAAAGCGAGTATATTCCGAGACAAATTAGCGGTGCCGAAAGATTATGATAGTTTCGAGGACGCTCGTAAATCAGGTATACAACCCGGCACTATTATCCGCATACAGGGTCAATACGTAGAGTATCAAGGTAGTCAGAGATAATATGACTGGACAAATATTAACCAATGAACCTATAGATGCTCCGTTGATCGCGGACGCTGAAACCGCACCGGTGTTACCTGATGCTCAACCTTTAAGTGGTCTGCTTGAGGAGAATATCGAACAACCTGGGGATGATGTCGGTCAACAAGTTCCCTTACCCGCTAAAGCTAAAAAAGGTTCGAAGGGTAAGCCCGAACCTTTAGATTTTGCGAACAACCCTGACTTTAAACCGTTAGGCGCAGAACGGCCATCCGAAGGAAATTTAGATTTTTCTAAAAACCCTGATTTCAAACCCTTGGATGCACCCTCTATCGAAACCGGTGTTGAAGCGGGTATACAAGGTGGTGTTAAGGGTTTAGTTGAAGGTACATCCTTGAGCGCGGGGATAGCAGCGGGTGCGAAAGCCGGTGTCTTGGCTACCGCAGCAATTCCCGTTCCCGGCGCTCGTATTGTCGGTGGGACGTTAGGTGCACTCATGGGGGCCGGGCTTAGTATGTATGCCGCCCGAACCGCGTTAGAGCAACTAGAAAAAGTGGAATTACCTTCAGGATCGCCGCTTACTTTTAGCGACTTCGATGAAGTCCCGACTAAGAACCGCGTGGCCTTTGCTTTTGGGGAAACCGCTGGTAACGGTGCGGCATATATTACAGGCACCACGGCCTTCGCTAAAACAGGTGTGCGTGTGCTATCGGATAGTTTCGTAGGAAAAGTTGTCAATGGTATCTTAGATAATGCCGCTAAACATACTAAGGTATTTCTGGCTAAAGAGGGTGTAGCGGTCGCAGGATCGGCGGCGGGCGGTGCGATTGCTGAAGCGTTACTTCCTGGCGATAAACTCGCCCGTTTTGGTGGTGAACTTACAGGAGGTGTATTAGCCCCCGGTAAGAGCGCGATATCGGCTAGTGTGTGGTTACGGGGTAAAGTTTCACAATGGGTTAAGATTTTTTCCCGATCCGCTCAAGAAACAGAAGCTGCACGCATTATTCAATCCGCGTTTAAGGAAAGCGGCGATGATATCGTGCTAACAGCGAAATTGTTAGAGGATTCGCTTAGTGGTGTTCCAAAAACACCCGCTACGGTGGCCCAAACTGTAGCTAACGATGCAACTATCGGTCTTGAAACTGCCGTCGGAAAACTATCCCGAAGTGCTGAACTTGATGTTAATGACGCGGCTGATGCGTCTTATGAAGTTTTAAGGAAAACGGTAGAACTCTTGAAACGTGAAGGGAACCCGACAGCATTGCGTGAGGCTGCTACGGTACAATCGCGTTATTTCTTTACGGTGCTTAGTGATCGTGCAAACGCCGCTAAACTTGCAGCGTTAAAAGCCGCAGAGAAACTACCAGCTACTAACGCGAATAAAGCAGAGTTAAGCCGTCAAGCCTTTGAGGCCGCTGATACCGCGCTTACACAGAGCCGGGGGGTTGAGGCTAAGTTGTGGGAACTTGTACCAAGTGATATTGAAGGAACCAGTGCTAACATATTAAGGGCTTTTAAAGATGTACGAGCCAGTGTGTTGCCTCGTACTCCTGTTCCCCCATTAGTTAAGAAAACTCTTGAGGATATCGCGTCAGGTGAACAACAGGTAACCACAGGATTTTTAAAAACCTTTCGCTCCCAAATGTTAGCAGAAGCGCGTAAAGCCGCCGTGAACCCTGACAACGCCACTGATGCACGTTTCTACGGCCACTTAGCTGAAGCAGCATTAGAAGATATTGACACAATATTTAAAGGACCTAAATCCGGGGTATTACGCGCTGTAAATATAGATACTGAAGCATATGATACCGCAAGACGTTTTACCGCTTCTTTGCATGACGCCTTCACTAATTCTTATACAGGTAAAACTTTGGCAGAAGGCCGACAAGGTTTAAGACAACCCCCCGAAATCTTATTAAGTCGGGCTTTTGCCGGAGGGGACGACCTAGTTAAACATCGATTAGTTGAATTAGAAGAAAGCGTAAGGTTTCTTCCAGACATGCAACTAGGCGGTCAAGAGGCATTAGACAACGCACAACTGATGGTTGAGGCTCAAGAACGTTTCTTCTCAATTCTTGCACATGACACCGGATCATCTGGCGCTCAAAAAGTCAAATTTATGCGAGAATTTTTAAGAAAGCACCCCACACTTGCAAAACGTTTTCCTAATGAAACTAAATTCATAAAAGAATTAGCCGATGCTGAAGAAGGTGTTGTTAAAACATTAGACGCACTAAAGAATGGGACAAAGACCATAGAGAAACGTGCCGCTTTCGCTAGGTTCTCTCGAAATAGTAAATTTGAAAGTCCTGTAGATGCTATGGCGGGTGTGTTTGGTGGTCCTTCACCCTCTAGGGAATTAACCAGCCTCGCCAGGATGTCTGCGAAAAAAGGTGGTGAAGTACAAGAAGGTTTCAAAGCCACCGTTATCGACTACGCTATGAGGGAGGCTACTAGACCTGATAATTCGACTGACTTTGTTAAATTACGCAGACTATTAACCGAGCCGTTGTCTGCTGGTAAACCATCCGCCGTTCAGATTATGCTTGATAGCGGTGCCATGAACTCTGCGGATGTCAAGCAACTAACTTCAGTACTTGATATGGCGGATACCGTTCTTAAAGCGCAAACGCGGGGTGCGGCTGATGTAGTCATTGAAGAAGCCTCTGAAGGTTTTCAACAATTATTCATTCGAGCGCATGGCGCGAAAACCGCAGGAAAAATGTTTGGTGAAAGTGGTGGTGCACAACTTATTATCGCAGCGGGGGGTGCTAAACTCAGTGAACAGATTATCGCCAGAACACCTAACGCTAAAGTAGCTAAAATAGTCACCGAAGCTATGTTAGATAAAGAGTTGTTTATTGCGTTATCTCGTAAAGCCGTTAGTGACGTTGAAAAGTTTAGCGCAGCAATGGCGCTTAACTCTATTCTTGTGAGATTAGGTATGCGTCCGGTTACACCATTAGGTACTGCCACATTTGGTGCTGTCAATGACATGACTGAAGGGGGTGAACCTGAAGCTATGATACCTCTTGAACCACAACCCATCGGCGCTGACCCCGATATGAAGTTATAAGTTTACATTAACGTATACGAAGTTATAAAGGTGTAGTTATGACAATAGCAACAACCACAAGCCGAACAGAGACAGCCGGTGATGATATCGTTACCGAGTTTACGTTCCCATACCTGTTCTTTGCTGATGATGATCTCACTGTTATTGTCGTAACTGACGCTGACGGGTCCGAAGCCACGCAAACCCTGAACACGGATTACACCGTAGCCGGCGCAGGTGTCGCGGCGGGTGGTACGGTAACAATGACCACCGCACCGGCCACTGGTGAGACGCTTGTTATTCTTCGGCAAGAGCAATTCACTCAGGGGTTGGACCTCGTAGAAAACGATCCGTTCCCTTCCGATCAAGTTGAGGAAGCGTTAGATAAGTTGACGATGCTGTGTCAACAACTTAATACAGAGGTTAGCCGTTCCGCGAAACTCGCAGATGGTGATACGTCAGGCGCTAGTGTCACGCTACCCACCCCAACAGCTGACCAATTTTTAGTCTGGTCGTCAGACGGCCTATCTATTGTTAACGCCGCGGGGACTACAGAAGTCCCTGTGTCAACTTTTATGGAAACTTTACTGGATGATACCAGTGCTGCGGAAGGACGGACAACGTTAGGGTTAGGTGACGCCGCAACGGGAAACTTAGGGGTTGAAGTCCAAGCGTATGACGCGGATATTTTAAAAGCTGATGTCTCTGATCGTCGCACTGTAGGCCACCCTGCCGATTGGTATGACATCGGCGGTGGCAGCGCCACGACACCGACAGAAACGAGTGGTAGCAAAACGCTCGATCCTGACAATGGCGAGTTACAGCTTGTCGTTATCAACAACAGCACGACGATCAACCCGCCCTCGACGGATGATGATTGCGATATTTGGCTGACGATTGTGCAGGACAGCACCGGCTCTCGTTCGGTTACGTTCTCAGGCTGGAACGCCACTAAGTTACCAAATAGTAAAGACGCCGTTGACGGCACGGCTGACGCCGAAACTGATGTCCTTATACGGGTTCGTGGCAGCGTGAAGAAATACGGTATTTATCATAATGCTTAAAACTGCTTTTGCCACATGGCCGGAATTAACGAAGGGCCAGCTTTGTTCGATCATACCGGACGGCGCATTGCTTATGATGGGCGGTGGTTTCTCCGGCAACGTCATTGACGATAGCGTTATTTTTAATCGTCCTGACGCAGATTTTACGGAGTGGACACCGGCAGCAACGCCGACTTCGTTACGCGCTGGCTCTTGTTTCTTTTGGGCCAAACTCGACACTGTTGATACATCGACTGCAGACACATCGGCGCGTCATATCATTATGGCGGGTACGGATCGCATTTACTTCGGCAACCAAGCTGTTGCAAGCAAGGAGTATCGACTCACGGTTAATCTTCTGGGGAATAATTGGTACTCGCTTGACGACTTTAGGGATTTTACAGGCTGGTCTGCGTTTTATGTAAAGTGGGATGTAGACAATGGAACCGCATCCGAGCGTTTACGCGCGTGGATAGCAGACGGAACCAGTATCCGTGAAATTACTTGGGAAAACTCGCCCGCAATTACTGGTGCTGATTGTGATTTTAACGATACACAAAATCACCACTTAGGCACTAGAGCCGACACTAGCGGAATCCCGTTCAGTGGATACCTTGGACAGTTTGCTCTTATCGATGGCACAGGCTCGACGGCTATCACGGACTTTATCGAGCAAGACACAAACGGAAACTACGGGCCTAAATCAGACGCCACAATACAAGCCCTTACGTTTGGAAATCATGGCGTCTTTTTCAAGGACGGCACTGACATACAGGCGGGAACTGATACCAGCGGCAACTCAATGTCGATTACAACGACGAACGGCCCTGCTGCAGGCGCCGTTGTTTCCGACAGCCCGACGAACAGCAGTGATGGAGTAAGCGGCAATTATTGTGTATGGAATAACTTACTTAAAGAAGGCGGCACCTACGCATACGCAGAAGGCAATACACAAGCGACTTACACTTCGTCTACAGACGCGGGAATAGTGGGGACGTTAGGCGTTTCAAGCGGCAAATACTACATAGAGTTCACGGCGGGTAGCACTTTTGACCATTTTGGGATTGCTTCGGAGGCCGCATTGCAGGATTTAGTTTATGGGACGAACACAGGTGGGTGGACGGGGCTCGGAGGCGATGCTTACACTTACTATGCAAACAGCGGCGACAAGCGCAGCCCGTCCAGTTTAAGCGCCTACGGCTCGACCTTTGCGGCAACCGATATTATCGGAATGGCAATAGATTTTGACAATGATGCTATCTGGTTTTCTAAAAACGACACATGGCAGAATAGCGCAACGCAGAGTGAGATTGAAGCGGGTACGACAACGAACGCTGCTTTCACGGGGGTCTTGTCAGGTCAAACATGGTTTCCATTTTTCCATCCTTACACAAACTCAACTGTAGTCCTCAATGCGGGCCAAAAAACTTTTAGCGGAACTGCTCCAAGCGACTTCAACGCGATCAACTCAAAAACAATTGCAGATGCAACACCGCCTGATACTCCAGACTATACAGACGTATTCAATGTAGTCTTGGAGCAAGAGGGTTCATTGTTGGCGACACTTGCAACTGCACGATCTGGTTGGTCGTCTTGGGTTGAAATTGGAAAGAACCGTGACGCCACGGAAACATGGTTCGCGCGATTTAGCCACGACAGCAGCAACGAGCATTTCTGGGGTGGGTCTGGTGCCAGCAGTAATGCTGATTACCAAGCGGCACGAACACTAAGCGGTACAAATGAATGGACCGGGTTTGTTCTAAATGGAGACGCTACTGGTGTTGCTATCGGCTCCGTATCTCATACAAATGGCGCGAATACAACAGTCACACACAACCTCGGCAACACAGATTGCTGCATACTTTTATTTGACCGCGATACTGCTGGCTCTCGTCCTATTTGGATGTATCATCCTGAATTCAGCGCGGGTGATCTATTCGACATTACAACATATACCGCAGAAGTCGCAGACAGCGCGATTGAAAATGTCGGCGCAAACTCATTTGATATTGATACAGCGGAAGCCTCTGGGACATACGACTATATTGTTATGACACCGGATAGTGGTTGCATTTCGTTATCGTCAGCTACACCGAATGGTAGTACAGACGGTCCGGTTATATATAATGGTCTCTCACCGTTATACCTTTGGACCGTAGTTCGTAATAGTAATGGCGGATTTATTGTGTACGATTCCGCTTCCGAAACATACAACGCACTCTCTAATGCTGCCGGACTTTATATAAACACGGCACCTCCGGCTGTATCAGCCGACATTGATTTTTTAGCAACTGGACAAAAAATACGATCTACAGCAACCGCTTTGAACTGGAGTAGTGGCGACAAAATCGTTCAAGTGGTTTTTGGTTTACCGCTGAGTAACACAACATACGCATCAGGACAATCGAGGGCAAGATAATGTTCATACTCGAAGACAAAGATCATAACTTTATTCAAAACGCTTGGGTCAGCCGAAACGGTAAAGCCTTTAAGTGGTCAGACGGCACGGTATCTAACAGCCCGACCGATGGGACGGTACTGCACAATAGCGAAGGTGAAGTGGCCGAGCGGTTGCGTGAGGTCATTATCTCTAACGTGAACGAGCCGGGTGACGTTGACCAAGGCCACGGCACAACGAACTCTATTGGTGCCGCTTCTTATAATGCCGGTCAAGATCAGTGGGAAGCGCAACGCACGTTCGTTGCCAAGACCGCTCCGCCGCCGCCCGTTATGCCAACCATCATTTCATACGTTGACTTCGACGCCCGGTTTACTGACGCCGAGCGTGACGCCTTAACGGACTATGTTTATGGAGCGGGCCAACAACCGAACCGCCGACTTGTGCGCCAAGCTTTACACCGTTCGACGGCAAAAGGCGAGATTGATCTCGAAGACGCCAAAACGATTGGCTTCATGGATATACTTGTCGCGGAAGCCATTATTACCAGCGAACGCAAGACGGAGATTTTGACGCCATGACGCACAAATATGGCGGGCCTGAAAGACGCCACTCAGGTGAAGGCTGCGACATTCACAAACTTGCAAAAGATGTTGCACGGGAGACCGTCAGAGATACGTTCATGGTATTAGGCATCGACATCAATAATCACGATGAGGTCAGGTCATTTCAGGCCAATCAAATGTGGACATATAACACTCGAAAACTAAGCGGCAAGGTTAAGGCTTTTTTTGTAATTGTGATTATTGGCGGCATATTGACAACGCTCGGATTAAACAAATGAAACTTGAAGCTATCATTGCAGCGGTGACAATAGCGGGTTTCGGCGCTACAGGTGCGGGGTATCATTACACGCAAGTCGTGCCTATCCAAGAAGCCGCGCAAGACAACACCTGTGAGCGAGTTTGGAATAACTATCTTTGGGCGAAGCGCCGGTTGCGTGATGCTCAGGCTGATTATGCTATCGCCAAAACAATGGCGCGTTCTGACCCCGGCGCATCCTTCAAGCAACAACAAGAGCGTATGATTATTGCCGACAAACATGCTCGGGCAATGTATTCAATCGCTATGCGTAAGTGTCCGGGGAGACGGATTGGTTGACAAATACTTGGTCTGAGAACTCTCAAAGACATTTAGACACTTGCGATAAGTCGCTTGTCCTCTTGTTTAATACAGTTCTGATCCACAGAGATTGTTCTGTTGTGTCAGGGGCAAGAGGCGCAGAGGAACAGAATAGGCTATTTCGTGAAGGTAAATCACAATTGCAATGGCCTGAAAGCAAACATAATAACCTACCATCTCGCGCTATTGACGTTTGGCCTTACCCGCGACCAGATTGGAATGATGATGTTGCATGGTTAGAGTGGGGTAATTTTGTTGAGGGTGTCGCAGCGGGTTTAAACATCCCGATTGAATGGGGTGGGCGCTGGCGAAGTTTTAAGGACGTTCCACATTGGCAACTAAAGAGGGAAGACGATGAACGCTGATATTTTCACAATGCTTGCGCCGGTTCTTCCGCCGTGGGTGCAAATAGGTCTCGCTGTACTCGCTCTTATTGGTGCGGGTCGAACAGGGTCCGTTCTCACAGATAAAGGGATGAGTTCGAAAGTTTTAGGCGGCGGGAAAAAACTTCTTGATCTCATCGGTTTGAAATTCGGTAAGCGAGAAGATTAGTGACCTATACTTTCGGCTGTCACGGTTATAATTTTGATGTAGCCTCTGGTGAGGATGCTTGGGGGCAGTACGAAGTATGGCAGCAATTTTCACCGGGCGTCTTCAAAGCGTTCCATTGGCAATCCACAACATCCATATGGAACGCTTGGAAAGCCGGCCATTGGAACACATACTATTGGGCGTGGGTTAAAGCGATTGAGGCTTCAGATCGTTTCGCTTCATACCTGACGACATTCAATGGCGACATTAACATCATCTGCCACTCACTTGGTAGCCGGGTTGTGTTGGAAGCCCTCACTAAAGTACCAATCGACCACGTTAATAAAGTCTTAATCTTTAATGGCGCGGATAGTGTCGCCCATGCGACAGCTTGTGTAAAACAAACAAACGCAAAAATCTTTTCCGTTCGGACAAGAGAAGACCGGGTTCTCGGTTATATGGGCGCAACCTTCACCCCAAAACTAGGCCGTGAACCCGTTATAGGGTATCACGGCTTAGAGGATAAACTTCCAAACTGGACGGGTATTGAGTTATACGAAGAGGCTGACAAATTCGGCTCTATTGGCGATCACGATTGGTCTTTTCGCAATCCCGATCTTCACGAAAAATGGCGCGGTATTCTAAACGCGCCCTAAAAGCCGGTCAATTTCCTCGGCAGCTTTAGCCGGCGTTGTTATACGTTGCAATTCTTCACTCTCGGGATCGATTTCAATACCGAACGCGGTTTCCAATCGCATAATCAATTCAAGATAATCCAAGCTATCAAGACCTAACGTGCGTATAGGACCATCTCGCTCTTGTTCGGCTAAACTTCGGCCATCCATAAGTAGGCTATCCGGTGTGATCTCGTTCAAGTCAATGTCGTAATCGACAGAGATAATCCGCATTACTTTTTCAACGGTATCTTCTTTCATCTTATTCACCCCTCATGTGTTGTTTAAACAGTTCCATCCATTCGGCTCGACCTTCAACACGGGCCACCACCACATCATCTAAGGTGTTACGGCAATATAATGTTGTAACGTTCACGGGTTTGGTCTGACCTTGACGCCACACCCGGCCTATGGCCTGTTCCTTACTATCACGGGACCATAACGGATGATAGAAAAGAACATCAGCGTACTTATGCTGAAGACCATCAACACCGTGGGACATTGATCGGACTTGCGCCAGTTCAATATTAGTGTTCTTGAATCTCCGTTCAAGTTGTTGCCGTTGTTCAACAAACTCATAGAAGATAAGTCCAGGTTCACCCTGCAACCGCGTGGACCAATCCACCGCTTCATTAAGACGCGCGTGATCTAAAGTAGCAACGGTAGCATCGACATAGATAAAACCGGAAGCAATCTGTCGTAACTTACCGTCACGCACCGCTGCGTTGGCGGCTTCAACATCGAGATCATCTTCTTCAATAACCATATCATTACGCATATCGTTATAAATCTGTCGGGTGTCATCTGGCATGTCGAACTTTTGGATGTGTTCGTGTAATGGTGGTAAGGTCTTGCTCTTATCGTTATCGATCATATGAACCAACGGTTTTACTTTTTCCATTATGGTTTCATCTTCCCCATCTTTCAGTGTCCAGTTGAAACCATTATAATCGGGGATGAAGTGGCGTTTCAAATAGTTTTCCTTGTTCCGCCCAAGGGCCTTGCCGTGATCGATGATCCGACACATACCGAACAACTTTTGGAAGTCTTGGCTAACCGGTGTTGCTGTCATTCCAACGCGCCATTTGAAACACCCACCCGTTTTCTTACTGCGTAAACCTTTGGTTTGTTTCCCTGCGGCCTTAGATAATTCATCAATCAATATACCATCAGCCCCATGTTCCGTTCCTAAAAGCCATTGGAGGTTATTAAGAGATACTACAATAACATCACAAGCTCGACCTTCGAGCATCTTGGCTCTCGCTTTGGGTGTCCCTGTGACTTCAACAACCTCTAACCCCTTCAGGTGCGGCCATTTTTTGACTTCATTAGTCCAAACATTCTTGTCCAACACTTTGGCTGGCCCCGCAACGATGAAACGTTTAAACGCTCCATCTTCAATGAGTTCTTTGATGGCCGTCAGTGCTATAACGGTTTTACCTACACCTGTATCAGCAACCAGAATAGTCTGATCGTGCGTATATAAGCGGTCCACCGCCTCTTGTTGTTCAGGTGTTAATAAGTTGTTCAACAATATCATCAACCCCTTCTTTGGAAGATGTTACATAAGTTTTCAAGCCAGCCTTATTTAAACGGGATAACTCCCGCTTCTGTAACTTCGATAACACACCACCGGTTGACGGTGATTTCAATTCCACGAAAACAACTTTACCATTCTTCGCTAACATCACATCAGGAAAACCTCGACGCGCTGCAACAGCCATCTTACGACAAAAGATATCGTGTATATCAGCACGTTTAAAAAGATAATTCTGTAGTTGTTTTTCTGTTAACATGATGCTCCTTTATTTAACACCATTCCATTCTGGGCCAGCCGCAAATCTTTTCTAAAGCTCGTTTCTCTCTTTTGTTGCCTGTTGGCAACCAATAGCGATGTTTTGGCTTACGCCGCACTCGCTTAAATTCCCCCGATCTGAACGCATCCCGCGAGTGCTTCCCGTTAATCGGGACATAATCATATCGCGGAGTTTTGCGGTCTTGATCGGTAAGCCCTGCATAATTCCAGTTGCCGGCCCTGTAGACGTATCCGGCGTGTCCGTGGGCCGTGTCGGCGTAAGAGCAGACCAATAACGGCGGTAACATTTTAAGGGCGCGGCAGACAAAGAAAGTTTCGGTGTTCCGGGGCATTTCATCATCTACCCATAGCCGGTTTAATTCGACCACCTTGCTTGGGTCGGAAGGGCATACGCTTTTTTGAAGGTGTCGGCTTGGTGGTGTTCCGAAGGTGCAAACGCCCATTAAAGCGCCATCAAGGAACAGGCCGAAGGCGTGGCTAATCGGTGGTCGTCGGTGTAGGTAGTGCCGCTCCACAACGACCTGTGCCGCTTCCTTTTTCTCGATTTTTGCAACGTTTCTCATGCCGCTCGTCATTCGTACAGTTTAAAAATTTCGGTAAGGCGCTCTCTGTAGGCTTCAGACACTCTTTTGTCGCGCTCATCTTCGCCGCAGTTGTTTTTCTCAAGATCATGTGCAAGAGCGTTTAAGGCCACACGCACAGTCATTGCCTGGCCAACCGTGAGCCGTGTTCCATTTATTTCAATTATCAGTTCGTCCATGTCGAGCCTCCTAGCTGTACAGTGAGAACCAAATTATCTGATGTCGCATAGGCCAACATTTTCTACAGGGACGCCTTCTGCATTTTTTGGCTCTATTTCGTCGCTTCATACCGGCCTCGTTTGTTAGACGGTTGCAGGGGTGCCGGTAGGCACATCTAAAGGGGACCTAAATACTCGATCCAAAATTGATCCCCGCCCCGAAGGGCGGGGTAATTATATCAACCAATAACCCCGGGTTAGGACATAAGCGGAGGTAATGAACATATCCGCTTATGTCTGGTTTATCCTCACCTCGCGGCGGGGAATTCTCAATGAGACTAATCATATGTTGTTCTCCAAAAGACATTCTATTACTTACCATACCTATGATTATGTGAAACACCACCAGTGGCTAAAGGCAAACCCTCACCCCACCAGGGTTGTTCCAACATTATGTTGTTTAAACGCTCCGCTTCATCTATCGGACCTACACCGATGAGCTCATCATGCGTCGAGCCGACAATATTCAGTTCTTCATCATAAGCGCGTAACAGTGCTTCGCGCAGGCAGTCGGCTGCGACACCTTGGACCGTATTCTGAAATAATAGCGCCCCCCGTGCGTGTAGCCGTATCGGTGGATCGCCGGCTGCGGGTTTGAAATGGGTTTGGAACGTAGCACCAGTTCTTTCTTCACCCCACGGTGTCTCGTATGGCTCGTAGCGTGGTTTCGGATACGACAACAACCGTTCCGATGGTAAGCGACACCAGAGAAAATTTAAACCGTCCGAGTGAAACGTAACGCGGCCCACCTTACAGTCGGTCCCTGGACATAATACAGATTCGGTTATCGCTCGATCATATGCGTCCCATATCATCTCGGCCCAAGGGTTAGCGCCGCGCCATTTTCGCACAATGTCTCTGGCGGTATCTTCATCAAAGGTAACACCAAAATTTTTCGCCATACCGATCAGCGCGTTATGAGAACCACCGAACTGTAGGGACAACTCAGCGATCTTACCGGATTGCCGAAAATCCGCGTCAACATCCGCTTCACTGACGCCGAACATATCCGCTGCTGTCACAACGTAAACGTCCTTCTCTGCCCGGTATAAGTCCAGTTTACGCTCACCAAATTCATTGTTCGGCAACCACGGCGCAACCCGGCCCTCGATACTCGACCAATCGACCCAATACATGCCGTCTTTATGTGAGATCATGGCGCGTAATAACCGTGCCATTGTATCGGCAGGACGGTCTAACTCAATACCTTCGATGATGTCTTGAATAAGGGCCTCGGCTTCATTGTGGCTGAACACATCACGGCGGATGTTGTGAGGCTGCAAACCTTTACCAGAAAAGCGCCCCGTGCGGCCCGCACCGTTCCATAGGTAGGTGTTATAGACCCTACCATTAACATGTTGGTGCGCGGCCACGGCGAATTTCTGAAGGGCCGACGAGCCAGCGTTGTCAATATATTCTAATAACTGACGGGCCTCATAATCCAAATCATCGAACTCTTGTAAGTACCGTCTATGATCTGCGTCAAGACTGATCTTCTTTTCGCCCTTCTTGTAAACCTCTAAAATCTTCATATGGTGAGGTTGAAGACGGGGAAACAACCACTCATCACGGCTCTTGCGTTGCGTGTGCTTCACCATCATACCACCGGTTAACTCGGCAATACGCCGGTTCGCATCATCAGATACTTGGTGGGTGTAGGATAATGCCGCCTCACAAAATTGAACATCAATCGGCAGACCGCGTTGATTGACGATACAATTAACGTGATATTCTTCCCATTCCTCATCCGTCAAAGGCCGCAAACATTTAATAGCGGCTCTCATAACCTCAACATCACTAATGTTGTATTCCTGCATTAGTTTTTCGTCACCGGGTTTAAACGATTTTAAATGACCCGGCGCACAATACTCCCGAATGAGACGGGTGCCGTCCGTGTGCTTACGATACGGCAGGCCCAACCCAACGGCCATGGCGTCCAAACCGCCAGCAAAACCGTTCGCTAAACTCATGGCCATTGAACAGCGCCATTGTTCCAACTTAGGCGCTTCAAACCCATAATCATCGGCAATAACATAATCGAATAAATGACGCTCGAAGTCGGCGTTGTGGGCCATGCAAAGCCCGCCGTTTTCCATGTGTTCGATTACATCTTCGGGGAAATCGTTTAAACGTCCATCTGTCTCACCCCAAAAGAATTGTATCGGCTCATCATCGAACGCATACGCCATACAGATCATTTGAGTGGACGGGTCCTCACTGTACCGGCGCAAGCCGTGAAACAGTAGGTCACATTCCGAGCGGGATTCAAGATCAATATAGAGCATTACATTTCCCACAGTAGCAGAGGCGGGGGTGCGCGATTGAAAGGAGAAAAGACCGCACACCCCCTCACAGACGGGGGACTAGGCCGCTGCTTTACGTTTACGGCGTTGCCGCTTGACCGGTGCCGAATTTTCCTCGGCCTCGGCTTTAGCGCCACGCTTACGCCGTTCCGGTGCCGCTTCCGCCGATTGATCTTCGACTTCAGCAACAACACCTTCTTCTTCACCATCTTCATTACACCAACCCACAATCTCAAACAGTGGATTGTAGTTCGTTTTACCGGTGCGTTTACCGGTCCCAGGGTAAGCCTCGCTCGTCAGCTTAACCTTGGGATAAAGATGTTTGCCACCTTCGGCGGCTTTTGCTTTGATCTTACCCAACAGAACGTCGATACCCTTACGACCACCGTAAGAGTTCGTGTCAAAGGCTAACGGCTCACCATCGTCGGCAAACGCGGCTTCAAAACCACGCGCTTCACTCGGCTCATCAATTTCACCATTGGCGCTCTGAATAGGTGCCATCGCTTGTGGTAACGGTTGGGTGAACGGCACCAAAATCTTTTTAGGCCGGCCACCGGACCATAAAATCCAACCGTGGCGGATCGTGGTTGTGTTGACGATAATGATCTCGTCCGTGACATCATCACCGTCTTGACCACAAGACCACTCACCTGTATCAAAGTCGATCTTCAGAAAACTAAAGCCACCGGCTTGAGTTTCTTGAACTTGGGATTTCCCCAAGGCTTCGGCAAGATCGGTGGGGTTCATAACCGAAGGAAAATTACCACTTTCCACCGGTGCGACTTCGTTGTTTTCAGTTTCTTCCGTCATTGGTTTTACTCTCCTATCCAATGCTAATTCGCGGCACCATGCCGCTATCCCATTATCTCTTTCAAGTGACCCTGCACATCACTGACGATCACCGCTTCCGCAGGATTGCTTTCATCAGCTAAGGTTGTGCCGGAACTTTCAGATTTAATGTGATTACTAAGGTCCAACTCGACCTTATTTTTCTTCAAAACTTTTTCCATCTGCGCCGGACTTAGTAACTTCGTTACATGCGTATCCGTTGCTTTCAGTTTCTTTTCTTTTTTCAAAAACGTTTCCAGTTTCTTTTCATCAACCCATTTCCGGGTCGCGCGTTTGTTGATAATCTTCCACCCCTTGATAGGAACGCCGCGAACCAGTTGACAGTAGATTTCCTGACGCATCGACTTGATCCAATCTTCGATCTCCAATAACGCATCGGCTCCTGCTTGCAACTCTCCTAAATCCCGCGCTCCTAATAAATTCGTTGCCATAACGTTTAAACGCTTTGCTTCGCAATACGCCATAGCCGGACACCACTGGCAATGCGAACCGGGGTTAACGTCCGTACTCTTGGTTGCCGCGATAAACTCTTTCTCAAACGGCTTGAACGGTCTCAGGTCCGTTTCCCAAGTGAACGTAACCCCTTTCACTTGTGGTTGAATGATAACGAAGACGACCTTCTCAACACCTTTAAACATCCCCGCAGTCTCGGGGTCCTTCTGCGCGGAAATGGTGTAAAGAGAAAGGTTCGGACTATTCTCAACCGGTACTTTCTTTTTACCGAATTTATAATCCAACACCATCAACGTCTTGTGATCTTCGGATAACCCTAAGAGATCGATAGACCCACCGATCAAACCCGGTGTGTGTTGCACGAACGGTTCAATAACCATCTCATCAATTTCATATTTATCAAGAATGTCATTCGTGGCTTTCCACGCAATTTCAGCCAGCGGTAGATCATCTTCCGTGAACTCACGTTCAACACCATCTTCTTCATAGACATGACCAAGGAAATTTTTAGGTTCTTTCCCTTGCTCTTGGCACAACTCCATGACTTCATGGTACATCGAACCCTCTACCGCTGCGGGTCCTGCTGGTCTTTTCGGTAAATTCTCAGACGCTTTGACCCAACCAGGGCAAGCGATTGTACGGTGTGCGGATGAACCGCCATAGGTAAGATGAATATTTGGCATGATTAGTCCCTTTATTGTCTAATTTTCAAATCCAATTCTTTCTGTCCTCGAACCTCTAATACGAAACGCCAAACTTTGTCAAGCGTGTCTGTCGAAATAGTTTTGGTGGGATCGGATAAGCGTTTTACAAAGCCAGGATCGCCGGCAATGATACGGCCTACGGAACTAGGTGCTAAATCATACTCTTTAATTACCGCATTTAGTTCTTTCGCCGCCTTAAATTTAATGCTCATGTTTAAACACTTCCAAATTTTTATTTGACAGATCATATTGTATGACAGATACTACAAAAGATCAACACTAAATGAAAGGGACTAATTATGCAAAAAACTGTAGAGGCTTGGTGGTTTTCAAATGATAAGATACTCCCGCACGGCGATGGGCGGCGTATCCGTAA
>Ga0196899_1000669_pt1 | contig 17596 bp, 20 predicted proteins | sample VirMetDEL_Sep_01_FD_169095 | JGI IMG/M metagenome (GOLD analysis project Ga0196899, IMG submission 169095) | Aqueous microbial communities from the Delaware River and Bay under freshwater to marine salinity gradient to study organic matter... | ecosystem: Environmental > Aquatic > Marine >... | reverse complement strand
TACAAAGTATTATAGATAAAGCAGAAACACTGACAGTGTTCAAAAAGAAATTGAGTGGTAGCACAATCAGCCGCAGTGGTAGAATTAGAACTGCACAGGTAGCAAGTGCTCAACCATTTAGATTCAGTGTGCAATATGCGCCAATGCAAAAGTACGAACCATTAAGGGGTGTGTTAGAAGAAATAGATAGGTTAGACACTGTGTTTACAGAAGCAATCGATATTGGTAGCACAAACACAGGTCTCAGTTGGATTACCAGTTATCAAGGTGATCTAAGTGATGCACAGGTAGGTCAACTCACTGTTGACAGTGCCAGTGCCCAAACAATAACAGTAGATACAAGTGCGGTAACTGGATCCACCGCAACTGATTATCTGGTTAAAGCAGGCGACTACATACAATTTGATACTGGTTACAAGTATCCTTATTGTGCAACACAAGACGTGCAAATAGGCGCTGTAGGCCCTAGCACCACAGCAAGTATTCCTGTGCATAGACCTATTCTAAGTCAAAATGGTTATACCATTGCAGGCAAAGGCATATTGGTAGGCAATGATGTTACATGGCAAGTTAAAATGTTAACCAAGCCAGCATACACTGTTTTACCCAGTAGATATGTAGAATTTACTGGGCCTTTTGAATTAATGGAACTTATAGAAGACTGATATGCCAAGTTATAATAAATTTGCAGTTCCTATAGTCATAGCATCAAATGTGACCCAAGGTGATAGCACCATATCAATCAGCAGTAGTATTGATGATTTACAACCAGGACAAACCGTTTATGCTACCCCTCTAGTATCAGGAAGTCGACCTGTATACATAGGTTCTATCAGCGGTGTTGTTTCAGGCACAATAACATTAAGTGCACCTGCACTTAGTTCAGCAACAGCCGGTGCAGCCAGTTATGCCAGTGGTTCTGATATTGCACACGGTTTGTTTATTGATTTACAGTTAGGCGATACCACTTATTACATTTCAAATGTTTATGATGCTATCACTGTAAACAGCAATCAATACACAGCATTGGGTGATTTTTTGTTTGTGGAAAATTTTGTTGAAGATTACAAAACCACAGAAGGCACATTGGAAATAAGTCTCAGTGGCATACCCAACAACATTGATTTTATCAGTCTCATACAGGGTAGCAAAATCAAAGGTGGTGAAGTCAGTGTTAGACGAGTATTTTTTGATACCACAACACTTTCACCAATAAGCGGTGAAGTGTATTTAAGATACAAAGGCGTTATCAGTAACTTCAACATAGATGAGAACACTAATTTTATTGCTGGGCAAAGCACAAACACTCTTGTGTTCACAATCAGCAGTGTGTACACAATATTAGGCAAAAAAATCACAGGACAAAGAACAAACGCCGCAGATAGACGTAGATTCTATCCAGGTGATTCATCATTTGACAATGTTACAAATATAACATCATTACCAAAATTTGGATAAGATATGGCAGGCGAATTAAACAATTTATTTTCAGCAGTTAACCAAACACTGCAAATTGCAGGCAGTGAAGAAACAGTGCGTAGCATTGTTAGTTCACCGTTAGCAACTGGTGTAAGACCTGCTATTGGCACGAGCTTTTTGCCAAGAACACAAACCCTGCGTATTTCAAGTGGTGCTGATCCAAGTGTTACAGGTGTTAACCAAAATGACAGATCGCAAACACCTCCAGGTGCAATGAACAAAGTGCCTAGACTGTATGGTAATGTCACAACAGGTGGTGTTATTATTGATGCAGTTAAAAGCAATGCAAACACAATATTTGTTGCAATGGTGTTAAGTGAAATGAACAGCAATTATGCAGGTGGTGGATTTGATTACTATGATACATATCCTGCAGGCAGTGAAGAAAAGCCATTTGAGTTGCATGATGTTTATTATGATAATTTTAAATGTACTGTGAGTGGAAATCCATTACCATCAGGTTTTGGTAAAATTACTACACTTAATCCATTAGATGGTAGTTCTAGTATTGATATTAGTGCCGCAAATGTATTGCACACTTATGCATGGGCAGGTAATTCAGATGCCAGTTCTATGATATTTCCTGTAGATGGCTATGCTGGATCTATATATGCAAGAAATGCATATGATGTTTTTCCTGGCTGGACAGCAAACGCAAATCCAATGACTGATTTGGTATTTGCTATTGTAGAAGTAGACAGATTAAATGAAGATATTGATCCCACAGCAAACATTGAAATTGATGAAATAGGCGAATGGCGTTTTACACTAGAAACAAGAGGACTATTATATCCACGTGCTAATGTAGGTGATCCGGATGATGCTAGATACCTAAGCAACCCTAGTGGTGCAATGCAAGATTATTTGTTAAATAACACATATGGTGTTGGATTAACAGAAGCAGACTTAGACAGAGATTCTTTTAACGCATGGTATAGTTATTGTACAGAAAATTATTATTATGTGTCCACTGTAAACAAAGGATCATATGTAGGTACTGGTACTTATGACGGTGAAACATATTATGTTTATTTGGATGGCGACCGTTGGAAAACAGGTGCATTTATAAATCCTCAAGTGACTGTGGCAGAAAACATCGATGAGATAGCCAAGAGTGGACAAGGCACACTAGCATATGATAACCGAACAGGTAAATTTCGTGTGTTGGTAAACAGACCAATGACCACTGCTGAAAAAGCAAATGCATTTTTATTCAACAGTGATAACATTGTGAGTGGCATACAGGTTAACTCAACAGACTTATACAGTCTATTTAATTTTGCTGATGCATCTTTTCCAAATAATTTACAGCAAGATCAACCAGACACTGTGATTGTGCAAACACCCACAGAAGATAAATTAACTAACGAACCAAACAGTGGTATGAGCTTTCAGTTAACCGCTGTTACAGATAGATATCGTGCCGCACAAATGGCAAACAACAGTCTCAAAGCCAGTAGAATAGGCAACATGTGTCGTTTTGATGCAGATTACAGCACACTAGATGTACAAGTAGGTGACTTTGTTAAAATAACAGAAAAATCAAAAGGCTGGGATGAAAAGTTCTGGCGTGTGATGAGAGCAACTGAAATAGAAGGTGATGAAGGCGAAGTTGTAATGCAATTCAGTTGTTTGGAATATGATGAATTTGTGTTTGAAGATATTTTTTATGCTGAAGACAGAGACAGAGGTTTTGCAACAGGCGTAAGCAAACGTGAAACATTTTTTCAATGGAATGAATTCTCGTTTGAAGATGTGTACGAAAGCCAAAGTCCAGTATTAGTGCAAAATGAATTTGATCCCGGTTCCAGTAATGACGGTTGGGATATAATCATTGTAGATAACCCACTCAGCGGTAATGGTAATATTTTCTATGCAAATGGTGTATTTAAATCGTCAGAAACAATAGCATCTTTATCATTTACTATTGATCCTAATGATGACAGACCTGTTAGTCTTGGTCAAATAGATACTGACAATGAACCATGGGCGGCTGTGGCAACTGTGATTGATGTTCCAAGCAGTAATGCAAACATTCAAACCAATTGGGATAGCGTGACAATATCATTGATAGGTCAAGATGGTAATGAGGGCACACAGGCCTTTACACAAACCTATGATACATATGATCATCCACCAGATGCAATTTATGGTTGGACCAGTATAGCACTTAACAAAGTTAGCAGTGGCACATATAAAATAGCAGTTCAATATAATCAAAATGACAGTGTGCCTTCACGTAGTAGTGGTATTAGTTATACACCTAATGTAACAATTACTCAATATAGATGTGATGGTAATGCACTATTAAACACTTATGGTACTGGTACAGAAATAACGCAAACAGCCACAATGACCAGTGTGCATATACCCGCAAACACTAACAGAGAAATGCACACACCAATTCAACATGATGTTTGCAATATCAAACAAGGTGAATTCACATTTACCACTAACTATACGCCAACATGGAGCAGTATTGCCGCATTTGACGATATTGCGTTTACACCAACAGGTAACATATTATTTGTTAATGATGCAAACATTGCAAGTCATGTTGTAGCAATTGGAGGCGGTGGTATAGATTATACAAACATTGATGCAAACGTTGCGGCTAATTTGCTTAATAATGTGCAAACAGTTACTTCAACATTCAGCACAGATCCTGCATTCCATGGTTTGAGCAGTGATTGGTATCCAAGTAGAATAAATGTTGTTATGATAGGTAACAACAGTGCAACTGGCGGTGATTTTACTGACGTTAGTTATTCAATCATAAACCAAGACGCATTCTATAGAAACCAGTAGCAAAATTACTGTTTTGCATAAATAGTAACATAACAACTTTTATGCGCCTTAGTGCATAAATTTTATCCCTCAGGAGAGAATCATGGCAGGTAGACTTTTATCATTTAAAGATTATATAGGTGGAGCAGACAATGTGTTTGTCAAAGAAATGTTCCCTAATGATCAAATTCAATACACTTACGATTTCGGAGTAGATGTAAGTGGTTATCAATTTAGTGCTGATTGGCAATCAATTGTTTTATCAAGTGTAACATATGATCGTGTTACAGGAGATCCTAATTTTGCAGATACAAATGTAACAGGATACTTTGATAACTATGGATCATTTGACGATTCTAATGTAAACATTAACATAGCACAAGCGGCTACCGGCCTAATTACTCTCACAATACCAGAAAACCGTTATACCGGCAATGTTACCCCAGACGCAAGAACAGACGTAGTGGGTACTGTATTTTCTTTTGAATGGGAAACAGATGATAGCCCAGCACAAAAGCAAAGACATAGATATCTTATACTAGAGAGATTTGATCCAAGAGCCGGTAAACCACCAACAGGAAATATATCAGCAGAACCAGGCTTTGTTAGTCTTACCAGTTAAGGAGCAGTAAATGTCAGATATAATTTTACAGGCATCTACTAGCAATGTTACGGTAACTAGCACACCTGCCAATATCACAGTTACTGAACAAGGTGGTGCTACATTCAATGTTACCACAACACAAAATACCGTAAGTGTAAGCAGTTCACCAGTAAATGTCACAGTTAGTGCAACAGCACTAATATCTAATGCGGCTGTGAGAACAAAATTAAGTGTTGCTAACATCAGCGGTTTTGGTAATTTATCATATGATAACAGCCTTACATCAAATGGTGTATTTCAATACACAGGTGTAAGCACCAGTGAAATCAGAGGCACATTGAGTGCAACAGATCCAGTAGTATACAACAGTGGTACTGGTCAACTCAGCCTAAACAATACCACACTGTTAAATGGACAAACCACAGACAATTTAACAGAAGGTACTAGTAATTTATATTTTGAGAATTTTAGAGCAAGAGGTGTAATTGGAAACATTGCGCCTATACAATATAATGTACTCACAGGTATTATTTCATTAGATACAGATGCTGTATTTTCAAACACACTTGCCAATGCTTGGTTTACCAGTCAAACAACTGATAATTTAGCAGAAGGCAGTACCAATTTATATCTAAATGGTGCAGGTACAACTGATGACCTAACAGAAGGTAGCACAAACCTATACTATACAAATGCTCGTGTACAAGCATACATTGATGCAGGCTTACCTGCTTTAACAGTAAATGGTAATACTGATGTTGTCGGTAACTTAAATGTTACAGGTGGTACATACATACAAGATCTAAATGCAGACAACATTGATGCCAATGGAAACATCACATTCTCATCAGGTTATCACATTATTGGTCCTCATGGTAAAATCAATTTCAATCAAGAAGGTGTACATAACACTCCTACAGTGAGTATTACTGCTGATGAAGATATAACACTTTATTTTGCAAATAACACAATATTTCCTGGTTATGGTGGTAACATCAATTTCCAATCAGGCTATCCAGGTACAACTGCATATTATCCAGGTAATGTAACCACACATGCATTCTTAAACAGTGGTGGATATGTATTTAAAGACGATTTAGACAGTGAACTGATATCTTTAATTGGGGATGGCTATCCTGATACTACTTATAGATTAACTCATGATGCAAATGTTATAAACCGTTTTAGAGGCCAGACTGTTATAGGACAAAATAATGGTACTGGCGCTGATTTAGATTTATATGGTGCTAATAATACTGTGCGTGGTAATAACACCGGTGGAGAAAGTGATTTATTTATTGGTAGCGATAAAGATGTAGAAATTTCTATAAACAGTGCCAACAAAACAACCAGAGAAAGATATTTTAGGTTAACCAGTAAAGGTTTCCATCCAAGTGTTGATACAGATTATATACCACTTGAAATTGAAAACACAGGTAATGTAACATTTGATATAAATCCAAATGATTATTTTTCAAATCAATCATTTAAGATTGTAAATGATAGAACAGCAGGCAGTGACAAAATATTTCATGTTACTGCTGAAGGTGGATCAAGTGCAGGAGGCAATCCATCTTTTATAACTGTACCTGGTACAGTTAAAATGTTGAATGATCGTTTGGTCATAAGACATTACAATGAATTCGACTCAGCAGTTAACACCACAAATGGTAAAGAAGTATTAGCAGGTAACATTATATTAACAGAATCTGCTTCTTCACCTCGTCATAAAATTGTTGTTAATTCTTCTGATGGCCCAAGAATTGTATCTAAAGATATTATTACTTTACATGCGAATTCAGATAACGACGGCGGTTATGTACTAATACAAAATGGTAGAACTGGTACACACATAGGTTATTTTGGACCAACCAGTATTAGTCTTTACAAAAATACAAATTTACAAAATCAAAATATTAATAATGTTAACACTTTAACAGCAGTCAAAGTTGTTACAGATACGCTTGAACCTAAAACAAGTGGTAACATAGAAGTTACTGGTAATTTAAATGTACAAGGCAATTTAAATTATGTAAACGTTGAAGATTTATTGGTTAATGATCAAAGTATTACACTTAATTATGGTAATGCTAGTGCTAGAGATGCATTTATATATGTAGATAGAAGTGGCAGTGCTCTAAACAATGCACACATCAAGTGGAATGAAACAAGCGATCAATGGGAAATATATGATGGTACAAGCACATATAAAATACCAACAAGCACAGATGACTTAGCAGAAGGTGCAACAAATTTATATTTTACATATGATAATGCAAACACTTGGTTAGCAACAAAAACCACTGACGATTTAACAGAAGGCACCACAAACAAATATTACAGTTCAACATTGTTTAACACTGACTTTGCTGGTAAGACAACTGATGATTTAACTGAAGGTGTTGCCAATTTATACTTTACAACTGCTAGAACAAACAGTGCAATAGATGCTTACATAGTAGGCGGCACTGGCATTGATTATGCTAGTGGCACAATTGACTTGGCAGATACCGCTGTAGCACCTAACACATATGGTACAGGCACAGTGGTACCGCAAATCACTGTTGACCAACAAGGTAGAATTACAAGTGTTACCAATGTGTCAATAACAGCAGGCAGTGGTACAGTAACCTCAGTTGACAGTGGCGCAGGTTTAACAGGCGGTCCTATTACAAGTAGTGGTACACTTGCTGTAGGTGCAGGATACGGTATAACTGTGAGTGCAGATGCAGTAGAAGTCACAAACAGTGAAATACAAGCACAAGCCAATGTGGCTTTTGGTAACAACACAACTGATAATTTAACTGAAGGCACTACAAATTTATATTTTGCAAACAGTCTAGTTGATAATTGGTTAACCAGTAAAACAACTGATGACCTAACTGAAGGTACGGCCAACTTATACTATACTACAGATAGAGCAAATAGTGCAATTGGTGCATATCAAGGTGATATCAACACTGCTGGCAATATCACTGCTGATATTATCACCGCAACTGGTGAATTCCTCGGTGATTTAGATGGTGCTATCTCAGTAGGTGTGTTCAATAACACTGCCTCAACCCTTACAAAAGGACAAGCAGTATACATTACAGGCGCACAAGGCGATGAAGCCTGTGTTGCACTAGCAAACAATCAAGTTGCCGCACAAATGCCAGCAATGGGTATTATCAAAGAAAACATTAGTGCAGGTGCAAGTGGACAAGCCGTTACAAATGGCACAATGAACTTTACTGGACATGGTTTTACTGTAGGTGCTGACTTGTATGTAAATGGTGCAGGTTTACTCACAGAAACCATACCAACTGGTGAAGGTGAACTACTACAAAAAATTGCCAAAGCATTAGCACCTAACTTTATACTTGTACAAGGTGCAGGTAGAACAAATGCTACACCTAACTTGAATGATGGTAATATATTTGTAGGTAATGGCAGTAATCAAGCAGTAAGTGCAGACCTAAGCAACTTCACATACGAAATTAGTTCAAATGCAAACATCAGCACAAGTGCAAACGTTGAAGGTCAATATGTGATCGGTGAAACACTGGTCAGTGATTATCCAAACACACCAGGTTATACACAAACACTACCACTAGGTGGTTTATTCCCAGGTTCTTTCTTTGGTGGCGGCGCTGATGATATTTTGGTAGATGTGTATCCAAATACATATAACCAAATAGGCAGTATATTCCAATTAGAATTTGAAAACACAACTGGCACAGGATCAGCCAATATTAATGGAGTTACATTTTATTCAGACGGTACTGATGTAAGTGGTGGTGATGAAAACCTTATATACCTTTACACAGATGCATCTGCTACAACCAAAGCAAATGCACAAACATTAGGCTTTGATGGCAATTGGATGAACTGGCCCAGTGGCGGTAATGTTTTAACCAGTTATCAATCAGTGGGTAGCACACAGTGGCAAATTGAAGGTGATGGCGGTGGCCAATTGCTGTTCAAGAACCAAGGCTTTACAAATGTCACACTGTCAACATCAGGTGATATAACAAATACAGGTTATTTAAAAACAGATGATATCAGAGTTGGTAGTGGAGAATTTGTATTTGGTGGAGTAGATGGTGCTATTGATGCACAATTACTCACACTGTACAAAAATGAAACAAACCCAACATTTACAGATCCTGCTATTAGCATTATAGGTGGTGGTGCACAATTTGCAGTTGAAAATGATGCTACACCAAACCTTAACCAAGAAAATGGCTTGGTGTTAAAACAAGGCAGTGCTCAAGCAAATTCATTGTACAGTACACCTAGGTATGCATCATACAAATATGGTGGAGGTACTGATTTTGCAAATCTATCATACACTGTAAGCAGTGATGGTGATTGGACTTTGTCAATTGATTCTAAAGCACACAGAGAAGTATATGACGTAACAGGTAATGTGGTTACACCAGTAGGTGGTGTTGGATTAGATGGCGGACGTTTACATTCAGTAGCGGCCATTGTCGCAAAAACAGCAAACACCAGTGCTAACGTAACTGCTACAATTCCTGTGAGTGGTAGTACTTACAGAATGGCGCCAATTGCAAATGGTATAATTGCATTTAAGACACAACAATTTGACGTTGCTAACAGTACCACAGTAAAAAATGGTACAGCATTCCCTTACAATGAATCACTGGATTATCCAGAATCCACAGCAGTGTTTATTGATGATACACTGAACATTGGTAGTGATGAAGGCACATACTATAGATTCCCACCAACACCAGGTACAAATGGACAAGTACTGCAATTAGACAGTGCTAATGTTTTACAATGGACTACAACTGTAACTAGTGTTGACAGTGGAGATGGTTTAACAGGTGGACCAATTACAGGTAGTGGTACTTTGGCAGTTGGTGCAGGTTATGGTATAACTGTAACAGCAGATGCAGTAGAAGTAACAAATTCGGAAATACAAGCACAAGCCAACATTGCAATTGGTGACAATGCAAATATATTCTTAACAGATCAAGATACCACACTAACTGGTTCACTTACAACTGCAAATGTAACATTAGCACAATTCCAAGAAACAGTTGTAACAACTGCTAACGTAAGTGGTGCAACCTCATTTGATGTAAGCACAGGCTCAATATTCAAAGCAAATGTTACAGGCGATATAACCAGTCTTGCACTGTCAAATGCAGTTGCAGGAACAAGTGCAACAATTATATTAACGCAAGGTGCAACAACAGGCACACTAACAGCAGGAGCAAGTTGGCTATGGGCAGGAGGTGCTAAAACACTGAGTACAACAACAGGAGATGTTGATCTCATAAGTGTTGTTTATGATGGTACCAACTATTATGCATCATTGACTACAGGATATGTAACATAATGCCATTTAGTGCAAGACAAGGCTTTTTTAAATTAGCAGTAAGCGGTGATATTGCTTGGTATGAATATGACCGTGCCAATTATGAACCTGTTAGTGAGTCTTTAACAGGCGGAGGTGTTGCTAATAGTACATTTAGTGTTTCACCTATGACAACATCTTTGGCATATAGAGGTGGTACAGGACATCCAAATGGTAATATTTATTGTGTGCCTAGAAACAGTGGTGATGGATTACTAGAAATAGATCCTAACAGCGAAGCAAACAGCACATACACTTATGGAGATCTCAGTCTATTAAGTGCAACAGGACAAGCATATTTTCACAGTTGTTGTTTAACAGAAAGTGGTAACATACTGGCAGTGCCTTTTAATTATGATTACATAATGCAAATTGATCCTGTGGCACAAACAGCAACAAAATTTGGCTTAACAGGCAGAGATAGCGGTCCATTTACCAGTAGTGTACAATTTACTGGTGCAGTGTTAGCACCTAATGGTAATGTTATTGCTATACCTCAACAGTATGGTGATTTTTTAGACATTGATCCAGTAAATGAAACAGTCACAGTAACTGACTTTGGCTTGACGTTGCGTAGTGGCACAAATGAATTCTTTGGTGGTTGTAGATCATTCCAAGATAACAAAATTTATCCATCACCATTGAGATATCAAGGCATTGTGGCTATTGATACAGATGCAAAAACAGCAACAACCAGTCAATACAGTCAAAGTTGGCCAGGAGTAAACAATCATTATGGAACTAGTTGTGATAAATTTGGTAGAATAATTTATGTAGGCGGAGAAAACACTGTACCTCATAGAATATTTGATCCTGATTCTAACACTGCTAGTACATTTACTGGTAGTCCAACACTGACTGGTTTTAGTTATGGTAGTATTCAAGGTGCAGACGGCAATGTTTATACAATAAGCAAAGGCAGTGCCACAAGAAAAATTATTTTTACGTCAAATACAGATGTGTCACCTACCATAAACACTGTTCAAAGTGATACCAATAATAAAATGATTGCCGCGGGTACAACCGATGGAGAAATCATAATATTGAGAGATGGTGGTAATGCCACAGCATTCAAATTAAATCTTAATACTAGTCCAGACATAGATAATTTTGCAAATGTTGTGATGACACCTTATATGAATGCAGGTAGAATATAATGATACAAAGTGTTTATAGATTAGATACAGGTATATATTGTGGTTGTACTGCAAATGCAGAACATTATGATACAGAAGTATTTGGAATAACAACACAAACACCGCCTGAATATGATGAATTCACACAACAAGCATATTATGTAGACGGTGCATGGGAGATCAGAGATGCCAGTTAGACGTGTAAAAGGTGGCTATAAATGGGGCACCACAGGTAAAACATACAAGACTCGCGAACAAGCAGAGCGTCAGGGTAGAGCAATTAGAGCAAGTGGTTATAAAAAGAAAAAGAGTAGGAGAGGGTAATGGCAAAATATTATGGCAGTGAATGTATAACAGTCAGTTGTGCAGGACATAAAACAGGAGCCGCATATTTTAGACGTGGAGGTAGAAGTCTTACTTACAGTTCACCTTCTTTTAACAAAGGTATGCGTATAGCACAACAACAAGCAAAAAACAAAGGCACTAGAAGCCGATTAAGTCATACAAAGAAGAGCAAATAATGGCAACTACAAGTGCAGGCGTAAGCGAATTATTTACAGGTAACAAGCCAAGAAAATTAAAGGAGAGCGAAATGGCAAAGATGCGTGGTGGAAAGAAAAAGAAAAAAGGTGGAAAGGGTAGCAAAAGAGGATAAGTGGTCCTCATATTTTGCTAAGATCAAGGGTGTATGCCCTTGGAGTTACAGAGCATATATGGCAGATACAATACTGTTTGTGGATTATGCAGAAACAGACTTCAACACTTGGAGACTGTTTTTAAAATACACAAATTTCGAAGCAACAGTGTTCAAATGCCCTGAAAAAACGCCGGATTGGTTAAATAGTAAGTGCGACGAATTAAACGCACTTCAATCAGATTATGAATGGTTATGGAGTCACCCTGATGAGGATTCAGGTGACGGTCATAGCACACATATACCGGTTTTAATACAACAAAATCGCGAACAATTAGAAATGTTGCGAGAAAAGTTAGGATATGAAGATGAAACAGAGATTGATTAGATATTTGAGAAACAATTATGAGTATAAACAGTCAGCGCCGGTGTATTTTAAAATTCTGCGTGGTGAAATAACAACTGTAGAACAGATTGCTGACGAGATGATGTTATGCCAAGAGTAACCACACAACAATTAGCAAATGAAATTGACGTAATTAAGAGAAACCACCTTCATCATATGGCACAAGATATAGACGAATTGAAAGAAGATCTAAAAGATACAAGAAAAGAATTTAACAGCAAGTTAGACCGTTTAGACAACCGCATTTGGTGGATTTTAGGTTTAACTGTTACAACTCTTGTGACCATATTAGTATCCTCAATGGCGTCTTAGACAGCACTAGACGCCGTATAACATATGGCAAACAGAAAAAAGCAAAGCAACCTACAACGACTATTATATTACATAATAAGAGCCACAAAAACAAGTTCTGGCTGTTGGGAATACATGCCCAAAAAATATTCTGATTATATACATTTCAAAACCAGAGGTTGTGAATACTTTACAACCAACAGCACAATGCTACATCGCTTCATTTATGCTGTTTATAATGATACCCACTTAACACCAGAAAATGTTATAATGCACACCTGTGATAACAGAATATGCATAAATCCCAAACATTTGGTGTTAGGAACCATTCAAACCAACAACGCCATGCGAGTCAGACGTCAAAAAGCCCGAAAAAGAACCAAATAATCAGTAGTAAATCTCCTAAAAGACATAAATAAATGTATATAAAAGGAGGCCAATATGATTAAAGGCACTAGAACAGTGAATGGTAAAACACCATTCGAACAAAAATGGGGCATTTCAGCAAATGAATTAGCACAGCAAGAAGGTGTAGGTACACCTGCTATACACATGCGAGTTAATTTATATGGAACACCCTTTCAACGCAAAGCAAAACCCACAAACATAGAACGCAAGTATGGTGCTACCATATTTGAATTGGGCAAACAACTGAATTTACATCCTATCAGTGTTGTACAACGTGAGCTATGGTTTGGTGATGTTTACAGAGAAAGTGATAGACCATCACACAACAGAGGTAAATCACTAAAACCAGAAGAAGAAAAGAAGTGGCGTAAACACTACAAAGATGTATTTTGGTTGCATGAAAATCATCCTGATTATGACCGTGCAAGAGCAGGCAATTGGGGAGAAGATGATGCATAGTACTCTGTTACCAGAAAGAACTTATGACAACATAGCAGAACAATACACTGTACACTATATTGTTAAGCCTGGCAATGCTAAAAAACATGTGGTTATGCGTGATGAAGATTTAAGTTACATATATCATTGGCTAAACAGAATGTTAGCAGATTGCGCCAGCAAGCAAAACATTGAGCCTGATATTTTTCAAATGGCCACACGTTTTACTAAAAAATTACCAAAGAGTGGCTTGGAAAAAACAGGTAACAGTCTGTTCAGTTATATAGGTGGATTGTGTAGCAATAGATATAGAAATCCCAATCAAGACTTTACACAAGGTCAATTGAACACCATAGAATTCTGTTTTGATGCAATATATTTTGCATATGGAGAAAATGGTGAATTTGATGAAAAGGATTTGGGTTATGATATAAAAACAGGTGTACCAAATGAACCACCACAACGTATAACTTTTGTAGAGGTATAAAAAAACCCCCTATTGCTAGGGGGTTTAACCGGGTTTCAATAATTTGGCACAATTATTTGAAATGTAATTACATAAGAGAAATCTTATGAAATGTAGTTAGGAACAAAGTGAATAAATCGGAGGCCATTCGTCATTATTCGGATCGATAACTTATGATTAGGAACACCTTTGTCTGGCAACAATTAGTTCATATAAGGGAACTAGGTGTTTTAATGAAGAAAATGTTCCTAACTACAAATAATATTTATCAATTTTAGCAATTGACATACACAAAATTGGATATATAATAGTAAGGCAACAAGCATATATTGGCAGTATATGTGGGGAACTAAAACAAATTAATGGAGAAAAAATGAAAGACCAAAAAAATTTAACCAGTGATGCTAATCACTATAATACTATTAACAATAAAATAAGTAATAATGAACAAGTAATAAGTAACAAACAACAACTAATATATAGATTTGCATCTGACACATCAGATGACAAAAGATCTACAAATAAGTTAAATGAGTCCGTTGACTCGACTTCGTCGAAAGATTATTCGTTCATAACTGAAAAATATTGTGTAGCGGCGCAGAATTTACTCCGCAAAGATATTTTTTCTGTTTCATTCTCAGTACTGGGCAAAAAGTCAGATCACCGCCGCAGTATGAACATAGACGTGATATTTGAACCCGGTGATAGACCATACAAATACAAAGTTGATATGGTTGGCAGTCGCTATGCATATGAAATCACAAACCGTATACGTGATGAAGAACGCAAATGGCCAATGTGGGATATGGTAATTGGTGCTGTAAAGCATGAAGGTCACATGTGGGGTAAATTACGCAACAGAACAAAAAACACAAAGATTGTGCCACGTCAGCGAATTAACTATTGTGTTGCAGGCTTAGATTCTGATGCTGTAGCACATCTAATATTAGGTAATAACACAAAAATCAGTTGTCAATTAGAAGACGTAAAGGACATTGACCTGCGTAAATTGTTTATAGCCAAAGGCACTTGGATTAATCCGGAATGGGATGAAGGAGATTATGATGTCAAATTGTAAATCTCAATCGCTAAGACCTAGATCAGAATTAGATCGTTTGTTCAGTGTGCAATGGGATGATCTCAGCAAACATGAACAAGCAATAGAAAAATTATCAGACGGACCCATATGGAGTTGTTATAAAACAGTGGTACTAGATGAACTAATCACATATGAGCATTATTTGGAATATTATTATGATTATGAAGTGTAAACAACAAAATAATCCTGTTAAAGAACATGCTGGACATCAGTGGCTTCTAGTTAGAGGTAATTGGGGACCACATCGTGCCAAGTATATTTGTGCTGATTGTGACGGAAAATGGGTAAAATGGCATAGCATAAAAGCATCTGTTAATAAATATGTTATATGCTCACAGACAAACAGCGAATAGATCTACTTGATCCACTATTAACACCCGCACATCATCATTGGTTTATCAGAAAATGGATAGATGTGACTGATGCTCCAACATATATCACTGACATACTGCACCGATTAGCAACAATGGATAAATCAGAACGCAAAAAGTTCTATTTTGTTAATGATCAAGTGTATTATCTGGATATAGAACCAGAAAAGTTAGTGAAACATGCAACACAAGGCTGGATTACTGCTACTAGATACACAATTAGTAGAAAAAATTAAAGATCTGCATAAATATAGTCATATACGGAATACACCACCGAGCAATGGTGATTTACAGGAATGCATATGACTGATGAACAACAACCTCAAGACAAACACTATCGTGTTCAAAATGTTAAATACGGCGAGAAAACAGTTACTGGTAGAGTAATTGGTCGTAACAAAACAGTAATACCAGAAGAGCAAGTGGCTATGCTTAGCCAATATCACTGCACCAATAAAGAAATGGCAGACTTTTTCGATGTGCCATTACAAACCTTTGTGGATAACTTCCGTGATATTATCACAAAAAATCGAATTATTACGAAGCAGAGATTGCGTAAAGCACAATTGGACTTAGCACTTAACAAGCATGATAGAGTTATGCTTATCTGGCTGGGAAAACAGATGTTGGGACAACAGGATCAACCTGTAAATGATGAAAGCACACAAGTGTTGCCATGGTTAGAAAATGAAGATGATGCAGATGAATAGATATGAAGTTAACACCCAAGCAGAAAGAGATACTTAACTGCGAAAAAAGATTTCTCGTTGTTGTATCTGGTAGACGCGGCGGTAAAAGTTATAGTGCTATAGCCAGTCTAGCCAAACACGCAAGATATCCAAATTCAACATGCCTTTATGTGGCTCCAACCCATGGAATGTGTCGGCAGGTGCTCTGGAAACCTCTCAAAGAATTAATGTTGGCCAAGAAGTGGGCTAAAAAAATAAATGAAAGCAATCTAGAAATAACATTGGTAAACAATTCAATCATCATGTTGCGTAGTGCAGACACACCGGATCGATTAAGAGGACTAAGTCTTACACATTGCGTTATAGATGAAGCCAGTGATATCAGTGCAGAAACATGGAGCATGGTGATCAGACCTGCATTAGCAGATCAACAAGGTTCAGCACTAATAATTACCACACCCAAAGCAAAAGGTTGGGTATACGATGTATTTGAAAATGCCAAAACACTAAATGATTGGTATTCGATGAGTTACACCACTGCTGAAGGTGGATTGGTAAGTGAAGAAGAAATAGCACAAGCCAAATTAGACATGGATGAAAGAACTTTCAAACAAGAGTTCTTGGCAGAATGGGTAGACTTTGAAGGTCAAATATATTATGCATTTGGCGATCACAACATTGTGCAAAAACCTGTTGATACAGATTTACGCACACCATTACATGTGGGAGGCGATTTTAACTGGTCACCATTAGTTGCTGTTATTGCACAACAAACAAAAGAAGGCATACATGTGTTTGATGAAATACAATTACATGGCAGTGATACCAGTGAAATGGCAAAAGAAATACAGCAGAGATATCCAAATAGAAAAGTGTTTTTCTATCCTGATTCTAGTGGTAAAGCACACAAGACTAGTGCAATAGGTGGCATAACAGATCACATCATATTGAAGAATGCAGGGTTTGAATTGCGAGTAGGCAGTACCAATCCTGCGGTGAAGGATAGAATTGCATCGGTAAATAGTACACTGAAGCAGGATAATTGTAGACTCACAATAGACCCTAAATGTAAAAACATTATTGAGGGTTTGAGAAAACATGTATACCAACCGGGTACACGACAGCCTGAAAAGAATATGGGTGAGAAAGATTATTCTCACTTTAATGATGCATTAGGGTATTTGGTAAGTTGGTTATACCCAATGAAGCAAAACATGAAGCCTGCACCCGTTGGTGGTATTAGGCGACAAACAGGAGGCCATTACAGATGAGATATACCAGACTTATAGTGAACATACTAGAACCCAAACAACAATATCTGTTGGACTTTGTTGATGTTAATCTAAAAGGTTGTCAAAAACAACTGCAAGATTATTTGCGTAATTCACCTACCGGCACAGACTACATGCATCTACAG
>Ga0196899_1000666_pt1 | contig 17651 bp, 35 predicted proteins | sample VirMetDEL_Sep_01_FD_169095 | JGI IMG/M metagenome (GOLD analysis project Ga0196899, IMG submission 169095) | Aqueous microbial communities from the Delaware River and Bay under freshwater to marine salinity gradient to study organic matter... | ecosystem: Environmental > Aquatic > Marine >... | reverse complement strand
CACCAATAGACGAGCCTTATGAGGACTTTGACTTTGCTAGAACTTCAACTGCTACAAGAATTAACTCTAGTGGATTAGTTTCTAATGTAGCTACTGGAGTGCCAAGAATAAGCTATGATAGTAATGGCGATAATGGTCATATATTGTTAGAGCCTACTTCTACTAATCTTGTCCCTTATAGTGAAAACTTTGAGGATAGTTCTTGGAGTAATGCAAGTATTGGAACTACTCCAACTTTAGAAGGTGGTTATACTGCACCTGATGGTAGTAATAGTGCGTATAAAATAACTAACGCAAATCAAGATAGTTTTTGGTTTAGTTCTTTTTTAATTGGTGCTGATAATTCAAGAACAATTTGGGCAAGAACTGTTAGTGGAACGGGAACGGCTCAATTAACATCACACAACTCTAATACTAATAATACTTTTAATTTAACAGAAACTTGGCAGAGGTTTGAAGTTAATGGAACAACTTCAGGAACTGGCTCAACTAGTTTTTACGCAGTAGATTTTAGAGGTAGTGGAACTCTTACAGAGTTATTAATATGGGGAGCACAAGCAGAAGCCTTATCCTACGCTACATCATACATACCAACACTAACTGGAAGCCAAGAGGTAAGGGAAACAGAGACTGCAACTGGTGCTGGTAGTGCTGACTTAATAAACTCAACAGAGGGTGTGTTATATGCAGAGATAGCTGCTTTGGCTGATGATGGAACAAATAGATGTATTGCTTTGTCAGATGGTACTGCTGATGATAGAGTAACTTTAGTTTTAGCAAATGACTCTAACAAGATAAGAGCAATAGTAAAGAGTAATGGCTCTACTTCATTTGATGAGGAGTATCAAGTAACATCGACTTTAGATTATCATAAAGTTGCAATAAAATACAAGGCTAATGATTTTGCTTTATGGATTGATGGGGTTGAAAGATTTACAGACACAAGTGGTTCTGCACCTATTGGATTAAATGAATTAGCTTTTGATACAGGTATTTCTATTTTAAATTTCTACGGTAAATGCAAAGCACTAGCAGTATTTAATGAGGCTTTAAGTGATGACGAACTACATAATTTAACTGGCTGATGAGTTTAAGATTAACAGAAATATGCTACCCAGAGGTAAAGAGTTACTACATCGTATGGAACGATAGTGAGGCGATAGTATCGTATGGAGTGCTAGAAACCTATCAATGCTTAGAGACTAAGTGGGACAATGTAGACTTATATACTAAGGAAATAGATTGGATAAACATATTAATAGATAACGGTATAAACCCTTTTCCAGAGCAATGATAGTATCAGCGCAAATAGATGAGAAAGAGCTAAATTCTTTAATTAAGGACTTAGAGAAACTTAATATGTCTGAAAGTAAAAACAAGACACTATTGAGACAAGGTTTGCGTAAAGCTGCAAAGCCTATTTTACAAGAGCTTAAGTCTATTGTGCCAGTTGAATCTAAACAACTTAAAAAGTCTTTAGGTATAATTAATGGTAAGAACGTAAAAGGCAAACCACCTACAGTATATATAGGACCAAGAGTAAAAAAATCATTTGCTAGTAAAGAGAAGTCTGGATTTTATTTCTATTTCTTAGAGTATGGATTTCAAGGAATACCAGGACTAAGAATGTTAGATAAGACTGCTGCAAGTAAAGGTAATACAGCTATCAATAGTGTAATAGGAGAAATAAAAAAACTCATTGACAAAAGAATGAAGTAATGGAGATAGGTAAAGTAATTTATAATATTTTAAGCAACGACTCAAATGTTGCTCCTTTAGTTACTACAAGTGGCAACTTGAGAATATTTCCTAGTCGTTACAACTTTCCTACTGACGTTAAGTTACCTTATATAACTTATCAGATGTTTGCAGATGAGCCTAACAACACTAAGAACGGAGTAAGTACTTATGACTATGTTAGAGTACAGATAAGCATATATCATAATAAATACGCTGATATGATAACTCTAGCTGGTCACGTTAGAACAGCTCTAGACTACGTTAGTGGAACTTATAGTGGTGTAGTAGTAGATAAGATATTTTACCAAGACCAGAACGAGCTATACGATGATAGTGCTGGTTCTATAGGTTTATATGGTATAGCACAAGATTACAGATTTAACATAAATAGATAGATATGTATAAAGTATATATAAAAAAAAATATTGAGGTTCGAGGAGTAGAATATACGAAAGGCGAGTCTTATGAGGTAAGTTTAAAGATTTATAGAATATTAATATTCAATGATGCTTTAGGCAAACCCAAAAAGAAATCTAAAAAAGAGGAAACTTTAAAAGATTTAGATAACTAGTTATTAATTAATAAATTTTAAAATACAATGGCAATTTTCAATGGAACAGACCTCATATTAAAGGTCCAAGAAGCGAATGGCTCGGCAGATGAGTTTAAACTGCTACATTCGCAAAACGTTAGTTTAAGTATCAATGTTGATACGATAGATGTAAGTACAAAAGACTCTGCTGGTTTCAGAGACTTATTAGGTGGTCAAAAGTCTTTCAGTCTTTCGGCTGATGGTCTTTATGATTTTTCTCCTACTGCTGGTACTACAACAGACCCAAGTGACTTAGTCACTCAAATGTTAGCTAGAACTGAAGTAACATTTACTTTCACTTATGGAGGTACATTAGCTACTGGAGATACTTATTATACTGGCTCTGGTATTATCACTAGCTTTGAGGTTAGTGGTGGTGTGGAAGATGCTCCAGTCTATTCTGTTTCGATAGAGGGAAGTTCAGCTATAACACAAGCAGTACAACCATAATTTCTTTGTTGGTTGGGGTATGAGCTTAGGCTCTGCTCCAACTGACATAATTTAAAACCAATAAAGATATGTATGAAATTGTAGTAATAAACGGAAAAGATTACCCAGTAAGATTTGGAATGAACTCCTTGAGGTTATTTTGTAAAGATACTGGAAGAAGTTTAGCTGACTTAGATAAGCTAGGAGATGGTATGAGCTTAGACGATGCTTGTTATCTAATCCTAAACGGAATAAAAGACGGCTCAAGAGTGAGTGGTCAAGAATGTTCTTTAAATGTTGATGATGTCGCAGACTTGCTAGACGAAGATTTTGAGGCTTTAAATAAAGTGTTAGAAGTATTCTCAGAGCAATTCTCTGCTAAATTTGAAACGGAGGGAAACGACAAAGCCACGAAGAAAGTGGCGAAGAAAAAGAAGTAACTTGGGATAAGTTAGAAGCTATAGGTTATGGCTTCGGATTATTACCTAAAGACTTTTGGGATTTGACTTTCCACGAGTTTCAATGTATGCAAAAGGGCATAAATGATAGAATAGAACTTGAACAGAGATGGGAATGGGAACGAGTAAGATGGTTGGCTTGTGTTAATTTACAGCCACATACTAAGAAAGGACAAAACCTAACACCACAAAAACTTGTCAAGTTTGAATGGGAGAAGAAACAAGTCAAAACCGACATCGACAAACAAAGAAAGAGAGCAGAATATATTAAAAAGAAATACGAATTGCTAAATAAAGACAATGGCACAGAAAACTCTTAGCGTAAAATTATCACTAAATGATAAGCAATTCCAAAGTAGTTTAAGAAAGGCTACTAGGTCAATGAAACGATTTGGTCAGTCTATGAAAAGGACTGGACAAACATTATCAAGAAATTTAACTCTGCCTATAGTTGCTATGGGAACAGCTAGTGTTATTGCTTTTGATAAACAAGCAAAAGCTATTGCACAAGTAGAAGCTGGTTTAAAAAGTACTGGCAATGCTGCTGGTTTTACTTCTGAACAGCTACAAAAGATGGCTTCTGAATTACAAGCAAAAACATTATTTGGAGACGAAGATATATTGCAAAATGCAACAGCTCAACTATTGACTTTTACTAATATAGCTGGTAAGGAGTTTTCAAGAACACAGAAAGTGGTTGCTGACTTAGCCACTAAATCATTTAAAGGAGATTTAAAGTCTGCAAGTATTCAATTAGGTAAAGCATTAAATGACCCAGTAGCAAACTTATCAGCTTTAAGTAGAGCTGGTATACAATTCACTAAAGAGCAAAAAGAATTAATAAAGTCACTAGTAGAAACTAACAAACTAGCAGATGCACAAAGTATAATTCTTGATGAATTAGAAACACAATTTGGAGGAGCAGCAGAGGCAGCAGCTAATGCTGGATTAGGACCATTTCAACAATTAAGAAACTCATTAGGAGATGTTTCAGAGGAGTTTGGTAAGTTAATAATGGAAAACATAGAGCCATTAAAAGCTGGTCTATTAAGTTTAATTGAATTTTTGAGAAATTTAACAACAGAACAGAAAAAAACCACACTTAAAGTAGCTGCTTTTGTTGCTGTTATTGGACCACTATTAATGATTTTAGGTTCTATAATAACTTCTGTTGGTTCAGTTTTAGGAGCATTTGGAAAATTAAGACTGTTTTTTATGAGGTCTTTACTTCCTATTATTAAATTATTAATAAAAGGATTTATGAACTTAACACCACAAGGTAGAATAATATCTGGTGTGTTGTTAGCTGCTTCTTATCTTGTTACAAATTGGGGTAAAGTAAAAAAAGGTTTTGACGACTTAATAGAATCTGCTCAAAAATTATTAACTAAATTAGGATTATTAGAAAAGAAAGAAGATTTAGCTTTAGACTTTTCAGTACAAGAGGGAGAGGTTTTAACTGTTGAAGAATTAAGACGTAGAGCTGCTGGTAGACAAGGCGTTAAGATTGTACCTAAAAAACAAGTATCTCCAGAGGAAGAAGAACGTCAAAGACAAATGGGTATTGATAAAGCAAAGGCTAGTCAATTACAATTTGCTGAATCTATAAAGGTAACATCAGTCGCATTAAAAGAAGTAAAAAATGATTTTGCAACACTAGAACCTATCATAATACAATTTGAGGAAAGTGTTTCTGGTATTGATTTAGCAGTACAAGAAATGAACACAATCTTTGGACAATTTGGCTCTAGTATTCAAGGAGCTTTTGTAACTGCTTTACAGAGTACAGATGGCTTCTTTGTTAGCCTTATAGATGGAATCAAAAGAGCAGTAAATGAAATGCTTAGTCTTTTGTTAGTAACAGCTATATTTAATGCTTTACTAGGAGGTACTGGTATGGGTGCTTTAATGGGATTGAAAGATATAGGAGGATTTCGTGGTATAGGAGATGTTTTTGGAAGGTCTGTTGTAGGAGAAACTCCAGACTTATTAAGTGGTGTAGGAGCTAGGTCAATGATAAATACTGGAGGCACAACAGAAGTCTTTGGTGTAATAAGTGGAGCTGATATATTACTAAGCTCAGATAGAGCACAAGCAAATAGAAATAGAACAAGAGGTTACTAATGAGCAGAGAAAAGAAATTTGAGTTAAGTTTACAGAGTGACAATGGCACTTATTATAGATTAGATGTTTATAACAACAACGCTATTTCATCTACTACTTATACTCCTAAGTTAGGTGCTGATGGTTTTACATTAACTTATCAAACTGACAATGACAATCGTTTTACTGGTTTAATTCCAAGTGAGGTAACATTTGACATATTAGTTACAGAAGATGGAGAACAAGCAGTAGTTAATGATATTAGAGGCTCTGTTTATGGTGGCTTTGATATTGCTATTTATAAAAGTACTGACGATGTTACCTATGAGCTATATTGGGCTGGTTTATTATTGAACGATATATCTCCAGAGCAAGACATATCAAGACCTACTAGAGTAGCTTTAACTGCTGTATGTGGTTTAGCTCCTTTAAGAGATATAGATTTCAATGTTGATACTGGTTATAGTACGCCATCGAGTTTTCAGACTTTAAATTATTTTGTAAATATATTTAACAATCAGATAGGCTTACAAGATTATTACTGGTCTTTGACAGATACATATATTACAACTTCCGTAGATTGGACTACGGACACTATGACAAGTATAGTATCTAGAGACCCATTAGTAGCTAGTAGGTTTAATTTTATGGCTTATGTTGATGTAGATGAGGAGAATGGTATAAAGAAATTTAAAAGTTCTTTTGAGTTATTAGATAACGTTTGTAAGGCTTGGGGAATGAGATGCTTTTTCTCAGATGGTAGATGGCACTTAATTCAAGTTAATAACTACGATGATTGGAAAGCACCTAACACTCATTACATTAGAAATTATAGTAAAGTTTATAACTCATCTAATGCTGGAGCTTCTCTTTTAAGTAGTAGTAACGCTAGTTATACTACAACAGAGGGTACTGATATAAAAAGATATGGAGGCTCATTTGACTTCTTACCTATTTTAAGAAGTGTAGAAACTTTCTATAATCATCTAAAAACTTATGACATTCCTTTCTTTAATTATGTTAATGATTATCCAGCTAGTACAAGTGCTGAATTTCAGACTGTTTCTACTGAGTTACCTATATGGAATGGATTCAGACAAAGCAATCAAATGTATGTAAATCCAGCTCCTCCAGCTACTCAAGTATATTCTATTAACAATAGTTCTGGAGATAATCTTAGAGTATCATTAGGAACAATAGGAGCAGCTACAAATAGTGCTTTATTATTTAGTAGGGATTTCGCTGTTTATCCTTATCCTTCTATACAATTTTCTCCTAATTTAGGTGGAGATGCAGAAAAAATTAAAATATATATTTATGCTAGGTTTGAATTAGAGGGAGCTTCTGACACTTATTATTATCCTTTAGCAAATGAATTAGTTTTAGATTGGTCTACAACTCCAGTTTTTACAATCTCAGCAGTCACAAACGCTATAGAAATAGCAGAAACATTCCCTCTATATAGTGTTTACTTGACTAATTTAACAGCTCAGACTTCACAAATTCCAGTTGATGGAGATTTATATTTATCAATATTTGCTAGAGCTTACTATGATACAGTACAATATCAATCTGTAGGAACAGAGATAACAGAATCTACTACAATTATTGACCCAACAAATTTATATATATTTTCTCCTCCACAACTCTTTGAAGATAATCAACAAGGAATTAGATATTTATTAGATGATGAATTATCTATAAAAAAGTTTTTCAGAGCATTTAATCAAGAGGGAGGTTCTACTATTCAAAATGGTGTAAAGTTTGAAATACCAGAATTGTTTATAGGAACTGGACCAACAAGTGGAGCTGTAGGTAGGATAGAGACATTTAATTACACTACTTCATCTTGGGAGACTAATGGAATGAATGATACTTGGAAAGCATATAATACTGGTACTGGTAAAGAAATAACACAGCTTTTAGTTGAGGAAGTTATGAAAGGACAAGCTAGTGGAGCAAGAGTGTTTAATGGAAGTCTAAAGATAACAAGTGGAGAGCTAAATTATTTTGAAGGAATAGAAATAGATGGAACTGCTTTTATACCTTATCAAGTTAGTTATAATGCTAATGAAGATACTTGGTCTGGAGAGTGGTATGGAATTGATTTAAGTAGTAATACATTAAGTTTAGTAACTGGTGTGATTTCAGATATACCAGTAGCTAACGAATTTACACCTTGGTAAAATGGGAAATTTAGTAAATTATTTAAGAGGAGAAAGTGTAGCAGTAGTATCAGAACAGACTACCAGCTTGACATTGACTTTTATCAATATAATACCAACTACTAGCACTAGTACACTTTTAAAAAGTGGCGATAAGGTTTATATTATTTGCTCTGATACTGGCTCAAGTATAGAATTAACTTTAGATGCTGATATAAGTTACAATTCAACTCGTATAACATTTGCTTCTACTACAGTCAGTCAATTAATTCCTGGTGGTAGTGTTGTTATATTAGACAGAGAAAATAAATACGATTCACTATTTAGAGACTATACTATAGTAACTCATAAACTTTTTGAGTTAGGAAACACACACGCTAACACAAATTTAATCAATCCACAATATCCAACAGACATTTCAATTAATGCTGGTACAGTTTGGGCTGATGGAGATACTATTACTAATGAAGCTACTGTATTTAATATATTTAGAAGTCCACATAATGGCTGTAAAATAGAGAGAATAACTTGGGATGTTCAGACTGATTCAGCAACTAGGCACGATGGCATTTTTGAGTTATGGAAAAAACCTATAACAGAGAACGGAACTACCTCAACAGATATTGTGTTAGTAGATGATTTTGCTTTTACTTCTCAAAACGATATAAACTATGTTTTCAACAGAGATGCACAACTAACAGAAACACTTAACGCTAATGATTGTCTTATTCCATCTTTTAGAAAGTTAAATAGTACATCTAGTAGTGATAAATTTTATGCAACATTAACGCTTTTAATAAGCACAGACCCACGACAATAATGAAAAATATGATAAAAGAAAATGCTGACGTTCTAGGCTTAAATAGCGTATCTCTTTCAATTAGCTTCACAACTTTACACGAAGTTCTGCAAATAACTTTATTAGTTGTTTCTATTATTTATACAGTAGACAGATATATGTATTACAGAAATAAAAGAAAATAATGGCAAAAGTAATAAGTAATAATTTTAGAAAGAAACCTAAAGTAAAACGTAAGGGAGTACACTCTAAAAACCTTAGTAAATCACAAAGAAAAAAACCAACAAGAGGACAAGGATGAAATTAAATATTTGGAAAAAAAGCGTAGAAAACATAGAAAAAGAAATGGCATTGCAATATTTTAAGCTAAGTGAGTTTGATTCTCCAGACTCTAAAGGTAGTGGAAAAAATATGACAAAAGAATTTTTAATAAAGTTAGAAATAGCTAGAGACATAGCAAATGTGCCTTTCTTAATATCGTCTGGCTTTAGAACACCACAACACAATATTAGTCTAAAAAAGCAAGGCTATAAGGCTAGTGCTAACTCAAGTCATTTAAAAGGTTGTGCTGCTGATATAGTTTGCAAAGATAGTGGAACTAGACAAAAGATATTAAACGGTCTTATATTGGCTGGATTTACTCGTATCGGCATAGCTGATACTTTTATTCATTGTGATACTGATAAAGATAAAACTGATGCTATATGGCTATATTAGGAAACATACTAGGCAACTTATTAGGTAAAGCTGATAAGATTGTCGATGAAGTAATTACATCTCAAGAGGAAAAAATGCAGTTAAAGAACGAGCTGCAAAAGATTATTCAAGAGCAAGAGGCTCTAATAGAACAAGAAGTAACTAAACGATGGGAGTCAGATAACTTACAATCAAGTTGGCTTCCTAGAAACATAAGACCATTAGTCTTAGCTTGGCTTGTTGTTTCTACTACTTTGCTTATATTTATAGACGCTGGAGCTATAGATTTTGTAGTAGATGACGAATGGAAAAGCACAATAACTGCAATCTTGACTATAACGATTGGAGCTTATTTCGGTTCTAGAGGATTAGAGAAAATCAAAAATAAATGAAAGACTTTAAGAGGTATAGACTTAAAGAAGATGAATGGAAATTAGTAGACGAATATAGAAACGACAAAAAAAGGCAGTCGTTACTAGCTGATGAGTGTAACGAAGTTGGTATAGATGTTGGCTCTGTTTCTCATTATTGGTATAAAAGCCAAAAGTTCTCAATATTTGCTAAACCTAATGAATATACTAAAGATGACTTTTTACAATCTATTGAGGAGCTTATCTCACAATACTCTCCTAAATATCCCTCCATTGATTATCCTACTAGACAAGATGGTCACTTACTTATAATAAATCCAGCAGACGTACATATTGGCAAATATGCTGATGCTAGTGAAACTGGAGATGAATACAATATAGACATAGCTAAGAACAGAGTTAGAGAAGGTGTAAAAGGTATTCTAAGAAACGCTGAGGGCTATCCTATAGAACGTATTTTGTTTTGTATTGGTAATGATATACTACATACAGACAACATACATAAAACAACAACAAAAGGAACTGCACAAGATGTAGATGGTAAATGGCACAAACACTTTACAGAGGCTTTAGAACTTTACGTTGAGGTAGTAGAAATGCTAATGCAGATAGCTCCAGTTGATTGTGTTCATTCTATGAGTAATCACGACTATATGTCTGGCTTCCATTTAGCACACGCTCTTAAGGCTTGGTATCGTAATACAGAAGCTGTAAGCGTAGATGCTGAGCCAATGCATAGAAAGTATTATAAGTATAAAAATAGTCTTATAGGATTGACTCACGGAGATGGTGCAAAATTGCCTTCATTGCCTTTACTTATGGCACAAGAAAAACCTAAGATGTGGGCAGATACTAAATATAGATACTGGTATTTACATCATTTACACCACAAACAACGATATAAGTTTATGACTAGCTTTGACAATGTAGGAGTAACAGTAGAGTTTTTACGCTCTCCAAGTGGCTCTGATGCTTGGCACTATCAAAAGGGTTATACTGGTAGTATAAAAGCTGTAGAAGGCTTTATACATAATGAATTTGGACAAATAGCACATCTAACTCATATTTTTTAATATATTTGCAACGTTTTTGGTTAGAAATAATCGTGATAAGTGAAATTATTAGTTTGTTTTTAGGGGGTAGATTAACGTCTATCCTCTTTTTTTATGCCTATATTTAAAAAAGTTTAACATTTTTTTACTCTAGTAAACTAAAAAAAATACACTTTTTTTGTTAAAAAGTTTGCACAGAAGTTTAGAATGTATTACTTTAGCCAAAGAATTTAACAAACTAAAACACTAAACAATGAAAACATTTGAAATCAAAAAAATAACAAGAATCACAAACAATACTGCTGAATATGGATTTGGAGATTATACTGATAAAAAATATGAAGTAGTTGCAATTATAAAAGCTAATAACATTAGAAAGGCACAATCAATATATAAAAGAGAATATGATAAATCAGCTACATTCAACAGATGGTCTAATCACTACGCAATAGAAAGATAATAACTATGGGGAGAGCAATCTCCCCTTTTTAAAACAACTAACAATGTTAAAGTTTAAAAAAAGATTTTCTGGACATTATGAGGCAAAAAATGACAGATATAATTTTAATATTATTTATCAACGTATTAAAAAAAATTGGGTATTAATAATTCAAGACCGTTTTAATAAATCACATTCAAAAAGTTTTAGTCATAAAATATATAAAAATAAAAAAAATTGCGTAGAACACGCAAATAACTTAAACAACTAACAATGCAAGATTTACACAAACCAACTTACTTAGATGCTAAATTAGAGCTTGGAACACAAGTACAATTCTTTAGCTTTACATTAACTCAATTATGCTCTTATTTAATGGTTTTAGCGTTTCTAACGCTACTTCTATTGAATTTGATACCAACATACTACACAGAGGTATTAAGCCTTTATAGTGGCTCTTTTGTTACTATGGTAGTATTCTATATTAAATACGGAACTAATTAAAATCAATAAATATTATGGAAAAAGTAGTAAAATCAGTTAAACAAGTAGGAGATTTTGAATCTCAATACGGACACTTTTATAAGTGGTTATTAGAGTTTGAAGATGGATTTAAGGGCGAGTACCTATCCAAGACAGAAACTCAAGACAAATTTATTGAAGGTCAGATAGCTTCAATAGAAGTAACAACAAGAGAGTACAACGGTACTACAATCAACAAGATTAAACCAGCTTCTACTTTTCAAGGTGGTAGCAAAAGCTATACAGCAGCTCCAAAGGATAATAAGACACAAGAGTACATTATTAAGCAGAACGCTTTAACTAACGCTTGTAACATAGTTGGAGAGGCTGATATTCCTAAGATAATAGAAATAGCAGACGCATTCAAAGAATACGTTTTAAACGATGTAAAACCAAAATCAACAAACAATGGAACAGACTTACCTTTTTAGTAAACAATCACGAGAGGAAGTGTATGACCACGAAACTGCTTATTGCTTTAAATTAAGACGTGGCAAAGGATGGATGCACTTAAACAAAAAAGCTACCAAGCTAGTTGAACACGATGACCATTATGAAGTAATATTACAAGATTGGTATATAAGCGTATATCATTCTGGTAAATATATTGCTCAAAGAATACTCAGACAAGAGCAATGTCAAGAGCTTCAAGAATGGTATTTAAAACAGAAAGAAAATGAAAAAAAAGCAGCAAATAGACAAAATACTTAAAGAATCACATCTTATAATAAACTCTGCTACTGGTACTGACATCAGTAAGACGTGCAAAGAGAACGCTAGGAGAGAATCTAGGAAAGTATTAAGGAAGCTAAAAGACATAGCTCCAGAGATTTATGAACGAGTAAAACCAGAATTTAATGGATAAACTAAATAGAATAGTAGAAACAGCTTGTTACATCGGTAACATATCCACTAAAGACTTTCAAAGTAGGTCTAGAGAACGTCATATTGTAGACATTAAACGTATGACATACGCAATAGCTAGAGATGTTCTTAGAATGCCTTATTTACATATAGCTGACTATTTTAAAGTAAATCACGCTACTGTAATACATCACTACAAGCTAAATATGCAGTTAGTTGAAACAGATAGTTATTACTTTAAAAAATATAATACTATATTGCAGATGGTAAAAAGTGACTTAAATGTAGTTGAGGTAGAAGAGTTAATGGAAGTCATACAACGACTACAAGCTAATAAAGAATCACAATTAGAATTAAAAGAAAAATTAACCAAATTTTATAACAAAGATGAAAACAAATGAATTTGAAAAATTCGTAAGAATTACAGGAATGACTAAGCGTAGATTTAGTCAAATAACAGGATTAAAAGGTACTAGTGTAACTAAATACCTAGAAAATCCTACAATGCTAAGGCTCAAGCACTTACAACTATTGGCTGATGCTGATGAGTTTAAAGAACATGAGGTTGGAGATGTTGAACTTTTAAATATGATAAATTATGCTGAATAGTGTTGAAAGGAGGGAAGTATTAAAGAAAGCAGTATGCTCGATTTATTAATTAAATTTTATAACAAAGATGAAAACGAAATTATCACAGAAGGACAAAGTACTGAGACATCTTAAAGAAATTGGACCAATAACTCCAGTACAAGCATTTTTTGACTATAGCATTATGCGATTAGCTGCTGTAGTATTTATTCTAAAAGATGAGGGATATAACATTTCTACTACTATTCTCAAGTCAGAGAATAAGTTTGGAGAGCCAGTTAGTTACGCTCAATATAAAATAGAAAATGAAGCGAATTAGAGTAGAGAAGTCTAAGAACTTTACCACAATCAACAATGAGTTTATCTTTAACAAGAACTTGTCGTTAAAAGCTAAGGGATTGCTTTGTCATCTCTTGGCTTTACCTAACGACTGGAAGCTATACGTTGAGGAGGTAGAAAAATGGAGTACAGATGGAAAGTCTGCTATCTACTCAGCGTTTAAAGAGCTGACATCTAATGGCTATATGAAACGAGAGCAAATTAGAGATAAAGGGAAGATAGTTAGCTGGGATTATATAGTCTTTGAAAAACCATATACCGATTTTCAAGAAATAGAAAATCAAGATATAGAAATTCTAGATGTTGAAAATCGACCACTACTAAATACTAATAATACTAAATACTTAAATAAACTAAATACTAATAATACTAAAACAGAAAGGGATTATCCTTTTGAATTGAATTTAGAGGCTTGGAATTTATGGAAAGAATTTAGGAAAGAGCAATTTAGAACTACCTACAAAAAACTAGGCGAAGCTGCTGCGATTTCTAAGCTATTAAGAATCTCCAACAACAACAAAGAACACCAGGCGCAAATTATCCAGCAGTCTATAGAGAATGGCTGGAAAGGATTGTTTGAGCTTAAAACAGAAAAACAAACTAAAGTCCAAAAGATACTTAGCAACTATCACAAAGGGCTAGAAATGATAAACAAAGAATACAATGACTAAAGAACAAACAGCAGAACTTAATTTATTGATTGCTACCTTTAGGTGCTTTAACGAACAACTATACAACTTGAAAGGCGCACACGCTGGAATAGTGAAACTAAAGTTCAATAGACTTTTAAAAGTAGCTGCACAATATGAGAGAGAAATACTCCAATGGACTGAGGAAAGTAAGGAACTAGAGCTGATATATGACAGCCTTATGGAAGTACTAATAGAAGTAAAAAAGCAAGTTAATGATTGATTATTTAGATATAAAAGAGCGCAAAGATGTTACTGTAAAAAAGATGTTTGAAATTTACAAGAATGATAACAAATACAGAAACAGAATAACTTGGGATGCACATTATTTGATAACTGGGTGGAAACACATACAACAAACTAAAGATGAAAGACAAAAGTAAACAAGTGTGGTATTTATACGCACACAACATTAAAGAACTAAAAAGACAATGCTATGACGTTATATCTACGCTATATGTTCAGCTAGGACAAGCTCCAGAAGCTGAGATAATAGTTCAAATGACTAATTTATTTTGTAACGACTTAGCTACTAACTATGGCTCTATGGAATTAGATGAAGTTAGATTTGCATTAAATAAACACATAAGAGAGAATAACGGACCACACTTTGTAAACGTGCCAATGTGGAACGAGGCTCTAAGAAGTTACAAGATGTCAAAAGCATTAAAGAAACAAACTAATCAAATAGACCAATACGAACTCTATAAAAAGCGTGTTGAGTCATTTAGCAAGGCAATAGATAAAAGAGAGATAAAAAAGATAGGCAATGCCAACGACAATAAGTAAACTAAAACAAAAGCTAGACGTTTTGTTTAGTCAGTATATAAGACGTAGAAATGCAGACCACTTAGGTAGAGTTAAATGCTTCACTTGTGGAGTAGAAAAACATTGGAAAGAGCAACAAGCTGGTCATTTTCAAAGTAGAAGCCACCACTCTACTCGTTGGGATGAGGTAAACGTACAAGTGCAATGTGTTAAGTGCAATATGTATAGACAAGGAGAACAATTTAAATTTGGATTGTACTTAAATCAACGCTTTGGATATGGCACAGCAGAGGAGTTAGAACATAGAGCAAAGACAATAGTAAAACTAAACAGAGTAGATTATGAAGAAGCAATCGAAAGGTATAAGCAAAAGATAAAAGAATTATGAAGACTGTCAATTCTCTTAGTGGTGGTAAAACATCAAGTTACATAGCAGCTAATTACCCAGCAGACTATAATGTTTTTGCACTAGTAAGAACAAATGACAAATCTTGTTTATTTCCTGATAAAAAAATTAGACAAATTGTATCTGATAAAATTGGTAAAGAATTTATAGGTACTTTAGAAATGGATACTATAATATATACTATGTTAGATTTAGAACAATACATAGGTAAAGAGATACATTGGGTTACAGGTAAAAGTTTTGAAGATGTTATTACAAGAGGAAAAAACAACAAAATACAATTACCGACACCTATGAGAAGATTTTGTACTGTTGAAATGAAAATAGAGCCTATTTTTAATTTTTGGAATGAAAACATAAAAGAAATAGTGGAAACTAGAATTGGCTTTAGGGCAAACGAAACTAAAAGAGCAAAAACTATGATGGATAGATGTGCTGAAACAGGTGGTGTAATGACTTTTAAAACTATTGTAGGTAAATCTAAAACAGGTAATAGAAATAAATGGGCAGACATACCTTATCAGATACCATCATTTCCATTAATTAATGATAATATATATAAGGACAAGATAGAAAAGTATTGGAAAGATAAGCCTGTAAGATTTGCATATATGAATAACTGTGTTGGTTGTATGCACAGAACTCCTGTTCTATTAAAACATATGGACAATAAAGAGCCTAATAAAATACAATGGTTTATTAATCAAGAAGAAAAAGCTATGAAGTCTTATAAAAACAATCAATGGAAAAAAGATATTACATACCAACAAATAAGAAACAGTTTAACACAAATTAAGTTATTTGATGATGACTTTACTGATTGTGATAGTGGGTATTGTGGCTTATGAATAAAAGATTACAGAGCTGGATTAACAATCGATTGTTTAAAACTTTAAACCCAAAAGATTGGGAAATTGAATCTATTTTATATATTTACAACAATGAAAAAAACAGTAATATTCGAGGGAGGAGTGAACAAAGTAAGCACTCTAGCAGACGGAACTCTTAGTATTAACATACATACTCAAGAGCTACCAGAAGAAACAATGATGCGAGTGTTTAGCTTACGTAAATCTCCTGGAATGGTTCTAATAAGCTCAGATGATATAAGCAAAGCAGAGCAAGAGGAAGTCGAGAAGTTTACCACAGACTTCGAAGTAGGTAAGACTAAGACAGCTTCACAAAGATTAAGAGCAGTATTGTATAGAGTATGGGAGCAAGAAGGAGAGCCAAGAGGCTATACTGATTTCCCAGTGTTTTATGAATCTCAGATGGAAAGGATAATAAATAAGTATAAATCAACACTTGAGCAATAATAGGGCGACCAGGCATCAAGAGATATGGAAAAGAACGAAGAACGGACTAGAGCTTGTATTACCAAAAAAGATTAAAACAGACATAGGATTTCAATTAATGTTTGGACATAGAGAAGATTACAGAGTAGAAGAAAAAAGAATAGAAAGGAATGCAGATAGATACTTTACTAAAACCTATTTAGATGTTGAGGATTTTAAGAAGTATATTTAGAACGCTGATAGCCTTAATAATACTATTGAGCTGTTTACCTATATTATTAGTAATATTTTTACATTATTTTATAGTAGGTTTCATAGCAGAAGAGAATAAAAGAAATGAAGATAGTTGCGAGTGTTAGCATAGAGTTAAAGGTACTAGATACTGAAATGCTAGACGAGGCTAAAGAAAGAGCCATAGATACTTTAATTGATAGTTTAGAGGATTGGATAAATAATAACGGTATTCCTCCAATAATAAGTTTAGAGTATAAACTACCAGATATAGATGAGAATGAACAATTTTTAAATTAATGCCAAGTCTACCAAAGGGAAAGAAAAAGAAATGGATAGCAAGTAGCAAAAAGACTACTGGCTTTACTGAGAAGCATAAGTCTGATAACTATGACTTTTATAATAGTAGAGCTTGGAGAAATTTAAGAAAGTGGCATATTGAAAGAAACCCAGTTTGTCAATGGTGTTTAGAAGAGGGCAAAGTAAATTATAAAGATAAGATAATCATTGACCACATTATAGAGATTAAAGATGAAGGAGATAGACTTAACCAAGATAACTTGATGACTTTATGTCTACCACATCACAATCAGAAAACAGTATGGGCAAAAGCAAAACGTAAAAAAAATGGCAAAGAGTAAATACTACTACGACTATACAAGGAACATAGATGAAGCTAAAGAAGTTAAGGAAGCTGAGAAAGTAATCCAAGAACTAAAAGACTTAGCATCTAATCCTATACCTAACTACTATGTAGGAAACACTTATGGCTATGAAGCTAGGAAAGTAGTTGAGGACTGGGATTTAAGTTATAATGTTGGGGTTGCCGTTAGTTATCTTTTACGATGTAATTATAAACACGACTCACCATTTGAGGATATACAGAAGGCAATAAATCATTTACAATTTGAATTAGATAAACTAAACAACAGAGAACAATGACAAGCGAACTACTAGACTTATTTGACGAAGCTAAAAGAATAATAGACAAGCAAGAGCAACTAATTAAGATGCAACAATCTTTAATAAAGACAATGCAACAAGGACTGCAAGGAGTAGAACTAAATGAGTTACTACTAAAGAAACAACTAGCAGACTTACAAGA
>Ga0196899_1000655_pt1 | contig 17836 bp, 17 predicted proteins | sample VirMetDEL_Sep_01_FD_169095 | JGI IMG/M metagenome (GOLD analysis project Ga0196899, IMG submission 169095) | Aqueous microbial communities from the Delaware River and Bay under freshwater to marine salinity gradient to study organic matter... | ecosystem: Environmental > Aquatic > Marine >... | reverse complement strand
AAGACCTCGAAAAAGGCAAATGGGTGAAGATCGACGGTTGGGGCAACGCAGACGCCGCCCGCGCCGAGATCATGAAGTCGGTCGCTGCCTACAAAGGCTGATACCGGCTCCTCATTGCCCCGGCAATCAAAAAAGCCCCGATCATTCGGGGCTTTTTTTGTGGAAAAAATTAAACGCCAAGTTCAATTATTAACACTCTATGTTGAACTAAGCAGCGCCAACGAAAGATCAGGCTACAACCAAGTAAAAACCTACACCGGCAATTGAACGCATAGTTTATTTGATCTATTTTCCCGGCCAGTAAACTCAGCGTTTATGAATACATCAGGTGATCGCTTAAAAGCGCTATTACGGGAAGTTCATCTTTCCGCTTCCGACTTCGCCAAGAACCGCGGCGTCACGCCTCAGCACGTGAACAACTGGTTCAAACGCGGTGTTCCCATGGGCCGACTCAACGAAATCGCAGAACTGTTGTGCGTCTCCAGCCGCTGGCTGCACGCCGGTGTAGGCCCTAAACACCCACCGGCCAACTTCCTGTTGGACGCTCAAGATGCAAGGAAAGCATTGCCCACCCGCGAAGAAAGCGGCAAATACCTCACAGGCCCGGCCCGTTCCCCGGAAACAATCGATGTGGAGATCACCCTCCATCCGTCCTTCACCTCAACCGAACGTATCCGCCTCTCCCGTCACACCCTCGAGACCTTAAACGTAAACCCCGACCGCGCCCTCGGCGCCTACATGGTCGATAACAGCATGGTCGACATCATCCAACAAGGCGCCACGCTCGCCATCGACCGCGGCCGCACCCAAATCATCGACGGCGAAATCTACGCCGTCGAACACGACGACATGCTGCGCATCAAATACCTCTACAACCGCCCCGGCGGCGGCCTGCGCATGCGCAGCCACAACGCCGGCGAACACCCCGACGAATACCTGACCTTCGATCAACGCTTCGAACAGAACTTCCAGATCGTCGGCTGGGTGTTCTGGTGGTCCACCCTCAACAACCGCCGCCCACCCGTGCCGCTGGATGAACACCTGCTGGGTTGGGAAGGCTCTAAATCGGATACGGAGGTGGGCAACTGAGGTGAATGTGGGTATCATGCGCCGCACATTTGGCAGGGGCTGGTTTTAGGCCATTCACCCTGCCAGGCGATGCGGAAAAACTCCCGCGGATGCCCTGACTATTCAGCCAGACGCGATGTTGGCTGAGCGATTTGAAGGCTGGTGAGGTTTGTCAAAAACAAGCTGAGGCGGTCCCCGAGAAGCCGGCCACAAGCCGGCTTTTTAATTGTCCGAAATAATCCTATCCAATCCAAGAATCTTCCTGATAGCTTAGCTATTCCGGGGCTTTCAGGCATTCCTCTGTCCGATGGTGTTCAACGCCATTCGACCTCATCCGACGATGAAGTGGGGGGACAGGTGGGGGGACAAAGCGGACGACAGGGGAAATCCAATGGGTAAGCTGAATCCGAAACAAGTCGAAAACCTGACCGAACCCGGCACCTATGAAGATGGTGATGGGCTTCGCTTGGTCGTCAAACCTACCGGGCGTAAATCCTGGCTGCTTCGCTTCCAACTGGCGGGCCGTCGCAGAGAGATGGGGCTGGGGTCATTCCCTGAGGTGAGTCTCAAGAAGGCCAGACAAGATGCCAGTGCTAAACGCACCCAATTGAGTGATGGCATAGACCCATTAGCCGCTCGCGACATAGAGCGCGCAGCTCAACGGGAAGCCCAGCGAGCAAGTGAAGCCAAGCAACTGAAGTTCGAGACCCTTGCAACGGAATACCGTGATGCTCACGGCGCGGCGTGGTCGGAGAAGTGGCGTAAAGGGTGGCTGCGGAAGCTAGAGCTATATGCGTTTGACCACATAGGCAAGCTGTCAGCCGGAGACATAGGTACTCCAGAAGTGCTTAAGGTGCTACGACCCATCTGGGCTACCAAGACTAGAACCGCCGACGAGGTACGTGGGCAGATTGAACAGGTATTGGACGCCGCCAAGGCACGCAACCTGCGACAGGGTGAGAACCCTGCTCGCTGGCGTGGGCATTTAGATAATCTGTTGAGCCGTGCCGAAAAGAAGAAGGCTCGGAAGCGCGAGCACTTTGATGCGATGCGCTGGCAGGATGTTCCGGAGCTGATGCAAAAGCTCAGAGCAAACTCCACACCTCCGTCTTGGGCCGCTCAACTGCTGATCATGACAAGCGCACGCGCGCACATGGTCAGGTTTGCTCGCTGGGATGAGTTTGATCTAGAAGCTGGAACTTGGTCGCTGCCAGATGAACGAATGAAGATGCGGATAGCTTTCGTAATTCCGCTTGCCGAACAGGTTGTAACGCTGGTGAAGATCATTTCGCGAGATGAAGGAAGTCCCTTTCTATTTCCAGGCCAGGGCAAGACAAGGGTCATGCACGCAAATGCCATACGTACACTTCTGCATGGCATGGAATACGAGCACATCACTCGACATGGCTTTCGTTCTTCCTTTCGGGACTGGGCAGGTGAATGTACCCACTACCCTCGTGAGATCTGTGAAATGGCCTTAGCGCATGATGAGCGAGGCCAAACAGAAGCAGCTTATTCTCGCTCTGACTTTCTCGACAAACGCCGCGCTCTGATGAGTGACTGGAGCAACTTTATAAATGCTCATATGACAACATCCCAAAATTGAGCTACCGGTATCTCCATCCTAGTAGGATGGAGCTTTCTTGCTCTCTTTTACCGGACGCACTGCAAGAAAATTTCGAGATAAGATCGAAGCAAGACCCAACCAAGAATGTTGAGGAGTGAACAACCTCATACCTGCTAGCCATCATTTCCGCTAAGCTCGAGGTGCAAGGCAAACAGATGCCTTCGACCTACAACCAATAGAGATCTCAGAGACCAATCCTAAGGATACTGAAGTTTGCGAACTCGAAAAATCGAAGTAACAATTTCTTTACGACTAGCCGTTGACGTCCCTACGCCTAAAAAATTTGTCATGGAGGTCACGCTTTATGACGATTGGATTGACAACCCCAAATCCGAACTAGAGCTTATACTTGAACAGTTCCCATTCAAGGAAGGATCCCCTCAGCCAAAACTAGAGGACCTTCCCCAGTACAAACACTTAGCTAAATTCAGCATAGAAGAAGCCGCAAACGAGGTATTAGGGTTAGTAATCAAGCGATATATGCTACTTCGCAGAACCCTATCAGACGAACACAAACTCAGACTTGATAAAATACTTGCAAACCAATGCAGCCAGCCTTTTAGCAAGCCAGAACTAAATAAGAATTTACAACTTTTTTTATCAAAGGAAAAAATCGCAGCCTTTCATCACATAAACGATGCTTATTCAAGCATCCCGCTTGCTTTAGCATCCGCTATGGGGGTTAAGATATTGCTCGCTGGCTTATACGCCCTTTACTCGGGTGAACATCGATACTTCAAAAACAAAACAAAATCGCGCTCAGAAATCGCAGCAGAAGGCGGGATCGCTCGCACGAGGCAGTACTTAGCAACCAAACAGAAGGCTTGCGATTTACTTAACGCACTAACACCTCAAGAAGGATGGAATCAAGAGCTCGATGCTTTTAAAGCAATAATAGAGAAAGTCGAGAAATATCTTATCTACAATAAGATCAAATACCCCGCACTGTCTAATATCAAAAGAACACTGAGGACCTGGATAAAAGAAGACCCATTAGTTTCCGCCTGCGTAATGCTCCGTAATCAACCGCCAACCGACAAAGAAACTAAATGACATTAATTCCGCCTTGGTCTTCCAACTGAGCGGCAATTGCCTTTGGGCGCGCCTCCCTTACCGAAGGTTCTTTTGTTCTCTGGCATACAAGCACTGATGTATCGATCCACTTTAGCAAGATAGACTGCTGCTTTTTTAAGATTGTTCACCTTATCTGACTCGTTATGGTTAATCATGCCAACACCACAAAACTTATACTTACTCTTATCACCATTACAGTTGTGATACACCCCCTTTCCAAGGGTTATCACGTTGTTCCAGTATTCCCCTATCCACTTTGCAATGACAATGTCTTGACGCACCTTTGAGCCATCTAAAAAGAACATCATGTGGTAATGATGCCCCTTCTCTCTCCCATATTCAAGTTTCCAGACATAACCCACGACACCCAACTCAGGGCACTTATTTTTTAGGTAGCTAATCAACTCAGCTCGATGACTAATAATTTGTTTTGATACAAGATTCAGTACATCTAATCTATCTCGAGAATCGCTCAATTCTTCAATTTCAAACTTACCCTTCCCGTATGCGAAGTCAACCCTTAACACTAGCAATCGAGAATAGCGGCCGAAAAGTGCATCAATGTAACCTAATAGCCCGGAGTAGTTCTTATTAGCTGCACGCGTATGTGCGGCTATTTCACGCGAAAAAGCTTTTGTAGAAGTACGATCTCTCACCGCTGCTACGAACCGATTAAGCCCACGAATGCACTCAACCAAATCCAACGCCCCAACCTTATACGGATTTAATGGTCTTACAATCATGTAACACTCGAAAAAAGAGTTCACATAAGGATTAACTTTAAATAAAACTCTACTTCTCTCAATATCAAAATAATTAATTAAAACGGCTGAAAGCACGCATTGTTGATTTCGAGTCAAATACGGCTCACCTGCACCTTCAAACGACCTCAAAGTAAAAATGTCGCCAGGCACTTTTTCTATTACAGTCATTGCCTTCATGATAGTACCAACAGATTCAAATAGCATCCCATCTTCGCCAATAACGGAATACCTTTCATCTTTTACCGGATCATAAAAATCCTCAACAACCTTTTCTTTATAAGCTTCCATTGCATCAACATCTTCAAACATCATACCTCCACCCAAACTCATCATGACTATTCGAGCGACTGCCCCTCAAAGTAACACGTACAACTTCGTCCTAAACAGCCCCCTTTAGCATATCGATACAGATAGCACACTCACTTCAATCCCCAACTGATTGATACTCCTTAATCACTATTACTCACTTAACACCTAATAACATATAAACCAATATGCACGAATCCTTCCCACACCAGGAACCCCATCACAAAGGAGCTGATAGCCTACTTGATTTGAGGACAATTCAACTCGATTTTTTAAAAAGTTAGTACGCAGAACCTTTTATATGTTAAGTGTCGATTGTTAGTTTTTATTCGCTGCCACTCTGACGACTTTCAAGCCGCGTTTCAATCCACTTGCTGATACTTGACTCTAACCACCCAATTGCTGAACGACCAATTTTCATGGGCTTAGGAAAAGAACTGTCATAGCGCGGCGAAGCCGGGTTAATTCGGTCATAGATCGTTGAGCGCGACAGCCCCACACGTTCAAGCACCTGTTTGAACCGTAAAACCCTGGGGTGGGTAGAGCTACTTTCTGCCATGTCATAATCTCCAAGCTGCGTTGATACGCGATGGAGCCAGTTTAAAGAGCTTCCCACAGACTAGAAATTACTCGTGCTTCGGTAGAACTTTTACTACAAATGCCTACCCACCACCCTTGGCCCCCATGGCGGACCACGGAGCGCGGAAACTGCGGAGGTAGGCATAGACACGACTGGGGGGCAATGGCAGACTGCCTGCATCGATTCTATTACGCAAAAAGTACTCAGCCGTCGCTCTATGGCGCCTTAGAGCATCTCGTCAAAAAATAAGGACATAATTGATGATGCTACGAATTGGTCTCTTTGCAATGATCGTAATTCTTAGCGGTTGCGGTAAGACCACTGAGCAGATCTGCAAGGAAACTGACAACCTGCTTCGACAGCAGACCGGCAATGGCTTTGCCAACACCGGAATGATTGGCTGCCTCAATCTTTCCCCACGGGATGCCGAGAAGTCGCTCATATCCCTAAAGGATAAGTACGGTAAAAACGCAGCGCTTATGACGCACGACGAGTTTGATAAGCTAGTGCGCGATAACTCACCCGCTGAGCTCATCAAAATCCTCGGAGTTCCTGACTCGGCGACAATGATGACCCCGCCCTATCTCACTTACGGCACAGGTAACCTCGATGCAAAGCAGAGAGATGTGCGTGTACGTGACGAATTGCTTCGCAGAATCAGCTCAGAGCCCAATGGCGGCGTGTACTCAACGATTTACAACGAGCCGAAGACCACTGGGATCTTCGGAATGCACGATCGAGATTTGGTTGTTCTCTATCTCTTTAACAAGGACCCGCCAGAGAAATACGTTGGCTATGAAAAGCACCTGTGGCAGAAGTGGTTCGACTGACACTATTAGCTTTCCAATCGATTCCAAGCCACAGGAGCAGCGGGTTCAGGAAGACGATCAGAGTGCTGAGCTTCGCCGCCCACGTGCTGAGCTAAAACGTGTCACTGAAGATCGAGACATCTTAAAAAAAGGCCGCCGCGTACTTTGCCAAGGAGTGCGGCTGAAGTGCGCGTTTATCAAGCAGCGTGCGAGCGAGCGACTATTCGATTCGACGGCGTTGCCTGACGCTGAAAGTCCATCCCAGTAGCTATTACGCCTGGTTGTCTGAGCCGCAATCTGCACGCGCCAAAGACGACATACAGAGTCCCTCAGCAAGGTTCAGTCCGAAAGTTAGTTCCTTTTTCTAAAAAGTTAGTTTTCTTCTCAAGAAGTGAATTCTTCTTGGCAGATATATACGACTGAAACTGCTTGACGGGGATGATTTTATCGATATTTTGCGCAAAGAAATTTCAGTCATACATCATCACTTTAGCTGTTGTGGGTATTAACCAGAACAGTCCCATTCCCGACGACTCAGAGCATCAGGCAGGGCGCATACGCGCCCTGCCTGATGCTCTATCCCTTCCTCCTATCTCTATATAGGGAGCTTTTAATGACCACTCAATGCCCAGGCTGCCAATCAGCATCCGTATTTGCCAAATATTTTGCCAGGAAAGTCGGTGCCCTTATCGGCACCGTCGGTGGTGCCGCACAAGGGGTCACCGGGGCAATGGCCGGAGCCGAGGTTGGCGCTGTTATCGGTATCATCGCCGGCCCTCCAGGAGTCGCCGTTGGCGGGATAGCCGGTGCGATTCTCGGCGGATTAGCAGGTGCGGCGACCGGCTGTATCGCTGGCGCAAAACTCGGCGAGATCGTCGATGAACGGGTTTTGGACAATTACCTCTGCCTAGACTGCGGACTTTCGTTTAGCTGTCGTCACTCCGTTTGAATTGCTCATACCCTGCTTGAAGTCACCGCTTCGCTGTCTGCCCCATCGCTTAACACTCTCTCTATCAACATTCTGCATGTCGACTGTATCTCTGCTGAATACTCAGCGGCCTCGCCGTGCCTATGAAAGGAAGACTCCATGGCCCACCTCATTGAGCAAATGGCTTATGTCGGCAATATGCCGTGGCATGGCCTCGGCAATCGTCTATCTCCCAACCAACCGCTGGAAGTCTGGCAACAAGAGGCTGGTATGAATTGGCAAATTCAAGAATCGCCAGTGCGCTTCATGGCTGATGCCCTCGGCCATCTCGGCACCATCCACTCCTTTCCCGAACAGAAGGTACTTTACCGCTCCGACACTAGAGCCCCCTTGTCCGTGGTCTCCAATCGCTATCAAGTCGTCCAGCCGCGTGAGGTTTTGGAGTTTTATCGTGATCTTACCGAGCGCTCTGGCTATGAGCTGGAAACCGCCGGTGTCCTGAAGGGAGGTCGAAAAATCTGGGCACTAGCGAGGACCGGACTGTCGACTGCCATCAAAGGCAACGACGTGGTAAACGGTTATCTGCTACTGGCAACGTCCTGTGACGGCACACTAGCCACCACCGCGACACCCACCACTGTGCGCGTGGTCTGCAATAACACGCTGACTATCTCTCTGAACGGAGCCACCCGCGCCATCAAGGTTCCGCACAACACGCACTTTGATTCGCAAGAAGTAAAAAAACAACTAGGCATCACCGTCTCGCAATGGGACGAATTCATGTATCGGATGCACACACTCGCAGAACGTAAGGTTCAGTGGACTGAGGCCATGAGTTTCTTCATGGAAGTGCTGTGCGACACCAGCGCGCATGACCCGATTCCTAACGTACTACGCAACAAACGAGCAATGGAGAAGATACAAAGCCTGTACCAAGGTAAAGGCCGAGGATCTGACATCGCGTCCGCTCGTGGAACAGCATGGGGCTTACTGAACGCTGTGACTGAATACGTGGATCATGAAAGGCGCGCCAGGAGCCCTGAGTATCGAATAGATTCGGCATGGTTTGGGCTGGGCGCAGTAATTAAACAGAAAGCTCTCAATGCTGCCTTACAACTCGTTGCGTAAACCATCAAGTACAGCACCGCCGAGCGCTCTCTCTTAATAGGGGCTCGGAATCATTTAATCCCAGCCCCCCCCAGCAACTGCGCCCCCAACCTCTAGTTCTTTCACGTGTTCGGATAGGAATACCAGCATGAAATATCCCAAACTCACATCCGGTGAAACGACCGATGCCTATGCCCTGGAATCAATGCTCACCGAGGCAGACGTCCTGCAGATCGCTCAACAACTCGCGATGTTTCGTCTAACTAAAGGACGCGCACTTACTGAGCGCAGACTCGTATTCAGTCACCTACAAACCCTGCTGCAGTTCCATGATTACGACGTCCTAGCCTTATTACTGCTCGATACCGAGCACAAAGTTATTGGTTTCAGGGAACTATTCAGGGGCGCATTGAAAGATGCATGCGTATCTCCTAGGGAGGTGGTCAAGATTGCCTTGGAGCACAACGCTGCGTCCGTAATTCTGGTGCAGAACTATCTTCCTGGCGACCCGGAGTCCAGCCAAGCAAATCGCTTACTGAACGCGACTCTCAAAAATGCCCTTAACTTGATTGGCACCCACATTTTGGATCATGTCGTCGTGGCTTTTGAAGGCTGTGTATCGCTGGCAGAACAGAGACAACTGTAGGAGCGCTTTGCCCTTGGTATGCATTAGGCAATCCGATCAAGCTGGGCTCGGCAGATACGCCCCCGACGCGAACAAAAATCGCCACAACTCAAGGAGGTTCCCATGGCGTTGATACGTTTCCTGATCACACTTCTCACCTTCATCGGTGTATTAGTAAGCGTTTCACTGGTAGTGCTGGCTGTGATACTGATGCTGCGGTTTCCGCCATATTGATCGTAGTAGGCATTGCCTTCCTACTCGTTCATTGGATGCTCAAACGCCTGTCCAGAGTCGGATAAATAACATAAGGCGGACAGCCTTGAAAATATAAATCACGCGATGGAAGTGGCAGTTGCTGTGGTGACGCTTAGTCTGGCGGGGTAATGAGAATGATCCCGCGAGGATAAAACGGTGTCCACTTAGGTGGACACCGTCGCTCAAGCGCTGCAATTAAAAGAAGTATTGGCCGGATGTACGAACCAAGAGTATCGAAGAGTTTTGAGACCGTAATTAACCGTGACACGCCCACAGTTGACTAAATAACACGACCTAAAATTTCAATTCTCGACCTGATCTTCCAGATAAAAAAGCGTCATCGAAGAACAAGAATAGGCGCAGACCTTGGCGACGGCACACCTGGATAAGATGAAAAACATACCTTCTGGCCAACAGACGGGGCGGCATCACCGTAAAAATTAGACACATGAAAAAATGTATCCTCATACACTCCTTCCTCGGCAATGAAACCAGCAGTGGCCGTACCGCCGTTTGGATATTTAATAGGGTAACGAGTAACTTTCCCAACTCTACGAGCACCTGTCGCATACGTAAAGGAGTTAAAATATTTCATCACGTCTTCTGCGGAAGGCCTATTTTCTGGCTCTATCGCTAGGCAGCTAATTAAAAGCTCCCAAATATTGCGCTCCAACTCGCTGGTGTCGGGGTGTTTTCCAAACCAACCAGGTTGGGTGATAGAGTACTTTCCAACTTGGTATAACGTGACGTTCTTAATAGCCATACGCCCAGTGCCAAATGGGGGGACGCCAGCTAACAGGTGATATATCACGCACCCAAGAGCCCATACGTCCATAGGCATACCGGCTCTCTTCCAATCATCCCAGCATTCAGGGGCCATGTAGGGAACGGCGCCCAGCAATGTATTGGATGAAAGAAGCGTAGACTCATCCTCCGCAAAAAGCTCCATCTCTGCAAGAATTTCAGCTTCAGCTAGTTTTGCAATACCGAAATCCGTAAGCTTTATCGACACCATTGATGCATCAATCGATGTCATGATATTGCTAGGCTTTAAATCTCTATGACATATACCCACCTTGTGGGCTTCATACAGCGCCTTAGCAATGTGATGAGAAACATGCGCAGCGAGATATGGATCTAAAAACAGGAATTCATTAGCTAATCGATCGCCCAAATCCCGGCCTGAGATGAATTCCTCGACCATGAAGGTAAAAGAATCGTCTTCAAAATAATCAAGTGTCGCTGCAATATTCGGATGATTGACGCGTGCGCCCATCTCCGCTCCACGTCGAAACCGTCGATCTTTGACCCCCGCCTTAGGGGTTTTTACTGCAATATGCCTGTCAAGTGTATGATCGTAAGCATAATAAACCTCTTGCATACCACCAGCAGCATGAAATTTTATTATTTCGTAACGACCTACAAGTATCTGCCCTGGACTTAAACGGAGTTGGTTCACAGTATCACCTCAGGATGAGAGGAGGAAAAAGTTACCCAATAACGATTACTTTTGAGTTCAGCGCGGCCAAACGTCAGAACACAAGCATCATGCAAAATCGATCCCGGAACTGCATCACTGTTGTTGATGTAGATGTCACCATCAACGCTGGTTATCTCGAAACGCACACCATCATAGACTACAACTATCCCGCCAATCCCAGGAAACTTTAGCCCTACCCGCCGATTATCTTTCGAGAGAATGTAAAGTTTATCGTTATAAACAAACGTCCCTCGATGCTCGTCACGAACCAGATGATTCTGAAGGACATCGCAAAAAACTTTCGCGGATGGACGCCGAGCGGGGTCAGTCGATAAACAAGCATCGACAAGGTCGACAACTTCTTTCGCCAATTTACCACTCATCACCGTATCAATTGAAGGGACGCGAGCAGATGACTGTGGCGGCCTCTCAAACAATACGCCAGGCATGTTCACACTGGCAAGAGCCCATGCACAGACACCCAATGCATAAATATCCATTTCTTTTGTTATACACGCACCTGAAATGAACAACTCAGGGGCCGCATATACGAAAGTGCCTCGATTTGATACCGTATGGTAATCCGTCCCCTCAACAGAAATACCAAAATCAAAAAGCTTAACTACTCCAGCAGAAGAGGCCTTGATATTATCCAGCTTCAGATCCCTATGGATAATATCAGCATCATGCAACACAGCCAAGGCTTGCGCAATTTGATATAGAACCTTCAAATAGCCTGTAGGATCATTCAATGCTTCCAAATGGAAATCTTCGAAAGATCGGCCTTTGAGGTGCTCGATAATTATCCCTTGAACTGCGCCACCCTCATCTTTTATAACATCATAAATCTCAACTATGTGTTTGGACCGCGCTTTGGCCAACATCTGAATTTCGTTACGAAGCTGCCCATTATCGTTCCCGGACTGCATGAACTTGAATAGAACATCTCTTCCCAAAAAATTATCGCGGACGGGTTGAACGCTACCAAACCCACCGCTCATCAAAGTATTTGTAACCGTCGAATATCTGCCGGGTAAATTTATCATTAGAGTCCATTCAATCTTCAGGGTCTTTATTCGGCTCGGGATCGATTGAAACCTCAATCTTCGCGCGCGCTTCTTTTTTTCTTTCTAACGCTGAATCTTCGATATTCTTAAAATCAAGCTGCTTTGGTGTTTTATGCTCCTCTACGCTAGAGCGAATATACTTCTTACCCAACGCTCTCCGAACATCTGACTTCATAATTGGCCGCTCTAACCTAGGCAGGCGCGAAGTTGATACCAAAGCAGAAAGTACTACTTTCGTGTTTCCAAGCCACACATGAACTTTCAACAAGCCAGGATCAGATCTGGGAATATTTAAAATCGCGTCCTTAACTCTTTCAACTGCAACAATAGACGCATTATCAACGCCGCCGGCCCAACTTGAAAGTGACATTATTCTGCTGACGGCAACAGCTGAGGACGGTGCTTTTTTTAGCAGAGCATTAAATCCGTCCTCGGCCCCCTTCCATGCGCCGTCTGTAGCTAGAATGACACCATCCTTTAGTTGATCTTGATCCAGGAGTGTTATTCGAAGATCATTTGCTGTCCTGGCATCCTCGCCGATTGCCTGCGACAAACTGCCTCCAAAGCCCCGAAAACGTAGAGCCGATGGGTCTTTTATAGCAAGTTCGGAAAGCTCGTTCTCCATTGTGTCATCTCTGCTGATCTGGACTAACCGATCTTTGAGAGGGGACCACGCATAGATCCGACTGTCGCCAATATTCGTCGCGGCCACGTCCCCATAGCCTGTCGCTATAAATGCACTGAGAGTGGTCGCGCCTTTTCCGCGAAGAGCCTCACGGACGCGCTCATCAACACGTTTGACCAGTAGAGGAAGAAGCGTGGTAAGAGAGAGTCTTGAGCGATTGTGCGCAAGCTCCTCTAAAAAGACGGTAACTGCGATGGATGCGGCGACATCCCCCATTTCTGTACCGCCCACACCATCGCAAACGAGCACGACAAAGTAGTTCTCGCCATCCGCTGCTGAGATTTGGGCTACCGCTACACGGTCCTCATTTCTCGAACGGACCAAGCCTATATTGGTTCCAATAGCGACGGAAAGGTCAGCAATGGCCACCGGCGGCATTGCGTTCCAGGACGCTCGTTCTATTTCCAAATACAAATCTTGACCGATCTGTGAAGTGATGGTCTTTCTAAACTCTGCAGAAAAAGAATTCATGTGCTCACTGACTTAGGCTCTTGAGGGCATGTGAGGAGGCGCAAAGGCGACACCAGGGGCGAAATATAGGCCTGAAAACGGAAAGCCCGATCACGGGCTCGATTCGCGAGAAGGCCACTAACGCCAAAAGCGCGAACAACCCTCATCCGAAGCGCTAGAAATGGACACTGCCTATGCCTCACGTCCAAGCTCATATCCTTTTGAGGTTGTAAATCTGGTCTATCTTGACCCCATTCAACCAAAAAATCCTGTGCTACCTAGATAGCTTGCTCCGCACACTGTACTACCGTGAATCTCGGCGGCGGATGCTTCGCCTGGTGGAAATGCTGATCGTCCGTAGCTTAGCAAATTCCCTTAACCTAGCAACACGTTCAAGCCTTACCGCTGGTTTCAGCCAACCAGAACTCAGAGGGTGTGGGACACATTTAAACCAAGCAGAGATTTTTCGACGTCGCGAGCCCAATGTGGGGGGACAGCTGGGGGGACTGGACGAATATTTTTATATTAACCACTACAAATCAATCACTTAAAACAAAATAACGCCGCCCACAAGCCGGCTTTTTAATTGTCCGAAATAAGCCTATCCATTCTGAGAAATCAACTGATAGCGTCTCTATTCAGAGGCCATAAGGTATTTCTCTGTCCAATGGGGTTTAACGCCACCTAACCTCATCCGGCGATGTGATGGGCGAGGCATCAATCAGCCTCCATCCATCTGCGCAAGCATCCGGCGAAAACGCTGCAACGAAAGTGCGAACAGCACGCTGCCGATGAGTAGTAGCGCAAGAAGTTGAACCCACACCACGTCCAGCCCCGCGCCGCGGTACAGCACGCCTTCTCCCAACTGCACCAAGTGGGTGGTGGGTGCGGCCAGCATCAGGTACTGCACCAGCGTGGGCATGCTTTCGCGCGGAGTGGCGCCGCCGGAGAGCAGGATCAACGGCAACAGCACCAGCATCAGCAACAGGCCGAACTGCGGCATGCTGCGGGCCACGGTGGCCAGATAGATGCCCAGGGCGGTGTTGGCGAACAAGCTCAGCGCGGCGCCGACCAGGAACAGCCAGATCGAGCCTTCGATGGGTACGGCGAGCAACCCGCGTACCACGAACTGCAACGACAACGCCGCCGCCACCAGCACCACCGTGCCCATCGCCAGGACCTTGGCCAGCATGATCTGCGTGGGGGTGACCGGCATCACCAACAGGTGTTCGATAGTGCCGTGCTCACGTTCGCGGATCAGCGCGGCTCCGGTCAGAATGATCGCCAGCATGGTGATGTTGTCGATGATCTGCAGCAGGCTGCTGAACCAAGTCTTGTCCAACGCCGGGTTGAAACGTGCGCGCAGCGCCAGTTCCACCGACGGGGCCGAATTGCCGCGATAACGCTGCACGAAGGTCTTGACCTCATCGGTAACGATCTGCTCGACATAGGCGCTGCCGCTGAAGGCTTGATCCATGCGTGTGGCATCGACGTTGAGCTGCACCTGCGCGGGACGACCCGCCAGAACATCGCGCTGCAGGTTGGGCGGCATGTACAGCACGAAGGTATAGCGGCCGGAGTCCAGACCGGCGTCCATCTCGGCAACACTGATGTGCTCTGGTTGCGTGAACTGAGGCGGGTAGAAAGCGGTGGCGATGCGCTGCGACAGGGGCGAATCATCTTCGTCGACGAAGGCGATCGGTGCGTTGTTCAGGGTATCTGGAATGGCCGAGGCGGCCGTGTAGACCATCGCCGTGAAGCTGAAGACGATCAGCAGCAGCATGACCGGATCGCGCCACAGACTGCGAAGCTCCTTGACGCCCAGTTGCCAGATATTGGAAAAAGTGCGTTTCATCTCAGCGCTCCTGTTTGTGCAGCATCGCAATCGCCAGACCCATCACCAGCGGTAGGGCCACCAACAAGGCAATGAAGGACTGCTGCAGATCAGCCAGCCCCAAAGCCTTCGCGAATACGCCACGGCTGATGAGAAACATGTGGGTGGCCGGGTAGGCTTCGCCGATCAGCTTGCCGATGCCCTCCAACGAGGAAACGGGTGTAGTCAGCCCGGCGAACTGGGTGGCAGGCACCAGCGTGCCGATCAGCGCAGCGAACATCGCGGCGATCTGACTGCGCGTGACGGCCGATGCGACCAGCCCCATGCCGGTGGAGATCACCAGAAACACCAGGGTGGCCAGCGCCAGGGTGGCAAAGCTGCCCTTCATGGGCACGTCCAGTACGGTCACCGCCAGCACGCTCATCAACAGGAAGTTCAGCATTCCCAGCGCCACATAGGGCAGTTGCTTGCCAAGCAGGAACTCGGTGCGGGTGACAGGGGTGACGTAGAAGTTGATGATCGCGCCCAGTTCCTTCTCGCGCACCACGGCTAGCGCGGTCAGCATCGCCGGCAGCATCAACAGCAGCAATGGCACCACCGCCGGGACGATGGCGGGCAGGCTCTTGATGTCCGGGTTGTAGCGAAAGCGCGTCTGCACTTCGACCGGGTTGGTGTAGGTTTTGCCGTTCAATCGCTGGGATTTTTGCGTGAGCCAGAGCAGGTGCATGCCCTGCACATAGCCTTGCACGGTTTCGGCGCGGCTGGGCATGGCGCCGTTGATCCAGGCACCGACCTGGGCGTTGTGCCCCAGCGTCGCGTCGCGGGCAAAGCCGGACGGGATCTCGATGACCAGACTCAGTTCGCCGGTCTGCATGCGTCGGTCCAGCTCTGCGTAACTGTGCAACGGCGGGCGCTCAAGAAAATACGGCGAACCGGAGAGCGCCAGGGTGTAGTCATGGCTCAGGCCGGTCTGATCACGGTCAAGCACGGCGTAGCGCAGGTCATTGACGTCAGTGCTGATGCCATAGCCGATAACAAACATCAGCAGCAGCGATCCCAGTAGCGCCAGTGTGGCGCGTACCGGATCGCGCCGCAGTTCCAGCGACTCGCGCCAGGCGTAGCTGAGTAGACGCTGCAGGCTGAACGACTGAGCCTGTTCGGCTGCTGTTGCGGCCGTGCCGTGCTGTGTGGGAGCGCTCTCATCCGGCACATGCGCGGCATTGTTATCGGCCTCGATCAGATAACCGATAAAGGCCTCTTCCAGGCTGGCGGCACCGCGTTTTTCCACCAACTGCATTGGCGCATCACTGTCGAGCACCTTGCCCGCATGCATCATCGACATGCGGTCGCAGCGCTCGGCCTCGTTCATGAAGTGGGTGGAGATGAAGATGGTCACGTGGTCGCGCCGCGACAGTTGCACCAACAAGCGCCAGAACTTGTCGCGCGCCACCGGATCGACGCCCGAAGTCGGCTCGTCCAGAATAAGCAGTTCGGGCTTGTGAACCATCGCCACGGCCAGCGATAGGCGCTGGCGCATGCCCATGGGGATGCTCGGCGGCAGGCTATCCATGACGTCCAGCAATTCAAAACGCCCGGCCATTTGCTGCACGCGAGCGTCGATCTCTGTGGCGGGCACATGGAATAGTTTGGCATGCAGGACCAGGTTCTGCTTTACCGTCAATTCGTTATAGAGCGAGAACGATTGCGACATGTAGCCTACGCGACTGCGTGTGGCAAGGTCGTGAGAGTCGATCTCCTTGCCGAACAGCCAGGCACGGCCTTCGCTGGCGGGTAGCAGGCCGGTGAGCATTTTCATCGTAGTGCTCTTGCCGCAGCCGTTGGAGCCGAGAAACCCGAAGATTTCTCCGCGACGGATGCGAAAGCTCACGTGATCCACGGCCGTGAAGTCGCCGAAGCGCATTGTCAGCCCCTGGGCTTGGATGGCGATATCATCCGGGTCGGTCTGCAAGGGAGGAATGACCACGGGCTCATGGTCTTGCTTTTTCTCGTCCGGCAGCAAACTGATGAAGGCCGATTCCAACGAATCGCAATGGGTGCGTGCGAGCAGTTCGGCAGGCGTGCCGGTGGCCCGCACCCGACCTTCATCCATGACTGCCAGCCAGTCAAAGCCTTGTGCTTCATCCATGTAGGCGGTGGCGACGATCACGCTCATGCCGACTCGCTGGCGACGGATACGGGCGATCAGTTCCCAGAACTGCGCGCGCGCCAGCGGATCGACACCCGTAGTGGGTTCGTCGAGGATCAGCAGGTCGGGATCATGGATCAGAGCGCAGCACAGGCTCAGTTTCTGCTTCATGCCCCCCGAAAGCTTCCCGGCGGGTCGCGCAAGAAATGGATACATGCCGGTGCTACGGGTCAAATCGTCGATGCGTCGGCACCGTTCGCTGGCGTTTTGACTGAACAACCGTGCGATGAACTGCAGGTTTTCTTCCACTGACAGTGTGGGGTACAGGTTCTTGCCCAGGCCTTGGGGCATGTAGGCAATACGCGGGCAGATCTGGTCGCGGTGGGCCTTGCTGGCGATGTCGGCGCCCAGCACCTCTACTGTGCCTTGCTGTACCCGACGCGCGCCGGAGAGCAACGACAGCAGACTGGACTTCCCTACGCCATCCGGGCCGATCAGCCCTACCATGCAACCGCCAGGGATGTCCTGGGTGATGCCCGACAGCGCCTGGGTCTTGCCGTAGTGCAGGCTTACGTCCCGCAGGCGAACCACGGGCTCAGCGAGGCTGTTCATGGCAAGTCCCTAAGCTGCAAGGCTTCAGGCCATTGGGCCTGTGGATCGGTCCTGATCCAGGCAACGCCGGGCAGGCCGGACTTTACATAATCCTGGTACTTGCTCAGCAATGCTTTGTCGATCCGAGCCTTGACCCGGAACATCAGCTTCTGCCGCTCATTGGCAGTCTCCACGAATTTGGGGGTGAACTGGGCCTGGCGCGAGACAAAGGTGACCGTGGCGGGTATCGGCAAGTGCGGCGCGGTGTCCAGCACGACGCGCACTTCACTGCCCAGGGCCACTTGCCCGGCGGCTTCGGTGGGCAAGAAGAAGCTCATGTAGACATCTGACAGGTCGATCAGGTTAAGCACCTTGCCGCCATCGCTGAGCATTTCGCCGGGCTGGGCCAGGCGATACTGCACGCGGCCACTGCGCGGGGC
>Ga0196899_1000649_pt1 | contig 17900 bp, 26 predicted proteins | sample VirMetDEL_Sep_01_FD_169095 | JGI IMG/M metagenome (GOLD analysis project Ga0196899, IMG submission 169095) | Aqueous microbial communities from the Delaware River and Bay under freshwater to marine salinity gradient to study organic matter... | ecosystem: Environmental > Aquatic > Marine >... | reverse complement strand
CAGGGGACTAAACATCATTTTTGTTTAGAAGTATTAAAGTTAACTGAGACGGAATACCTGGAAGCTTTGAACAAAGCAACCAACGGTGGAGTCGTGAGGTCAGCATGGAACTAAAGACAGAAGAACGTAAGAATAGATTCAATGGCGAGTCTATTATGTTGACAAAGAAAGAAGCTATCATTCATGATAGAATCTTTATCAATGAGATGGAAGCAACACTGGAAGACCAAGACGCAGGTGTTGACGGTACGTCAAAGCTTTGGGACAAAGTACGTAAAGACATTAACTACTTCCGGCAACACAATGCCGAAGCATACATGGTGTTGTTAGATTAACACCAACCTTTCTGCCTAGGCGCTAACGCGCCTAGGCGCACGGATCCCTATCCAACAGCAACATCGCAACTAACGTCGACCCCACCCACCCTTTACACAAAAAGGGGTCCCACTACTTTAGGTTGTATTGCTTGATTTAGACAGTTTATGGTGGTAAAAACATTTTCAACACTTTATGGTGCAAAAAAATTATAAAAAAATTTTTTAAAAAATTTTATGAATTTAAACAACGTAGATATAAGTAAGCTACCTGCAGACGTTAGAAAGCAATTTAAGAAACTGCAAGTTATGCATGCAGAAAAACAAATCCAAACTAAAGCTAAGAATGACTTCATGTCCTTTGTCAAATGTGTGTGGCCCGATTTTGTAGAAGGCTCGCACCACAGACACATAGCAAAAAAATTTAATCAACTTGCATCGGGTGAAATAAACCGACTGATAGTAAATATGCCTCCACGTCATACGAAATCAGAATTTGCAAGTTACTTGTTACCAGCGTGGATGGTGGGCCGTACCCCTAAGTTAAAAATAATCCAAGCAACTCACACAGGAGAACTAGCTGTAAGATTTGGTCGTAAGGCTAAGACCTTGATTGATAGTGACGAGTATGGAAAAATATTTGAAACAAGACTAAGAGAAGATTCGCAAGCCGCTGGTAGGTGGGAAACAGCACAAGGTGGTGAGTATTTTGCAGCTGGTGTCGGCGGTGCAATAACCGGACGGGGTGCTGACTTATTAATAATTGACGATCCACACTCAGAGCAAGATGCAATGAGTCCAACGGCCATGGAGTCTGCTTACGAGTGGTATACATCTGGTCCTCGTCAGCGTTTACAACCTGGTGGTAAGATTGTACTTGTTATGACAAGATGGAGTAACAAAGACCTAACAGGTAAACTACTTGCAAACCAAAGTGAAGCTAAAGCTGATCAGTGGCACGTGGTCGAATTTCCAGCAATCTTGGACCACGGATCAAAGAAGGCTGCTCCTGTTTGGCCAGAGTATTGGAAGCTTGATGAATTAGAGAAGGTACAAGCAACACTGCCCACGGGCAAATGGAATGCACAGTGGATGCAAAACCCAACAAGTGATGAAGGTGCAATTATAAAACGTGAGTGGTGGCGAACCTGGGACCATGATTGGATACCAGAACTGCATCACGTTATACAAAGTTATGATACAGCGTTTTTAAAAAAAGAAACTGCAGATTACAGTGCTATTACTACTTGGGGTGTATTTTATCCTGATCAAGACTCAGGTGCTAATTTGATGCTGCTGGATTCTATAAAAGGACGGTATGAGTTTCCTGAACTAAGAAGACTTGCATTAGAGCAATATAAGTATTGGCAACCTGAATCAGTGATAGTTGAAGCAAAAGCCAGTGGTTTACCTCTAACATATGAACTTAGACAGATGGATATACCGGTTGTGAACTTTACACCGTCTCGTGGAAATGATAAACATTCACGTGTAAATGCAGTTGCACCTTTGTTCGAATCTGGTATGATATGGGCTCCTGAGCAGAAATTCGCAGACGAAGTCATTGAAGAGTGTGCTGCGTTTCCTTACGGAGATCATGACGATCTAGTCGACTCTACGACTCAAGCGATCATGCGTTTTAGACAAGCAGGATTATTACAACACCCTGAAGATTATGTGGATGAACCACAGAACGAACGTAAAAGGATATATTACTAATGATAAGATTTGGCATGGGCTTAATGGAAATAGTTGAGCAATTGACTAGAGGTTTTATGAAGGCCACAGGCAAACAACCTGGTAATTTAGAGAAGTTAAAAATTCAACAAGAAGCTGTTCAGAGATTCAAAGATATGAACAAAGTTATGGACATGCAAGGAAGACCCATCGATCCAAGTAAACCAATTATAGGTGGATCACAACAAGGTGAGGCTCTTAAATCAGGAATCATGAAAGCAACAGGTGCAAGACCTAGACAAGTTTTATCTGAAGATGAGATTAGACAAAAATTATTAAAAAATAATGAAGAAGGACTTGCATCTATGAAAAGTAAAATAGATGACCCAGAGAAAAAAGCAAACGGTGGACGTATTGGTTATAAAATTGGTGCAGGTAAAAAAGGTGTTCAAGCTTTATTAGATTTAGTAAGAGACAAATTTGGTAAGAAAGCAATTACAACTGGGGACAAAGCACCTATCCCTCCAAAGACATTAGAGCGTGATATGTTTAAAGCAGCGGACAATAGAATTAATAAAAAAGAAGGTGTGTTTATGGAAGATGGTAAAACACCTGATTATGATTACTATAAAGAAATATTAGACGATGCTGAAGATAGTATGGGTTTTAATGTTGCAGGTGATGAAACTATAGAAGAACTTTTAAAAAGAGAAAAAACATTAAAAGACTATGAAGCTGACATGTATGATCAATATAAAACAGGTAAACTAGATCCAGAACCTGGATCAAAGTCTCAAGCTAGATTAAATTTATTAAAAAAAAGAAAAGAAGAAGCAGAGCTTACAGATGATTACAGATTATTTAGTAGTGATGATGCAGATGAATTAGACGAGTTAGAAGAATTTTTAGATCAAGATTATAAAAGAGTTAAAGCAGAACAAGCAGAAGAACAAGCAGTTAAAGAACTAGCTCCTAAAATGGTGGAGAGATTAAAATTAAAACAAAAATACCCAGGAATCACTGATGATCTGTTAGATAAAATATTAATTGATGATAATCCACAAAGAAAAGCAGAAGTACTAGGGTCTCTTGATGAAACATTTAAAATGATGGAAAAAGGTATGAGTCCTGATGAAATTATAGATGCATTTAAAAATCAAAACAGAACTAAACAAGCTGACGGCGGAATAATGAGAGCAAACTTTGTAGGTGGTGGCATGGGCCGTAGAGGATTTTTAAAAATGTTAGGTGGCGTCGGTGCAGGAATCGGTGCACTTAAAACAGGTATTCTTGGATTTGGTGGTAAAGGTGCAACTAAAGAAGTTGCAAAAGAAGTTGTAAAACAATCAACAGGAAAACCTCCTCCATACTTTTTTAAACTAGCAGAAAAAATTAAAAAACTTGGTAGTGATACAACTCCTACCAATGATAGAACAATAGCTAAATCTTTAAAATCTAAAGATGGTACAGCAGATTACATATTAGAAGAAGACATGGCAACAGGAGATATACAAATTAAAAAAGTTAATATGGAACGTGATGACATGATCAATGATATAGAAATTATGGAGTTTAGAAAGGGTGAGGTTGTAGAAGGACCTGGTGGTAAACCTGTTAAAACTCCTGATGAATATGATGAAGTTACAGAAACTACTTCTAGAATTTATAAAGATGATTATAATCCTTCAAGTTACGAAGATGGTATTAGACAGGATGCTATTAATCAAATTGTTAAAGAAGTAGACGAAGCTCCGTCAATCAAGATCAAAAAAGCATCTGGCGGTATCGCTCGAATGTTAGGAGAGTAAATGGATCTCTTTAAAAGAATACAAGACCTAAGTGACTTGTACGATAACAATGGTCCAAGCGCCGTGGCCCCTGAATCACGGCCCATGTTTGCAAATGGCCAGTTAGTACAACCCAATGCCAATGGATCACGGCCTGGGTATAAAGGTAAAATTGGTCAACCAAAACAATATGATTTAGAAAAAATAGAAGAAGCTATTTTAAAAGCTAATCAAGGAGACAAATATGTTTCATATGAAGATATTGGTAAAAAATTAGGTTTTAAATCTCCTGGTCGTATATCAGGTATTGTAAAAAGAGAAGGAGCTACACCTTTAGATAGTTATAAAGTTAAAGTAGAAAAAGCATATATAAAACTTTTTAGTGATTTTGATAAAAATGCAATGGAGCTTACTAAGCCTCTACACAGAATTAAAGAAATGATAGGAGGCTATAAGTATAGAAAAAATACTAACCCTAATAGAAGTAGAGTAGAAGATATTAGTAATGCTTTAAAAAATTCTAAAACTCTAAATTGGGATGAAGAAGTTAAACCTATAATAAATAAACTAAGTAGTGCAAATTTTTTAAAAAATATAGATAAAGATTGGACTCTTGGAGATGTTCAAAATACTGTTCAAACTAAAAGTATGTTACGTACACCCAAAGATGATGCACAACGTTTAATGGATTATGCAGTTCGTAATCAAACAATGTCTAAAGGAAATACAGAATTTTCAATCTATAATAAAAATAATTTAAATAAAAGAATTACTGATTTTTCACAAGTAGATTCTTATTATGATCTTGCTTTTAAAGATGGTAGTGGAAAAGTTTATGATATGGATTACATAAAAACAAAAGGAAGAAGTGATCCATTATTTCAAGAATATTTTAAGTTGCAAGATGACTTGTCAGATATGAAAAACAGAACTACGTGGCCAGATGGTTCTGATATAATAGATCCTAAAACAGGAAAGAAAACAACTTTTGGAAACTACTCAGGACAGATGTATAAATTTGGTTATGGTTATAAAAAACCTTTTTCTAGATTTCCATATGAAATAGACCACAACGACGGAGTAGGTAAAAATCCTTTTAAAAATTTATCTATATTACCTCAAAGAGTTAACATAGCATTAGGTGCTGCTTCTAGATTAGATAAACCAGAAATTGCTTCTAAAATAGGAAAAGATTATTTTCGTAATCTACCAATAGATGATCTTTTAACGCAAGAAAAAAACCTTGGACAAAAAATATTAATCTTTAATGAAAAAGGAGAACATGTAGGAAAAAATCTACAGACTTCTTACACTGCAGCTAAAGGTGAAATTAATAGAAAAGCAAACATACTAAGTTCATTTTGTAATAGAAAAGGATTTAAGTTAGCAGGATCAGTGGATGGGTTAACTTGTTCAATGGGAGAAATACAAACTAATATGAAGAAACAAATTAATGAAGCTAAAAAAGTTTCTAAAGATGGAAAGATACCTAAAAAATTTGGAAAATTAAGAGCTGTTGCAGGAAGTTTTTTCGGAGATATAGCCATACCATTAGAGTATATGTTTATGGCTCCTGATTTAGTTGCAGGAGATATAGATGGTGCATTAAGATCGAGCACTGCAGGTTTGTTTGGAGCAGGTAAAGTTGATCTTGATAAATTACCAGAAGGTGAAGCTAAAAAATATATAAAACACACAAATGCTGTAAGTTCTTTTTTAAAAAACTATCAATCAAAGTTAATGGCAGAAAATTCTTTACAGAATTTAGAAGTAGGAGATGAAGGACAATCTATATTTGCTGATCAACTAGCTCAAGCAGAAAAAAATATGTTAGACATAACTAAAGATTATTCTGGATTTGGTTATACTTACGAACCAGGTGAAAAAGGACTTTTAGAAGGAAAGGTAGCGACACAGAAATTTATTCGTGATAAAGTTGCATCCGACTTTGATAAAAAAATAGATAAAGGTGCAAGCACTGAATTTTTTAAAGATTCTAATAAAGACATATTAAAACAAAACATAAGAGGTTTAGGAGGAGATCCATACGAAGTTACTCCAATAAATAACTTAAAAGATTATATTAAAAACAAAGGTGAAGCTACAGCAGGTAATACGAATATCATTTTAAATCGTTTACCTTACACACTTGATCAAGCTGAAGCTTATGGTGTAGGAGATATTTTTGATACTTATGCTGGAGGTTATGCAGGTGTGGAAACACCTGGATCTATGCAAGATGGTGAAATTGATATGGGTACAAAAGATGTTAGGGACGCATATTCTTCACTTCCTATAGATTTAGCTAGTCAATTAGCTGCATTAGAAAAAAAAGAATTTGAAGAGGGTATGTATAAAAAAAGGTTAGAACAAGGATTTGCAGGTGGTGGTATTGCAAATGTAGCAGGGGTAGATAAAGGCCCACCACCACAATCAGGACCCACACCTCAAGGGTTGCGAGGTCTATTAAAACGTGCTAAGAAGATATAGGAGTAATAAATGGCAGATATAGATAAAGGACTCCCTAACACTAGAACTAAAATTGACATCCCTTCAGAAGAAGAGATGGCAGAAGAAGTTAGTGTTCAGGAAGAAGATATAGATAAAGGACCTGTAGAGGTTATCCCAGAAGAAGACGGTGGAGTTACATTAGACTTTGAACCAGGATCAATAAATGTACCTGGAACAGAATCACACTTTGATAACTTAGCTGATATTTTACCAGATGATATTTTAGATCCAATTGGAAATGAAATGGTTCAAAACTATATGGACTACAAATCATCTAGAAAAGAATGGGAGAGCGCTTATACAACAGGATTAGATTTACTAGGTTTCAAATACGAAAACAGAACTGAACCGTTTCAAGGAGCTTCAGGTGCAACACACCCAGTTCTTGCAGAAGCTGTAACTCAGTTCCAAGCTCAAGCGTATAAAGAATTATTACCAAGTGATGGACCAGTTAGAACACAAGTTATAGGAATTAAAAATCCACAAACTGAACAGCAATCACAACGTGTTAAAGATTACATGAATTATTTAATCATGGACACGATGAAAGAATATGAATCTGAATTTGATTCTATGTTATTTCATTTACCACTAGCTGGATCTACATTTAAAAAAGTTTACTACGACGTACCACTTGGAAGAGTGGTATCGAAGTTTGTACCAGCGGATGAATTAATTGTACCGTATACAGCAACCTCATTAGATGATGCGGAAGCAGTTATTCATACCGTGAAAATTTCAGAGAATGAATTAAGAAAACAACAAGTATCAGGTTTTTACAGAGACGTAGAATTAAGTCCTCCAGGCACAGAGACTAATGGAGAACTAACTAAAAAAGAACGTGAGCTAGAAGGAACTAAGAAGACAGGTAAGAACGAACCTGTATATACTTTGTTAGAGTGTCACGTTAATTTAGACTTAGAAGGTTTTGAAGATGTTGGAGCAGATGGAGAACCAACAGGAATAAAATTACCTTACCTCGTTACAGTCGAAGAAGGTAGTAGAGAAGTTTTGTCTATTAGACGAAACTATGCGCCCGATGATCTAAAGAAAAGTAAAATCCAATATTTTGTCCACTTCAAGTTTCTGCCAGGACTAGGATTTTATGGCTTTGGACTCATTCATATGATTGGCGGATTGAGCAGAACGGCAACGACTGCTCTCCGTCAATTATTAGATGCTGGAACTTTAGCTAACTTACCTGCTGGATTTAAACAGCGTGGAGTTAGAGTTAGAGACGAAGCGTCACCAATACAACCAGGTGAATTTAAAGATGTAGATGCACCAGGTGGAAATTTAAGAGATGCATTCTTTCCATTACCATACAAAGAACCAAGTCCTACATTATTACAATTACTGGGAGTAGTTGTACAAGCAGGTCAAAGGTTCGCGGCTATTGCTGATATGCAAGTGGGCGATGGTAATCAAGGTGCTGCAGTTGGAACAACAGTTGCACTTCTTGAGCGTGGTTCACGTGTCATGTCTGCTATTCACAAAAGATGTTATGCAGCGATGAAACAAGAATTTAAATTATTAGGTAAAATAGTTGCACAATATTTACCACCAGAATATCCTTACGATGTTGTAGGTGGTGCAAGAAATATTAAACAAACTGATTTTGATGATAGAGTAGATGTAGTACCGGTTGCTGACCCCAATATATTTTCAATGTCTCAAAGAATTACACTTGCTCAAACGCAATTACAAATTGCAACAAGCAATCCACAGATGCACAACATGTATCAAATTTATAGAAACATGTATAATGCGATTGGTGTAAAAGATGTAGATGCAGTTCTACCTCCACCAGCGCCAAGTGCACCTAAAGATCCAAGTTTAGAGCACATTGATGCAATGGGTGGTAAACCTTTTCAAGCTTTTCCTGGTCAAGATCACAGAGCACACATCACAGCTCACTTAAACTTTATGTCTGTTAACATGGTAAGAAATAATCCACCTGTTATGGCTGCAATACAAAAAAATATACTAGAACACATTTCAATTATGGCTCAAGAACAAGTTCAAATGGAGTTCAGAGAGCAAATGATGCAGATGCAACAAATGCAACAGATGGCTGCAATGGATCCACAGGTTCAACAACAGTTACAAATGCTTACAAATCAAGTTGAATCAAGAAAAGCTATCTTGATTGCTGAAATGACTGAAGAATTTATGAAAGAAGAGAATGAAATTACTTCACAATTTGATAATGACCCACTATTAAAGTTAAAATCACGTGAAGTTGACCTAAGAGCAATGGAAAATGATAGAAAAAGAGAAGCTGATGCAACAAAAGCTGATTTTGATAGAGCAAAATTGATGCAAGCAAGAGATTTAGCTGAAGATAAGATGGATCAGAACGAAGAATTAGCAGAATTACGTGCTGGAGTAAGTCTTGCAAAAAAAAATAATACTAATATAAACTAGTAAAGGTAAAAACTATGATGAACTATAAAAAAGCAAAACAAATGGCAGTTCCAAGTCAAAATGTAGAGATAGATCCAAGATCTAAAACTACAGCTGACAATGCTTTCAACTATATTCCTACTGGAGACAAGGAAAAAGTTGGTGGGCAAAAAAGAATGCTAGCTGAAAAGAAAAAACCGGCTACTTGGTACTAACATGTGGTTATCGGCAATTAAATTAGCCGTTTCTGCTGGAAGTAAAATATATGCTAACAAGCAGAAGACTAAAATGGCTATGTCAGAGGCACAGTTGATGCATGCATCTCGTATGGCTGAAGGAAAAGAAGCTTACCAAGGTAAATTATTAGAAGCACGTCAATCGGACTGGAAGGACGAGGCGGTTTTAATAATTTTGTCGGCGCCAATTGTAATTTTGGCGTGGGCAGTTGTAAGTGAGGACCCAACAGCGATGGACAAGGTGAAATTGTTCTTTGATATGTTCTCTACGCTCCCGTCATGGTTCACAAATTTGTGGATCCTTGTCGTGGCGAGTATTTATGGTATAAAGGGTACACAGATTTTTAAAAATCACGGAGGAAAAAAATAATGGGAGTATTCACTTTTGTAAAAGCAGGAAAACAATTATTTAACACTATTAAAGGTGTTGGACCAAAAGTTAATAAAACAAAATTAGATAAAGCTGAAAGTAAATTAAACATTGCTAAACACAAAACTAAAATGTCTAAAGCAAAATTAAAAAACACTTTATCTGATATAGACCAGGCTTCTAAAACCAGAATTGAAAGAAAATTTGGTGGTGGAGCTGACATGGGTTCAAAAAAACTTTCTGCTAATCAAATGAAAATTGCATCGCTTGCAGGTAACAAGAAAAAAATTGATGGACCTGATTTTAAAAAACTTAGAGCAATGAAATCACCAATATCTAAATCAGTGAAAAAATCATAATGGCTAAACTCTGTGCAAAAGGCAAAGCAGCCGCTAAAAGAAAATTCAAAGTATATCCTTCAGCATATGCTAACATGTACGGTTCAGCAGTATGTTCAGGTAAAGTCACACCAGGTGGCAAGAAGAAAAGAAAAAAAGCTATGGGTGGTGGAATGATGAACGATAGAATGGGATATAAAAACGCTGGTTCAGTTTGTAAGATGGCCACTAAAGGTAAAGGGAATGCTTACGGAAAGAATTCGTAATGCGTACACACTTTTCAAAAGGTGGATTAAGACAATGGGTAGCGGAGAAATGGGTGGACATTGGAGCACCGAAGAAAGACGGGAAGTATCAACCTTGCGGGAGAAGCAAAGGCTCAAAGAGGAAATATCCAAAATGCGTCCCACTTGCAAAAGCCACACGGATGACAAAAGGGCAAAAGGCATCTGCTGTCAAACGAAAGAGATCAGCAGGTAATCCCGGTGGTAAACCAACTAATGTTAAAACATTTACATGAGACAAGATTTTAAAAAAGGTGGAAGTCCAGCGTGGACAAGAAAAGAAGGTAAGTCAGAATCTGGTGGCTTAAATCAAAAAGGTGTTGACTCTTATAGAAAAGCTAACCCTGGTTCTAAATTAAAAACAGCAGTAACCACTAAACCATCAAAATTAAAAAAAGGATCTAAAGCTGCAAAAAGACGTAAGTCATTCTGCGCGCGTATGAAGGGGATGCGTAAGAGACAAAAAGCTAGTAATAATACTGGAGATGATAGATTATCTAAATCACTTAGAAAGTGGAATTGCTAGTGAGAGATACAAAAGTTTTAGAAACTTTTAAAAAACACGCTGAGAAGAAATTAAAAGAAATGAACTTGTTTAAGAATTTAAAGAAAGAAGTAGAAACAGGTGCTAATGGTACTCAAGACTACGTTATAAAAAAAGGTGAGAATACAGGAAAGGTAGCAAAGAAATAATGCAATTAGAAACAGTAATAAATAAAACTTTAAGATTCCTCGATTCAAGAATAGAACAGTTGTCAGTTTCGGTAACATCCGGAGGGGTTGACAGTATGGAAAATTACAAGTATATAATAGGACAAATTAATGCACTGGAATCAGTGCGTCAGGAAATCTCTAACCTGCTAAACGATAAGGAGCACAATGAAGGAACAGTCATCGATATTAACACCAAACAATGATCTTATTGGTGTAAAAAAATCAGAGAAAAAAGAAGAGAAAGAACCTAACTTACCAAAACCTACTGGGTGGAGGATGATAGTTTTACCTTTTAAAATGAAAGAGAAAACTAAAGGTGGATTAGTATTAGCTGAAACAACTATAGAGAGGCAACAAGTTGCATCTCAAGTTGGATTAGTTTTAGCTATGGGTCCTCAATGTTACAAGGATAAGGAGAGGTATCCCGAAGGCCCGTGGTGCAAGGTCAATGATTGGGTAATGTTTGCGCGTTATGCCGGATCAAGGATCAAGATAGATGGTGGAGAGATGCGTCTGCTAAACGACGATGAAGTGTTAGCAACAATTGATAGTCCAGAAGACATCTTGCATGAGTTTTAATCATAGGAAGGAGTAACTATGCCAGACGAAGAAAAAAAACTAGTACCTATTGATACATCAGGACCTGATGCAGAAATAGATATTGAAGAAGCAAAAGAAGAAGCCGTTGTAGAAACGGAAAACACGGAACAAGAAACAGCAACACAAGAATCAACAAAAGAAGAAACAGAAAAAAAATCAGATGAAACATTAGAAGATTACAGCAAAGGTGTACAATCTCGTATTGCGAAATTAACTCGTAAGATGAGAGAAGCAGAAAGAAGAGAACAAGCTGCTTTAGACTATGCCAAAGGTGTAGAGGAAAAGAGACAAGCATTAGAAAAACGTTTTGAAAAAACTGATGCTGATTATGTCAAGAAATTTGAGACAAGTATTTCTACAGGAATGGAAGCTGCACAAAAAGAACTTGCAGCAGCTATTGAAAATGGAGATGCACAGGCTCAAGTTGAAGCGAACAAAAGAATTGCAACACTCGCTTTTGAGAATGCAAAACTAGAGCAAGCTAAAGCTGGTAGAGAAGAACAACAGGCTGAGAAACCTGTTTTATCTCAACCACCAGTTCAAACACGACAAATGGAAGATCCTATTAATCCGGATCCTAAAGCTGAAGCATGGGCTTCTCAAAACTCATGGTTTGGTACGGATAAAGCAATGACTTACACTGCTTTTGAAATACATAAGGATTTAACGGAAAAAGAAGGATATGATCCAAACTCAAACGAGTATTATGCAGAGGTTGATAGAAGAATTAAAGTTGACTTTCCGCATAAATTTGGTAATACTGAAACTAAGCAAACGGCCGCCCCTGTTCAGACAGTGGCTTCTGCTACAAGAAGCGTAAAGCCTGGTCGCAAAACTGTGAGACTCACATCTTCACAGGTAGCAATAGCTAAAAAATTAGGTGTGCCACTCGAAGAGTACGCAAAACAATTAAAACACACGAAGGAAGGAGCGTAAAATGGAAAAAGAAAAAGAAAATACTTCTCGTGCGAGCCAAACACGGTCAAAGTCTGAAAGACCAAAAGTGTGGGTTCCACCATCATCTCTAGATGCACCCCCTGCACCTGATGGATTCAGGTATAGATGGATAAGAGCTGAAGTTGTAGGCTTTCAAGATACTAAAAATGTAACCGGACGTTTAAGAGAAGGTTATGAGTTAGTTAGATCTGAAGAAGTTGAAAATGCAAGCGATTACCCAACCGTTGAAGACGGTAAATACAAGGGAGTGATTGGGGTTGGTGGCCTTCTACTTGCGAAGGTACCTGAAGAGATCGCACAGCAACGTCAACAATATATGTCTGATAGACATAAAGAACGTAACGAAGCCGTAAACAACGACCTTATGAGGGAGCAGGATAGTAGAATGCCTATCAATGTTGATAGACAATCTCGTGTAACCTTCGGTGGTACTAAAAAGTAATTTTTAAATCACTGAATTAAATCAATCGTACTGGAGGCCTTTCGGGGCAGGTACATAAGGAGTAATAACTATGGCAAATAGAAACGAACAAGGTTTTGGTTATACTGCGGCAGGCGTTCTGGGTTCAACTCCAGCAACTTCTGGTCAAGGTAAATACAAAATCGATGCGGGTTATGGTACTACTATATACAATGGCGGAATGGTAAAATCTGCTGCTGGTTATATTGTGGATGGTCAAACGGCCGCTGCACCTGTAATTGGAACGCTTAATGGAATATTCTACAACGCGGCTACAACTTTGAAGCCAACTTTTGCGAATTTCTACAAAGCAACGATTACACCAGCAAACAGTGAAGACATCACTGCTTTTGTATTCGATAACCCACACCAACAATATGTAGTAGCAACAGATGCTGCTGTAACACAAGCAGGATTTTTAGAGTCTTATGATATGAATGCATCAGCTGGTAGCGATATCACTGGTAGATCATCTGCAACTTTAGATATCGGTGTTACAGGCGCGGATAGTAAATCACTAAGACTTTTAAGAGTAGCAGAAGATCCTGAAAATGAGGATATTACTGCAGCTTATTGTTCAGTGGTTGTTTGTCCGAATCTAATCGAGCTACAATCGTAATAGGAGAATAGGAGATAAATTATGGCAATATCACGATCACAACTAGTTAAAGAACTAGAGCCAGGATTGAATGCACTATTCGGCCTGGAATATAAAAGGTATGAAAATCAGCATGCTGAGATTTATACTGAGGAATCATCTGACAGAGCTTTTGAAGAAGAAGTTATGTTATCTGGTTTCGCTAACGCACAAGTAAAAGGTGAAGGCGCTGGTGTTTCATTTGATGAAGCGCAAGAAACTTTCACTGCTAGATACTCTCACGAGACAGTAGCTTTAGCATTCGCAATCACTGAAGAAGCGATTGAGGATAACTTGTATGACAGACTTGCGTCTAGATATACAAAAGCTTTAGCAAGATCTATGAGTAACGCTAAGCAAGTAAAAGCTGTTGATCCATTAATTAATGGTTTCACAACTTTTAACTCAGGTGACGGTGTGCCTTTAATGGCAACTAACCACCCAACTGTAGCAGGAACGTTCGCTAATGAATTAGCGACTTCTTCTGACTTAAACGAAACTTCATTAGAACAATCAATGATTGACATTGGTAAAATGACTGATGAAAGAGGTTTAAGAGTTGCAGCAAGAGGATTGAAAATGATCATTCCTTCTGAGCTACAATTTACAGCTGAAAGACTTATGAAGTCTCAAGGTAGAGTTGGAACAGCTGATAACGATATCAATGCAATCGTATCTATGGGTATGGTTCCTCAAGGTTATAGAGTGAACAACTACCTAACAGATGCAGATGCGTTCTATATCTTAACAGACGTGCCTAACGGTATGAAAATGTTCAACAGAGCACCATTGACAACTGCAATGGAAGGCGACTTTGACACTGGTAACGTAAGATACAAAGCTAGAGAAAGATACTCTTTCGGAGTTTCTGACCCTAGAGGTATTTTTGGTTCGCCAGGAGCGTAATCAATAAATTTTGTGGCGGGACATAGTTCCGCCACAATTATAAAATAAACGGTGAGATTCATGAAAAATTTTTTAGTTAACATTTGGGCGTACAATCATCACGCTAAATTTAAAGTAGAATCAGAAGATTCCCCAACAGACCTGGAACAATCTATCCTTGACAAACTTGGAGAAAACAGTATAGTTTGGGAAAACCTTGGAAACAGTTATAATGACAAGGTAAATAGAATAACCTATGAGGAGGTTATAGATGATACAAGACCTATACAAAGCAAAAAGGTCCTTGGAGTTGAAGTGGGAACAGGAGCATCTGGATAATAACAGATATACTCTTGAGATGGTTAGAATTGACGATAAAGTCAAAAAGATCATCACAGATATCAAGCTTGAAGAAGCTAGAATCGCTCACGTACAGAACAATGTTGAAAGTTCTGCTCCAGAAGTTTCAGTAGCTTCTTAACACAAAAGCTACATCGTTGGAAAAATTCCACTCCACACTACAGGCTCTCTTGCACTCTATTAAAAACTAGTATATACTTTCAGCACTATACATAAATTAATATTCTGCATGGACGCAGTATAGTCGACGGCCTAGAGACTATGTAGAATACAACTAGGAGAATAATCATGGCTAAAACACTATTTAGAGGACCAGTACTGCAAGGTAAATTTAACGAAGCAGGTTTAACTGGATTCAATCTAGAAAACAAATCAGCTAACTACACAGTAGCAAACGCAGATTCTGGTAAAACTTTTACATCATCAACTGATGGTGTGGTATTTACTTTACCTGCAATTTCTATCGGAAGAGTTTTTACTTTTGTAAACACTGCTCAAGATGGAACTAACACTTTAACTATTAGCCCAAATGCTAATGATGGTATTTTGTATGCTGGATCTTTAACAGATAATAAAGATCTTATTAATACAAAAACAACATCAAAAGTTGGTGACTTTGTAGTATGTGCATCTTTAAACTCAACAACTCATTGGACGATTGTTGATGTGCAAGGTGTATTTGCTAAAGAAGCTTAATAAATAATTAGTGTGGGGCTTCGGCCCCACTTAAATTTAATAGGAGAAAACAATATGTCATCAGACCAAAAATTTACAACACTTACAGCTGACGGACAGGTAAAAACTGCTTCAGGAGGATCTACTAATATTGGTCCTGCTAGAGTTACATACATTCAAGCTACAGGAGTTACAAATATAAAACTTTATGATGCAGCAACTGCATCTGGAGCTATTGTATTTGAATCTACTTTTGGAAGTGAAGGGTTAGATATGTATATGCCTGGAAATGGTATTAGATTTGAAACTACTATCTATGCAGATGTAACTGGAACAGGATCTGTTACTATCGGATATACTGGCTAGGAGGCTAAATGGCTAACACTACCTCTGGAACAACTACTTTTGATAAAACTTTTTCTATTGATGAAATAGTAGAAGAAGCTTTTGAACGAATAGGTATTCAACAAGTTTCAGGATACCAATTAAAAACTTCAAGAAGATCATTAAATATAATGCTTCAAGAATGGGGTAATAGAGGTATTCACTATTGGGAAATAGGGGAACTTGATCTTGATTTAATTGAAGGACAGGCTGAATATAAATTTTTTAGAGAAGCAGCTGATGGTACTAGTGCTACATCAAATCCAAATGGTATTTATGGAATGTCCGATGTCCTTGAAGCACAATTAAGATCCAATAGAACAGCAACAGATCAATCAGATAGTCCTATGACTAAAGTTGATAGATCAACATATGCTGCATTTTCCAATAAACTTTCTAAAGGTACACCTAACCAATATTGGGTACAAAGATTTATTGATCATGTTAGTATTAATGTTTATCCTACACCAGATTCAACTAATGCATCCAAAGATATGCATTTCTATTATATAAAAAGAATTCAAGATATTGGGGCTTACACTAATGCAACCGATATGCCTTTTAGATTCATACCTTGTATGGTTTCAGGTTTAACTTATTACTTATCTATGAAATATGCTCCACAATTAACTCAAAATTTAAAGTTATTATATGAAGATGAATTTCAAAGAGCATTACAAGAAGATGGTTCAGCTTCAAGTACATTTATTACACCTAAAGCTTATTACCCAGGAACTTAATGTCTAAGTACGCAACAGGAAAACATTCAAAAGCTATTTCAGATAGATCGGGTATGGAATTTCCATATAAAGAAATGGTTAGAGAATGGAATGGCTCTTTTGTTCACTACACAGAGTATGAACCTAAGCAACCACAACTTGAACCTAAACCAATTGGTGGTGATGGTGTTGCATTATTACAAGTAAGACCAGATAGAGCAGAACCAATTACAACTGTAATAATTCCACAAGATGGGTTTGAAACATACCAAGCAGGATCAGGAATCATAAATGTAAATGTACCGGGACATGGTTTAACAAATGGTACAACTTATTTATTTAGAGGTTCACCTACAACATCTCCTGGAACAGGAACTCCAACTAATCCTGTGTTTGCTTATGCAACAATTCCAAACTTTGATGGAATAACAGGAGTACAAATAGGTCAAGGATCTGGTTATGCTATAACAACCGGTCTTTATGACAATGGTGCAAGAGTTACAACAGACTATGCTTTATCTAATTTCTTCTTCTTTACAGTTAATTCGGATACTGCTACAACAGGAAGTATTAAAGGAGGAGGCTACGGTTGTTCCGTTGGTCCTATAACAATAAGCGCATGATTAAAAAATTTATTAATTGGATTAAAAATATATTCACACCTGAGAAACAAGATCCTCACCTTGAAATGTATGAAGAAGTGAGAACAGACAAACAAGAAAAAATACGTAGAAAACATGGAGAATCAGAGTAATGGCTTATACTTTAACAAATTTACAAGATGATGTAAGAAACTACACTGAAGTAGATAGTAATGTTTTATCTACAGGTGTTTTAAATACTATAATTAAAAATGCTGAAAACAGAATTTATAGAGAGGCTGACTCTGACGATAACAGATTTTATGCTACATCAAATCTAGCAGCTGGAAGTAGATATGTAACGATACCTTCTGATTTAAGATTTATTCGATATGTACAATTAACAGATGCTGCTGGAAATCAAACTTTTTTAGAAAAAAAAGATACAAGTTATATGGCAACTTTTTATGATACCCCAGGAACAGCTTCTGGTATTCCAAAATATTATGCTAATTGGGATGCTAATTATTGGGTAGTAGCACCTACTCCAAATAGTACAAATTTAATAACTTTAGCTTATACAAAACAACCAGATTCAATAACAGCTTCACCAGGAAGTACTCAAGGGACTTATACATCTAATAAATATCAGGATTTACTTTTGTACGCTTGTCTGGTAGAAGCATATGGATACTTGAAAGGTCCTGTAGATATGTTACAATACTACGAAGGATCTTTTAAAAGAGCTTTACAATCGTACGCGATCGAACAACAAGGTCGTAGACGCCGAGACGAATATCAAGATGGAGTTATTCGTACACCTCTTAAATCACCATCACCATAAATAAATTAAGGAGACAATTAAATGGCAAATATAGTACCTGACTCTTTTAAAACAGACCTACTTGGTGGTACGTTTGATTTTGATTCATCTGGTGGATCAACTTTTAAACTTGCACTCTACAGTAATATTACTGGTTTTAGTACTTCAACAACTGCTTATAC
>Ga0196899_1000642_pt1 | contig 17986 bp, 33 predicted proteins | sample VirMetDEL_Sep_01_FD_169095 | JGI IMG/M metagenome (GOLD analysis project Ga0196899, IMG submission 169095) | Aqueous microbial communities from the Delaware River and Bay under freshwater to marine salinity gradient to study organic matter... | ecosystem: Environmental > Aquatic > Marine >... | reverse complement strand
AGTTATGTCTACAACTTTTGTAGAAAAAATGTAGAGAAGTGCAAAAAGATTATTGACAAATGACTGTACCATTTTTTGTTGAAGAACCTTACACTTGGAAAAAAGTAGAAGTTCCTTATGATATCGTTCAGTATTGTGATGCTTTCACTATTGATGCGGATCGTGAAGACCTTCGCTATATTGATTGTGTGTGGATGCATATGGGATATTATGGCGTTCCAACACACGTTATGAAAGCAGTAAGAGAAGAATGGAATCCTAACATCATACCTGTATTCGAATGAAAAACTATCGTGATACTATAGTCAAAGCATTGCCATTCATGCAGTTTGCCATTGCTCTTTATACTCTCAATCAAATAGTCTCATTAACACCAGATCATCCAATCTATTTCTGCCGTCAAGCACAAGATACTTACGGCAACTATTATCAAATGGTAGTATGTGAACCGCAATAAACTATGAAAATAAGATTCTTCTGTATCCCCCAAGTTTTTGATTAAATATTAAAAACAGAGTAAAACAAATGAAAATAAATCTGTGGTATTGCACACATATGAAACTGTGGCGTTGGACTCTTACTGATGATCGCCGTTCAGTATCAAGAATGGAATCTGGGCAACAGGCAGATTTGAGAGTAGCAATGGAAGACGTTGCTAAAACCGTAGAGTATATGATAGAACTTTGATATAAATAACTGAAAACTGAAGACGAAAGATCACATTATACTGATGGATAACATTAAAATAAGATGCCGCTCCTGTGGTAAGGAGTTAGAGGGGCATCATAATAAGACGGTGACTTGTGGTTGCCCAAATATGGCAACCATTCGTGGCGATAAGGTTTCGGCACTTGACTTATCTCAAGTTGTTATGTTAAACTCCTATCAACCCAAAACTAAAAAGGGTGTTCTTACCAATGAAGATATTCTTTGGCAAGAAGAAAGGCGTCAACGCAAAGTGAGACGCTTGGACTTTGAGGTCCGTTGACAAAGGTTCGAATCTACTATATAATAGGTAGAACCTAAACAAATCCAATGCCTTACAAAGATAAGGAAAAGCAAAAAAAAGCACAACGTCTCTGGGCACAAAAACAAAGTCCAGAAAAAAAGAAAAAAAATTATCTTAAACATAAAGATAATAAAAAGTTGATGGTTGAGAAACTCAATCAGTATAAACTTGATAAGGGTTGTTGTGAGTTGTGTGGGGATTATCACCCACCTTGCTGCTTTGATTTTCACCACATCCAACCAAAGATAGATAAGCAACACGAGGTCGCACAACTAGCACACAAAGGATACAAGTGGGAGACAATCCAAACAGAGATAGACAAATGCTATATGCTCTGTGCTCCCTGCCATCGTAAAATTCACGCTGGTTTATTGGAAATTATAGGGTGAGTTGGCAGAGTGGTTTATTGCGTTAGTCTTGAAAACTAATGTGTCTTCACGGGCACCCTCGGTTCGAATCCGAGACTCACCGTTTTTAAAACTTTATAATTTCTTAATCACTTTGTTCATTTCAACACAATGTTGACACTTTTAAACTACTGACTAGTATAGCTAGTGTGTAGTTTAGGAAAACTGAATGGATGACCACACCTATAATAATTGGGTGAAGATTAAGGAAACGTTTGAAGCATCTGGTAATATAGACAATATGTTTTACAAAAGAGCTTGCGCTATCGTAAGTGGAAAACCTGATCCTCTAGCAAAAATTCTTGGCGATGAAAAATAGTGATGAACTGATAACTCGTGAAGAATGTCAGGAGATGATCGATGCTGCTATACGAAGGCACAATCGGAATGCTTCCATTATTAGTATGTGCGTCGGTTGGGTGGTTCTTGCTTTATTTGCTGAGGGACTACTAAGGCTTGTTGGAGTTATACCACCTGTGCTACCATGGATGGACATTACCCTGAAATAATTGGTATTGTTCTTTTGCTTATCTTTGCTGCCACGATGTTTTATCAAGGCACAATGATCATGCGTGGTCATCGAGGATATTCTCTTAGGGACTATATGAAACAGGATAGTACCAACATGCGTAAAAGAATAGAAGAGTTGCTTAAGGACAAATGAGCACCGAAGACTGGTTTATTTTTATTGAGTTTTTTTCACACATGCTTTATATGTTTGTTGCATTTATGTGTGGTCTTATTATTGGTTATATTGTTGGTTTTAGACACGGAGGTATGTAATGGAACATCTGTTAGGAAAAGCACTCATTATAGTGGCAATACCCTTTGTAATCTCTACAATTTACTTCGGTTCTAAGAAGGGGCACTACTATGAATCCGAACACTATAAGGGCAATGGCACCGCACACTAGAATGCGGTTTCATTTTGCCTGGTCTTCATTTTCAAGAATACATGGAGTCAGTCATGTCTCATCAGATATGGTTGACTTTTGCTATGAATGGGCACTCCAAGAGGAAGTAGCACCACTCGATTGTTTAAATCACGTAGATCGATACTTTAGAGAATTATGGACAGAACACAACAACTAGAAAATGAAAATCTCTGGCTTAAAGAAGAGATTAGAAGATTAAGGCATCAGTTGGCGGTAGTAAAAAAGGAAGAGTGGGCACATCCAGAATCATGTGTATACAACTGCGATCCTTGGAAAACATGGAAGTTCAACTAGGTATTTTGTTTTTTATGTGTATGTTTGGTGTATTTTTATTTGTAGTTTCTATCTTTTCAGAATAATGGGACACTTCGCACGGTGGGCATTAGAGACACCAGTTACATTAGGATTTATCTGTTATCTTTTAGTTGTTGTGCCTATTCTGGGTATCTGGTTAGTCCACAAATACAACTGGCAACACTGGGAACCATTTGACAAGGGGCACAAGAAGTAGTATAATTACTTCTGTTGGGAGGCAAGACCACTCAACGCAACCGAGTATCGCCTAACTTGGTCATGGCACCGCTTTTGGGAAGCGGAATAATTTCAGTTCAAATCTGAATACTCGGACTTGCCAGTTTCGAGACTGGCATTCTTGACTAAATACCATTCAAACCTTATAATACTTGGGTAAACCAAACACAACAATGGCACTGACTGAAAAGTTCAAGATCAAAGATATTAGCACTCTTCGTGCTGCATCTAATGGTGATTTTTTCCTTGATGTAAAGAATCCGAAACTTTACAAAAAAGTTCGTCGATATTATGAAACTGAAGGAGTAGTATTCTCCGGCGATCCTCTTGATGATTATGAAATTCTTATGGAGTATATCTTTCAGGAACTTGAAACTGTTGAGGTTGCATAAGACACGGATGGTCTATAACAGCACTGGTCGGTGAAGGTCCCCTTCAATCCCGAAGTCATGGAGAGACTGTAAAAACCCTGGTGGAGTCAATAGACCCTACTTTGAGTTTACTGCTTCTCGCAAAAGCAGTTGGTGCGGATGGGGTTTATACTCCCGCCCAGTTTCTTGCTTCTGGTCAAAGAGCAAGTGGCGTGCATGAAAGACCGTATAAGGCAGGGTTGCATAAACCCTGCTTTTTTTGTATAATATATACTAGGAGTTTAAGATTTTTATGTCTGAGTATATTAAGACAGCACTTGTTCTTGGTGCTGGTGGTTTCATTGGGTCGCATATGGTAAAGCGTTTGCGCTCCGAAGGTTATTGGGTACGTGGTGTAGACCTTAAGTATCCAGAATATTCTGTAAGTGAAGCGAACGAATTCATTCGAGGTGATCTTCGTGATGTTAATTTTGTTCGTCGTTGTATTCGTTATGCCGGACCATACAGTAATTTCTACGCACAGATCGTAGACAAGTTCCTAGAACCCTTTGACGAGATCTATCAGTTCGCTGCTGATATGGGTGGTGCAGGTTTTGTTTTCACTGGTGAGAACGATGCAGACATCATGCACAACTCGGTAACTATCAACTTGAATGTTCTTGATGAACAACATAAGTTGAACGAAACCAAGGGTGTAAACAAGACAAAGATTTTCTATTCTGGATCGGCATGTATGTATCCAGAGCACAATCAACTGGATCCTGACAATCCCGACTGCCGTGAAGAATCCGCATACCCCGCTAACCCCGATTCCGAATACGGATGGGAAAAACTATTCTCTGAACGACTTTATTTTGCATACCATAGAAATTATGGTATTCCTGTTCGTGTTACCAGGTATCATAATATTTTTGGCCCAGAAGGAACCTGGGACGGTGGAAGAGAGAAGGCACCAGCTGCAATCTGCCGTAAAGTCGCTCTCCTTCCAGACGAAGGTGGAACCATTGATGTGTGGGGAGACGGTCTACAAACTCGTTCCTTCCTGTACATTGACGAATGCATTGAAGCGTCTAGAAGACTGATGGATTCTGAGTTCATTGGTCCCGTCAATATCGGTTCGGAAGAGATGGTTACCATTAATCAACTCGTTGAGACTGCCGCAAAGGTTGCAGATAAAAACGTAGAGAAGAATCATATTGATGGTCCTCTGGGTGTTCGTGGACGTAATTCTAATAATGATGTAGTCCGTAGAGAACTCGGTTGGGATTATTCTCAGACTCTTGAAGAGGGTATTCATAAGACTTATAGTTGGATTCAAGAACAAATTTCTAAAGAATAATATGGAAATAACAATTGTAAAAAATGAAGTAAGGGATCTAGATATAACTCATTTGAAAAATATATCTAAGAATTCGAGTGATTGGCAAAGTGCTGGCATAAGTGAATATCGTCTCTATGCATACCTTTCTACTTTTTTTAGTAAAACAACAATATTAGATATTGGAACTAGGGTAGGTGGATCAGCATTAGCTCTTTCATATAATCCTCAGAATAATATCAGAAGTTATGATATTGCTGAGCAGGGAGCATCTTCTATAAAGAAAGAAAATATTTCCTGGCATATCTCCAATTTTATGGAAGATGATGATATTGATTGGAGTAATGTTTCAATCATTGTTATTGATGTTGGTCCTCATGATGGTAAGCAAGAACGTATTATGATGAATTGGTTGAAGGAAAAAAAATGGAAAGGTATTTTGATTCATGATGACATTGGACCTGATTGGCCACTTATTAGAAATATGTGGGAGGAAATCGATGAAGAGAAATATGATGTAACAGATTTCGCTCATTTTAGTGGAACAGGAATAGTAAACTTTGGAAATTTGCATGAGGTTAAAATAGTCTGATGAAAATTACAATCTTGGGTTCAAGTGGGCAGATTGGTGCCTACCTTTCAGAATATCTTCGTAAGAAGGGACATGTGGTTATTGATTTTGATAAGGTTGAAACACCTAATCATGATATGACTGTAATCCCAAATCAATATCTTGAGAATGCAATTGAGACTGCAGACTTTGTGTTCTTCCTTGCATTTGATGTTGGTGGTTCACGATATTTGAAAAAGTATCAACATACATTCCAGTTTATTGATAACAATACTCGTCTGATGGCAAATGCTTTTGGATTAATTCAAAAGTATAATAAGAGATTTGTTTTTGCATCATCCCAGATGAGTAACATGAGTTACTCTCCTTATGGTGTTATGAAAAGAGTTGGAGAACTTTATACCACTGCACTGAAAGGACTTACTGTTAAATTCTGGAATGTCTATGGTATTGAAAATGACCACGAAAAATCTCATGTTATTACCGACTTTATTCGCAAAGGATTTGAGGAAGGTGAGTTTGAGATGATGACTGATGGCACAGAAGAACGTCAGTTCTTGTATGCAGAAGATTGTTGTGAAGCTCTTGAGACCATAATGGAAAACTTCACTGACTTTAAACCGGAAGATCCTCTTCATATTACATCTTTTAGATCTACTTCTATTAAAGAGGTTGCTCAAATTATCCAAGGATGTTTTAATAGAATTGATAAAATGAATGTAAGGATTATTCCTGGTCTTGCAAAAGATAGTGTTCAGATGGATAAAAGAAATGAAGCAGATACTTACATCACTAGTTGGTGGTTACCTAAGACTGGAATCGAGGCAGGCATTAACAAAGTATTTGATGAGATGAAAAAGAATTATGAATAAATCTGATTTTTTAAATTGTCTTAATGATGAAGACTTTTTTCTTCATATCTCAGTGCCAAGGTCTGCTACAAACTATTTTGTAACACTATTTGAAGTATTGACAGGTAGACCTAGATTTGATGTTCATGGTGAATGGCAACCAGTAACTTGCTATCTCACTGAAGAGCAAAAAAATCTAAAACCATTATTTTATGGAACGCATGAATGTTTCTGGGGACCAAATAATCCTGGACATGCTAAGTTGTCTGTTAATGATGAAGAATTCTTTGTCAAGGTTGATGAGAATAGAAAGCACATCGTGCAAATTAGAGACCCTCTAGAGGTTTTCTATTCCATGGGACATGTCAATATGCAAGGTGGAATGCACAATTATAACACTTTTGCTGAAAAGTGGTTTTCTGATTATGAAGGCGGTAAGAGAATCTATGGTAATAAGTTTGCTATTCTCTATGAAGATTATATTGATAATGGTGAAGATTTAATTTATGAGTTGTCTGAATTTTTGGGATTGAATCATAGTAGAGAAGAAGTAAATCGTATAGTTTCTGACCTTGGTGATAAAGAGAAGTATTTAAAATCAGTTTCTAAAAAATATAATACTTCTAGTAAAGATAAGCACATTCAAAACACTCATACATTATCTAAAAAATACTCTGAAGATAGAGAAGTCTTTAAGAAAAACAATATTGGAATTTATAATAACATCTCAGTTAAAAACTTAAAAGATTATTACACATCTAGAGTATGACAAAATTTAAAATTAATCTGCACTGTAATGATTCACTCAAACCATCTACATCCGACAAGAATACTTCCAAGTTTACTGAGTGGGTTTATGATGGTTCTGGTGAAGTGAGTCTTTATGTAAATCAAAGATCTCTAGATATACTTCAGGATACTTCTTCTATTCCTAAGTATATTTGGTTACTCGAATCTAAACAAATTATTCAAAATGTTTATGATTGGATTCTTACAAATTACGACTTTGTTGCTTCCAGAGTGGATGGTATTCTTAGTTGTGATAAGGAACTTTGTGAAAAATATCCTAAGTTTCAATACTCACTAACTAATGCAGCACCATGGATTGAGGAACGTGAGATCTATGAGAAGACCAAACTGATTTCCATGATCTCTTCAAACAAGTCTATGGTTCCTGGTCATCGCAAAAGACTGGAGTTTGTGAGAAAGTTTCAGAATCAAGTTGATCTTTATGGTCGTGGTTTCCGCGATCTTTCTAGGAAAGAAGAAGGTATGAAAGATTACATGTTTTCTATTTCCGTGGAGAATGCTGTATATGACACATACTTCACTGAAAAACTTACAGACTGCTTTGCTACGGGAACTATTCCCATTTTCTATGGGTGTAGGGGTGTAACTGAGTATTTCAATGAGGATGGTATCATCTTCTTAGATGATGACTTTGATATCTCTTCTTTGACAGAAGACCTTTATTATTCTAAAATGGATGCAGTCAAAGATAACTTTGTGCGTGCTAACAATCTGCCAGTAGCAGAAGATTACCTATACGAGACCTATTGGAAATGAGTAGTAGATTTAGTTTTTTTGGAGACAATCAAATTCAAGTTAATGGGGTAGTGCATGTTGGCGCACATAGAGGAGAGGAGATATATGAATATGAATCTCTTGGTGCAAAGCAAGTAATCTGGGTGGAACCAAATCCAGATGTATTTAAAGAGATGGAAGTCAATTTGACACGAGTTGGAGCATCTGTTGAGTCAAATGCTTTTCAGTATGCAGCAAGCAATGTTGATCATGAAACCGTTGACTTCTACCGATACTATGGTCCTGATGCAGGATATTTGACTGGTAATAAAGGATGCTCTTCTCTACTAAAAACCAGTGGAAGATTTGAATCTTGGTATAAAGATACGATTCAAGTTGAAACAATTACATTGGATACCTTGATTGCTGAAAATGACTATAAACATCAAGATTTTCAGTTGTTGAATATGGATGTGCAAGGAGCAGAGCTTATGGTATTGCAAGGATCTAATAAACTCCTTGAGAGTGTGCAATACATAACCACAGAAGCAACTTGGGAGAATGCCGATTATGTTGACAATGTAATGTATGATGATTTAAAATGTTTCTTGGAATCTAAAGGATTTGTTGAAACGCAAATTATTCCTCATGCAAAAAATTGGGGAGATGTTCTTTTCACAAGGGGTGAGAGTAAATGAATCGTATTCATGACTATGATGACTTAGAAGATCGGATTGTAAAATGGATCTCTGACTACTGCCTTTATTATAATATCAAGAATTTAGTTATAGGAATTTCTGGAGGAATTGATTCTTCAGTGGTTTCTACTCTCTGTGCATTGACTGGTATTAAAACCTATGTGGTTGGAATGCCCATTAATCAACTTGAAAACCAAGAGTCATTGTCAGATGCTCATGGTCAGTGGTTGTCTAAAAAGTTTTATAATGTTGAATTCATTAAGACCGATATGAGCAAGGTTTATGATTCTTTTTTACAAACAATTTCCAATGATATTGGTGAACGATTTGCAACGAACAAACTCGCACAAGCTAACACTCGTTCTCGTATTCGTATGGTAACCCTGTATCAGGTTGCAGGTAGTGTTGGTGGTATTGTTGTTGGCACCGGTAATAAAGTTGAAGACTATGGTGTAGGTTTTTACACTAAGTATGGTGATGGTGGTATTGATATTGCACCTATTGCGGATCTCTATAAAACTGAGGTATGGAAACTTGGTGAACACTTGGGTGTTGACGAAAGAATTATTACTGCTCCACCTACTGATGGTCTTTGGGATGATGGTCGCACTGATGAAGATCAGATTGGAACTTCCTATACAATGCTTGAATGGGTTATGGAAAGGGGTTTGAGCGAAGATCCGATGTTTTTGAATGAAGAACAGACCAATGCAATTAATGCATATCAAAAGTTTCATTCACAAAACGAGCACAAAATGGAACCAATTCCCACATTTAAACTATGAAAATCGGAATTATCGGAGCAGGAAGACTTGGTATCTGTCTCGCACTTTTGATGGAGGGTGCGGGATATGATGTTTTGGTCTCAGATGTTAGAGAAGAATATGTAAATGATCTCAATAATAGAGTCATTACAACAGAAGAACCAGGTGTTCAGGAAAGACTTAAGACCGCAAAAAACTTTGAAGCGATAACAAATAATCACAGAGTAATCAAAGAATGTGACTTTATTTTTACTCTTGTTGCAACTCCTTCTCTTGATGATGGTTCTTATAATGTGAATGCAGTTTATGATGTCATTCGTGATATTCAGACTGCTGGTGATGTTTCTGGTAAAACATTCATAGTTGGATGCACAACTAATCCTGGAGACTGTGCAAGATTCCAGTATCTTTTGACTTCCTATGGTGTGAAGGTTGTTTATAATCCAGAGTTCATTGCACAGGGCACAATCATCAAAGACCTCATCAGTGCCGACATGGTGTTAATCGGTGGTGCTGATGATGAAGACTTTGAGGTTCTTGAAAAAATCTATAAGGATATTCAAATCAAGAAACCAAAGATTGGTCGCATGTCAACAACCGCTGCAGAGTTGGTCAAACTTGCAGTGAATTGCTATCTTACCACTAAGATTAGTTACGCAAACATGGTTGGTGAGGTTATGACTATGGCAGGTCTTGAGAATGAGATTGGTGATGTCTTAACTGCTATTGGTAATGACTCTAGAGTAGGTAATAAATATTTGAAGTATGGGTATGGATTTGGTGGTCCGTGTCTTCCGAGAGATAATCGGTCTTTTGCTGCGTTTGCAAAAAAGGTTGGATTGGAGTATAATCTTGGTGAGACTACGGATAACTTTAATAATGAACATGCTAGTTTCCTTAGAAAGTATTTTCTAAAAATTAATAAGGATAGTCGTCCATTTTATTTTGAATACGTTTCATATAAGAAAGGAACAGATATTCTGGTAGAGAGTCAGCAGTATCGTCTTTGCTTAGACCTTCTTAACGAAGGTTATACAGTTTACATTGATGATATTGAGTCTATCATCAAACAACTCAATCACTTACCAAAAAAGTATGGTAATAGAGTGTGTTTTGGCAAACCACCTGAAAACATAGAAGTAATCGAAATTAAATTATGATTGGTTATAATAGACTTGGGAGTAATGGAAGACTGGGAAACCAGATGTTTCAGTATGCAGCACTGAGAGGTATTGCTGCAAAGAATGATTATGACTGGTGTATTCCACCTGATGATTATAATCATAAAGATAACTATGGTTTGTTTGAGACATTTAACATGCCTCATGTCAAATCTAAAAACTTGGGTTTTGTCCAAGCAAATTCGGTTCAAGAAAATGATCATTGTTTTTCAAAAGACTTTTTCGCCATACTCCCAGATAATATAAATCTTGACGGATACTTCCAGACAGAAAAGTATTTTGCACATATCAAAGATGAGATATTGGAAGATTTCTCATTTAAAGATGATTACTTAACTCCTTGTAAAGAGTATATTGATAGTCTGGATAGTTCTCCTATCTTTTTGCATATTCGTCAATCTGATAATATTGGAAGGGAGCAGTATCATCCTATCCTTCCTATTTCATACTTTGAAGATGCATTGAAAGAATTTCCCGAAGATACTCCTTGTTTTGTCTTCACTGATGACATTGAGTGGTGTAAGTCTCAAGAATTTTTTGAGCAAGACCGTTTTATGTTTAATGAAAGCAATGGTAGATATTCGTATCGTACTATTGATGGCACTGGACAGATGCAAAACACTCTGTTACCTCAAGTAGATTTGTGTTTGATGAGTCTTTGTTCTGGTGCTATTATTGCCAATTCATCATTCTCATGGTGGGGGGCATGGTTACAAAATGATCGCGGAAAAGTAGTTGCACCAGATCCTAAAAAATGGTTCGGCACCGCGATGACTCACCTAGATACTTCTGACATCGTTCCTGATCGTTGGATTATTCAAAATTGGAGTAAGTAAAATGCTTAATTACGAAACTTTAAAATATGATAATGATATTGGTGCTGGAGGTCTTCAAGACATTCATGCACTGATAGTATTTGGCAAAGATTATAAGGGAACTTTTGTAGACATTGGGTGTAGACATCCAGTAAATCATAGCAATACATATTTTCTTGAGAAATATGGTTGGAAAGGTTATGCTGTTGACCTTGCAAACTTTGATGCAGAATGGAAAACATCTAGACCCAATACAGTATATGAGAACTTAAATGCATTTGATGTAAACTACGAAGAACAGTTTAATGCATTGAGTGATGAACCTCTAATTGATTTTCTTTCAATTGATCTTGAGGTTCCTGGTGATAGATTCCGTATCTTGGAAAGAGTATTTGAGACTGGATATAACTTTAAGGCAATTACTATAGAGCATGATAATTATTGCACTCTGTCAAATCTTGAGATGAATCCTCAAAGACAGTTTCTTACTGCTAAAGGATATACTCTTGTCAGAAAGTGTGACTCAATTGAAGATTTTTGGATTAATCCTAATTACATTAACGAAGATCAATATCAAGTTATTATGACGTATAATGATAATAATCCAGAAATTCATCCCTGGACACACCTAAAAAATATTGGGTATGACTGGACTCATTTTTACAACATCTAAAATTTATGACTATTTCTTTTAATGGACTTGGTAACGAGGGTCGCCTTGGAAATCAAATGTTTCAGTATGCATTCATTCGTGGTGTTGCTGAAAATCGTGGGTTTGATTGGGTTATCCCTGGACCTAATGCAAGACGTTTAGACAATTATGGTTTGTTTGATGCATTCAATCTCACTAATTGTGATTTAGAAAAGAATACTGGTGAGCCCTCCTACAGAACTGTAGAGTATAGGGATATGCACTTCAATGAAGATATCTTTGAAAGGTGTGATGACAACACAAACTTTTCTGGCAATTTTCAGACAGAAAGATATTTTGAAAAGATTGCTGACTCTATCAGAGAAGATTTTACTTTCACTGACAACTACTTAGACCCTTGTAAAGAATTTATCGAATCATTGGGTGGTGGAGACAACTGCATTTTCCTTCATGTTAGAAGAGGTAATCCAAACCTGACTGGTAGAAGAGGGGAAAAGTGGTCGTATCAAATGGTGCAAGAATATCATCCTCTGTGTAAAGAGGAATACTATAGAAATGCTCTGAAAGAGTTTCCTGAAGATGTTGATGTTATTGTCGTATCTGATTTGATTGATTGGTGTAAACGACAAACTTGGTTGCAAGGAGATAGATTTCATTTCTCTGATTCATCATATGAAGTATTTGGGGATGGTGCATCTGTTCCTTATGTTGACCTTTGTCTGATGAGTCTCTGCTCTGGTGCTATCATCGCCAATTCATCTTTGAGTTGGTGGGGTGCTTGGTTGCAAAATGATCGTGGAAAAGTAGTTGCACCTGACCCTTGGTTTGGATCTGCTTATGCTCACTATAATATGAAAGACATGATACCAGAGAGATGGTTAAAAATTTATAATGACCCATCGCCAGTGACACCAGAAGCATGAAAGATTTAACATTTTTGCTACCATGTCGTATTGAATCTGACGACAGATTGAGGAATGTAATTACATCGGTAACTTATCTTCTCAAAACTTTTCCAGAATCTTATGTCATTCTGAAAGAAGTTGACAATGAGTCTAATTTTAAACAGTATGCTCTTCCTAGGATAAGAGAATATGTTGACACTAGTCAATTAACACATGTCTTTGAACAGAATGGGGAAAAGTTTTTTCATAAGACCAGAATACTTAATGACCTATTATTTGAATCAAAGACTAAGGTAGTCTATAATTATGACGTTGATGTTGTTGTTCCAAAATCTAGTTGTGAAATAGCATATCAAAGTATCATAAGCGAAACATGTGATGCAGTTTATCCATTTGGTTGTGGTGTCTATCAATGGGCAGTAAACTATTCAGACTCTACTCTAAAAAACTTCTTAGATTCCAACTTTGATTATAATGTCTTGAGCAATACTAAATTCAGAGTAGCTTCTTCCATTGGTTGGGGTCAAATGCTCAAGAGACAGGTTGAAATTGATGCTGGTCTGTGGAATGAAAATTTTGTTTCTTGGGGAGCAGAAGATTGTGAATTTTATTTCAGATTAAATTCATTTGGGTTTAGAGTTGGTAGAGTGATGTCAGACATCTATCACTTTGAGCACGGTAGAACTTTCAACTCTCATTACCACAATCCAAAATTTATGGATAACCATAATCTCTGGCAAAATATAAGAACCTGGGATTCTTCTAAACTAAAAGCATATTACGAACAACAAAATTATCTTAAAAACAGAGGGGAAAAAATCAATGTTAGCATTTAATGATCTTGGTAATATTGGGAGGATGGGAAACCAGATGTTTCAGTATGCAGCACTGAGAGGAATCTCTGCGGCAAAAGGATATGAATGGTGTATTCCTCCTTTTACTACTCCAAGAGTCGATAATTACAGTCTTGCAAATTGTTTTATCATGAATGGTGTAAATCTTAGTAACCAATATATCCTTGATAGAGGTTATGCTCCGGTAGTTGTAGAAAGGCAATTTAATTTTGATGAAGAGTTATTTTCTCTTTGCCCCAATGACGTTTCTTTAAGCGGATTCTTTCAGACTGAAAAGTATTTTAAACACATTGAAGGTCAAATTCGTAAAGATTTTACATTTCATGATGAGATACTAAATCCATGTAAGGAAATGATTGAGTCTCTTGATAAGATTCCATTGTTTCTCCATGTCAGAAGAGGTGACCCAAACTTAGTTGACTCAAGAGGATTCAAATGGTCATATACACAATGCTCCTCTCAACATCCTCCACAACCAGTAGAGTATTATAAGAAAGCACTAAAGCATTTTCCCGAAGATCAACCTGTTATTGTATGCTCAGACTCTCCTGAATGGGTGAAAGAGCAAGAGTTTTTCTCTGATGATAGGTTTCTTATCTCAGAACCTGAAGAAAAGTATCCAGATGGTTCATACACTCCTTATGTTGACCTTTGTCTGATGAGTCTCTGCTCTGGTGCTATCATCGCCAATTCATCTTTGAGTTGGTGGGGTGCTTGGTTGCAAAATGGTAGAGGTAAAGTCGTTGCTCCTAAGATGTGGTTTGGGCCTGATTATGCAGATAAAGATACAAAGGATCTTTATTGTGAAGGTTGGGAGGTTATCTAATGGTTAGAGATAAAAATAAGTCATTGTACAAACTTAAAGGTCTTCCTCCCGTATATTATTTGAATCTGGATGAGCAACCAGAAAGAAAAGAATATATGGAAGATCAATTTGATTATTGGGGTATTGAAAACTACACACGTATCTCTGCGTATGATGGTAGAGACGGTAGAGATCTTGGTGATATTTTAAAAGGTCGTTATCCAGACAACATGTCTTCTGGTGAGGTTGGATGTACAACGTCACACCTCAAAGCAATGGTGGAGTTCTTAAAGACTGATGAACCATGTGCTCTGATAATGGAAGATGACTGTGATATTTCTACAGTATCTTGGTGGCCTTTTTCTTGGAAAGATTTTCATTCCAAAATTCCTTATGATTATGATGTAGTTCAACTTGCCATCATTAATACTGCACAGGTTCATGTCAAGATGCATAAGAGATTTGTAAATGATTTTTCGACTGCCTGTTATCTTGTTACACGTCGCCATGCACAAAAACTTATAGATCTTCATGTTCGTGGAGATAAGTATAAAATTGATAATGGTGTTAAACCAAGAGCAGTTGCAGATGATTTGATTTATAACTCTGGAAATACTTTTGCAATTCCTTTATTCCTATACAAGATTGAACTGGGATCATCCATTCATGATGATCATATTGATACTTTTCACAAATCAAATTATGAAGGTCTATGGAATTTTTGGAAAAGTCAGGCAATTGACATTAAAGATTGGAATACAATTTTTGATTATGATCCATATTTTGGCAGACTTCCACCTGGATGGGAAGGAAAATAGTATTTGTTTATACGGATAGGATGTTGACACAACTTAACATTTGCTATATAATATTGTAACAGTTCTTTACACAAGACAATGACCGTAACAACAAATGAGCGTGGGCAGCAAAATATGTTTGCTATCGAACCTACAATGTATATGACTGATGAGGATCGTGCCCGCTATGGTATCGAGTCTCATGCCGAACGTGCGGAAAAAATGAACGGGCGTTGGGCAATGATGGGATTTGCTGCTGCGGTCATTTCTTACGTTACCTCTGGTAGTGTCTTCTTTTTCGGTTTATTTGGATTCTGATACTTGACAATGACTTCACTTTTGTTTACAATAACTAGTGTCGCCTTTTTTGTTTTATTGGCGCATTCAGTAAACCAATTATCCGAAACTTACTAATGGCATACAATGTTACTCTCCGCACTCCCGACGGCTCCGAGACCGTCATTCAATGTGAGGAGGATCAGTATATCCTTGATGCTGCTGAGGAAGCAGGTGTTGATCTTCCTTCGTCGTGTAAAGCTGGTGCTTGCTCCGCCTGTGCTGGCAAGATCGTAAGCGGAACTGTGGATCAAGGAGATCAGTCTTTCCTTGATGATGATCAACTGGAAGCAGGATTTGCACTTCTATGTGTTTCTTATCCAACTTCTGATGTGGTTGTTGAGACTGAAAAGGAGGAGGAACTTTACTGATGAACAAGTTTCTTCTTTTTTCCAAAGACTCTTGTGGTCCTTGTATGTTAGTCGAAAAATACTTTCGTTCTATTAAAGACGAAAGAACCAGCATCATTCAAAAAGTAGATCTTGAGGACTTTGGAGCAACTCCTTTACCAGAAGCACTTAAACTTGCTAAGACATATGGTGTGACTGCTACTCCAGTTCTTGTCATTACTTCTCCCAATGGATTAATTCTTGAAAAGAAAACTGGTGGTATGGAGATTACTCAGAACATTAGAAAGTTATTTGATCAATATGCCAAATCCGAATCAACTCTATGAAGACATGGAAAAACTCAATGCTCTCTACGAGGAGTTGTGTTGGGATCACAGTGATGAACTAGTCTTCACTCACGACGGTGAAGAGATTATTATTTACAACAAAACAAAACAGGAGAAAGAACAATGAACGAACGCGCAGAACGTATTAATGGTTGGGCAGCAATGATTGGTGTCATTGCCGCAATGGGATCTTATGCTGCCACAGGTCAACTTATCCCTGGTATCTGGTGATGTTGTTGTTGGCAACCATGATGCTAGGGATGTGGATATTCATCAGCGTTCTTGGTAGTAATGATGTTGACGACGATGATGACTTTGGTGGGGGTATGATGATTCCCGCACATAATCCAATATAAATTTAAACTCCGCTCTATATAAAGGGCGGAGTTTTTTAGTATTATGCCACGCGGTCAATTGAACAAGGAAGAGTTGAAGTGTCACATTCTTAATCTCAAGCATCAAGTTGACCATGATGAGGGGTATCCCGGAGAGAAGGCAATCGCCCATAAGTACCTCAACATGGTTCTAGACAAAATCGAAGAATACAGGGCTTGACACCCTCCCAAAATCGTAGTATTATAAATACATCAACAACGTTAAGGAATGTAACGTTTCTTAAACGGGTTGTAACACTTGCTGAAACGGGTCTAACCACCTCACCGAGGCTAAGCAAGTAAAATACGCCTCTCATATCCTTACCTGAGGGTGGTAAGGAAATAAGTACCTCCACCATTTCCCTGATGGATCTACTTACTTTTCAAAACAATGACTGCTACACTTTCACGTCAAAAACAAACGAATACTTGGGAACAGTTCTGCAATTGGGTAACCTCAACCGATAACCGCCTTTATGTTGGTTGGTTTGGTGTTCTGATGATTCCTTGCCTGCTTGCTGCTACAACCTGTTTCATCATCGCCTTCATCGGTGCTCCCCCTGTGGACATCGACGGCATCCGTGAACCCGTTGCTGGTTCACTCATGTACGGAAACAACATCATCTCTGGTGCTGTTATTCCTTCTTCAAACGCAATTGGTCTACACTTTTACCCCATCTGGGAAGCTGCTTCCCTAGATGAGTGGCTCTACAACGGTGGTCCTTTCCAACTGGTTGTCTTCCACTTCCTTATCGGTATCTATGCATACATGGGCCGTGAGTGGGAACTTTCCTACCGTCTTGGTATGCGTCCTTGGATCTGTGTTGCTTACAGCGCACCTGTCGCTGCTGCTTCTGCCGTCTTCCTGGTCTATCCTTTCGGTCAAGGTTCTTTCTCTGACGCTATGCCTCTTGGCATCTCTGGTACGTTCAACTACATGCTTGTCTTCCAAGCAGAGCACAACATCCTGATGCACCCCTTCCACATGCTTGGAGTTGCTGGTGTCTTTGGTGGTTCTCTGTTCAGTGCAATGCACGGTTCTCTGGTTACTTCCTCGCTGGTTCGTGAAACCACCGAGAACGAGTCTCAGAACTATGGTTACAAGTTTGGTCAAGAAGAAGAGACCTACAACATCGTTGCTGCCCACGGGTACTTCGGTCGTCTGATCTTCCAGTACGCATCGTTCAACAACTCCCGTTCGCTACACTTCTTCCTCGCAGCATGGCCTGTTGTCGGTATCTGGTTCACTGCTCTTGGTGTTTCCACCATGGCATTCAACCTGAACGGCTTCAACTTCAACCAGTCGGTCATTGACTCTCAGGGTCGTGTGATCAACACCTGGGCTGACGTTCTGAACCGCGCTGGTCTGGGCATGGAAGTGATGCACGAGCGCAATGCTCACAACTTCCCTCTGGATCTTGCTGCTGCTGAGTCAACTCCTGTTGCACTCACCGCACCTACCATCGGTTGAGTTTCATAAAAACTGAATAAACAGGAAAGAGACCTTCGGGTCTCTTTTTTTATGACTAGGTATAAACTCGTAGGCATAAATTTTTGTATCGCACATAACACTATCTTGTATAGATATGATAGAATAATGAGGTGAGACAAA
>Ga0196899_1000640_pt1 | contig 18024 bp, 9 predicted proteins | sample VirMetDEL_Sep_01_FD_169095 | JGI IMG/M metagenome (GOLD analysis project Ga0196899, IMG submission 169095) | Aqueous microbial communities from the Delaware River and Bay under freshwater to marine salinity gradient to study organic matter... | ecosystem: Environmental > Aquatic > Marine >... | reverse complement strand
GGTCTTTTCTTGTCCGGTCAGCATTGAAGAGCCCAGTGATGGTGGCACTTTTGACACGGTGACCTTTGACGCGAAATTCAAGCGTGTTGGCCGGAAGGAATTTCAAAAGCTTGGTGAGAAGGGCGAGATTGACCTGCTGAAGGTGATCATGGTCGGTTGGGATGGCATTCAGGATGAAGACGGTAAAGAAGTACCGTTTTCCATTGAAGCCATGCGTGATTTGGCCGATGATCCCTATTGGATCCGTGGTGTGCTGAAGGCTTACACGGAAACATTCGAAGGCGGCCGCCAGGGAAACTAAAAGAGGCTGCCGTCTATTGGGCAGGCGGCGGCAAGCGTGTAGAAGATAAAACCGGGGAGGACGCTGCTGCATTTGGTATCGTCCTCCCTGAGCAGCCTTCTGAGGAGTCAACTGACTTTGAAGTGTGGGAAGAAAACTGGGACATCGTGATGATGTTCCTGCGGATGCAAACGCAGTGGAGCACGACAATGGCGGGCTACCTCGGGTTGCGATATGAGGTGATGCTGTGTGCTGGCGGACTGTTTGACCTTTACAATGTGGAGAATCGCCGCGAGATGCTGGAAGGTCTTCAGATAATGGAGGCTGCAGCGTTAAGCGAATTGACCAAGGACAAGGATGGCTAAACAAGTAAGCGAAATTCTGGTCAAGCTTGGCATTCAGGGCGCTGAGGGTCTTGACAAGCTCAAAAGCTCTTTTCGCGAGCTTGAAAAGGCTATTGGGCCAACCGATGAAACAATTGAAAAGGCCCGTCGCGGCATTATTGAGTTTGGTGAAGCAAGTAATAAAAGCGAGCAGTTAATTAAAGGCCAGATTGCCGCGTTCAAAGGGCTTCAAAGTCAAGCAGCAACTGGTGGCAAAGTTTACAATGATCTAAAAAAAGATATTAAAGAGTTAGAAAGCGTTATTTATGGAGCAAATGCGGCACTTGAGGAACAAAGAAAAAGACTGACTGAGTTCGGCGCATCATCGGACGCAACAGCGTTTCAAATTCAACAAACCATTAACGCGCTCATTCGACTAAGAAGTGAAACAAGGGTTGATTCTGAGGCTTTTGACAAATTCGGACAAAGCATTTCTACTCTTACAAGCAAATTAAAAGCCGTTAATCAAGAAACGCAAAATTTTGCAGATGCTCAACGCAGAATAGTTCGTCCTATCGGCGCAAGCTCTGCTGCTGCGCGTCAGCAGATTCGTGATCTTGAGCTTGTCACCGAAGCTCTTCGTGATCAGCGAGATGAGCTTGGCGCGCTTGAGGGGGAGGCTCGTATTCGGCGAGGCGTCGCTGATCTTGCCGAAAGGGGCGCGCCAAGCGCTGGCAGATTAAGTTTCGAAGAAGCGCTAGCTGAATCACTTCTTGGTGGACAGGCTCTTCGCAAGTTACTGCCAGCAAAAGATATTGAATCTGCTTTGGATGAGGTTAGGAAACAGATAGGAGATTTTCAGCGAGAAATTGAAGTAAATCTTTCTAAGGGCATACAGCGCTCATTTCAGGAGACGGCGAGAGCGGGCAGAGAGTCTGCGCGCGCAATGGCGGCAGCCTTCTCGGATCCTGAGCTGATCAACGTATTTAATCGTTTTGATGACAGGCTTGGAGAAATCCCGCAAACCGCAACAGGTTTTAGTCAGAGACTTCGCGAATTGCAGCAAGTTTTTGCTAACACAGCGCGCAGTGCGGAAAATTATATTTCAGTCGCTCTTGATATCGCACGAGTTCAGCGTGAGGCATCTGCTACTACTCAAGGCTTGGGAGCTGCCCTTGTCCGTGATCTAAATATAGGCGTTGCGGTACGAAACAAAAAAAATCTTCAAGAGGCAATTGGCCAGCTACAGGCCGAAATGAATGAGCTTGATACGCAAACAGCAGAAGGCTCAAGGTTGTATGCAGAAAATGCCAATCAAGCTAGAAATCTTGAAAGACAACTGCGGGAATTAGGGAACAGCTATCGCCATGTTGCCGACATGGCAACCCAAGCCGCAACTGCTCAAGCCAGTGAAGCAACGGCTCGTGTTACCGCGAACTACATGAATCGCGGCATGGTGCGCGCACAGGAGCAGGCGCTCGCTGAGCTTGGTCAGCGTGTGCGTGCTGGTGTTGCTGCTACTCCGCTGGCGCTGCCTGCGGCTGGGCAGACGAGTGCGCCGGGTACTGGACTTGAAATTAGCGGTGGGGCTCGAGTTGGGCGGGCTACCGGTCGAATTCAGCGTTTCTTTTCTGGGTTTCAAGTTGGCGAGGCTCAAGTTCAGCTCCCAGGTCGACCGCAGGCTTATGGCCCTCAAGCCACTGAAGAGCAGGCAGACAGGGCAAGACGGGCCGCTATCTCTGAAGCTGATGCAGTTAGAACATCGGGAGAAGCGCGCGCACGTGCAGAGCAGCAAATTCAGTCGTATCGCGCCGAAATTGACAAAGCGCGCAGAGCTGATATCGGCAGCATTCAATCGACCGAGAGGTTGCGAAACGCAATTAACCAATACAGGTCGACACTGCCTGGCGCAAGCGCAGAATTTAAAAAACTCACCAAGGATCTTGGCGATCTTGATGTTCGATCCGAAAAACTAAGCCGCAATCTTGGTCGCCGCCGAATGGGCGGCATGCAAATGGCGCAAGCTGCTGGTGCGGCAATCAGCGGTGGTATTTTCGGCGGCCCTGAAGGCTTCCTTGGTGGCGCCATCGGTGGTATTGCTGGCGGCGTAGGCGGTGCTTTTGTCGGTGCTGCTGCTGGTGCGCAAGTTGGAATGCTTCGCCAGCAACTTGGTGGATTTGCGGATTATGCAGCGCAGATCCAGAAGATGCAGATTGCCTTGAAAGGTGCAGCCGGCACCCAAGAGGAATTTAATCGTGCTGTTGCTGCCGCAAATTCTGTTGTGCGTAATTTAAACGTGCCACAGGATGTAGCAATTCAAGGAATGACGCAGTTGACTGCCGCTGTGAAGGGCGCAGGGGGCGAAGTAAGTGATGCGGAACTGGTATTTAAAAATATTACCTCGGCTATCAAGGCAACCGGCGGCTCAGCGCAAGACGTTGACGGTGCGATCACTGCAATGGTGCAGGTGTTCTCGAAGGGCAAGGTAAGCGCTGAAGAATTAAGTGGCCAGCTTGGTGAGCGCCTGCCTGGTGCTGTCACCAAATTTGCTAAGGCCAATGATATGACGCTGCCTGAGCTGCAAAAAGCTTTGGAGCAGGGTCAGGTTGGCTTAAACGAGCTGATGAATTTTATCGTTCAACTTGGTGATGAGTACGCAGGCGTTGCAGGGCAGATTGCCAGTTCCAGTCAGGATGCTGGTGCGCGTCTGACTGTTGCGTTCAATGAAATGAAAATCGCCGTTGGCGAGGCACTGCAACCAATTGGTGCGCAATTCCAGGAAGCATTTATTCCCTTTATTGAAAATATTACGCCAGCGTTGGTTGATTTGCTGCCCAAAATTGGCGATTTTGCTCTGTCTGTCGCGAAAAATCTTGATGTGTTGGCGGCTGCGGCTGGTGGTGCAGCGCTTGCGATGGGTGCATTGAGTATTGCGTCCATCAAGGTTGCTGGAACTGCTGGCTTGAGCCTTCTTGGAGTTGCCATGATGAAGGCAGCTTCAGCGGCTGGGGCTCTCACTGTTGCCCTGAAGGCTTCATCTGTCGCCGCATTGCTGAATCCTTGGGTAGCGCTTGCTGCGGGTATTGCCGCTGCAACAGTTGCGCTTATTAAGCATAATCAAGCACAACAAGAATACAATAATTTACTAGACAATGGAGCTGGCAGCACTGATGAGCTGAGATTGAAGCAGCGAGAGCTTGAGTCAGAAATTACTGCAGCTCGCAAAGCCCTGGAAGGGAGTGCGGATGGCATGGGTGCTACTGGCCGGCAAGCCATGCAACTCAAGATGAAGATTGCTGAGCTGGAAAATCAGCTTGCAAGAATCAATAAAACTTTCACTGTTCGATTGAAGCTTGAAAGGGAAGGTTTTACTTTTGACGAAAAAGGTAGGACAGAGACTTTTACCGTTGCGGGCATTGTTTATGACGCAAATGGTGTCCCGATCCGCCGCGCAGATGGATCTCCTCTTAATGGACTTACCGACTTTTCCTCTCCAACCAGCGACAAGGCTGGCGCCGGCAAGACCAAAAAAGAACGCGAAAGCCAGTTGCCGCAACTTATGGCGCAGCTTGCGATGCAGCAACAAATTGCGCAAATTAATGAAAAAATTCGCAATGCACAGCTTGCCGAAAATCAATTCTTACAAATCAGGCTTGAGGGTGAGCGAGAACTCGCTCAAATTGCTGGTGAAATTAAAGCAATTGCATTTGAAAAAATTCCTGCAGACGAGGTCGAGGTCAAGCGCAAACTTTTGATGCTCAAGGCAGACGAAACTCGTGCAAATATTGCGCTCAAGCTTCAGCAAACGGAAAAGCAAAATTTAATTGAAATAACACAACAATCCAACGATCTTGCCGACTCTTATGCGACTCAAATTGAGGATCGTCAGCGCTTGCAAGAATTAATCGCAACCGGAATGAAAGAAGCCCTTGCCCTGGAATATATTCAAATTGAAAATATATTAGAAAAGGAAAAAGAGCGGTTAGAGGTTCGCAAGGCTTTGCTGCAAGAAGCTGGCGATATTGGCGGAGCAAAAGCCACACAAGACCTAATAGACCGCTTGGGTGGCAAAGAAGTGGGCCTGAAGAGCCTTGCTGCCGCAGCACAACCGGAAGAGAAAGGCAAACTTCAGCAATTTATTGAGCAGGCAGAAGCTGAGCTGAAAGACTTTGAAGCACTTGCTGTTCGCATTTCTCAGAATATCGGCAACGCGATTGGTAATTCAATTGCGAATGGTGTCACCGGTTTAATCGAAGGCACGACGACGGCTAAAGAGATATTTGCCAATTTCCTGAGAGACGTTGGCCAAATTTTGATTCAAGAAGGCGCCAAAATGATTGCGACTTATATCGCAATTGGTATTGCTCGCGCGTTTGCAGGGCTTCAGTCAAGCACAACAAGTTCAACAGGGCCGAATCCTGGCGGGATCCCTTCTACTGGAAATGTAACAGCGCCAAGTGTTAATGGCTTTGATACTGGCTCTATTGCAAATATCGCTGCAAATGGTGCGTACTTTGACAACGGCACGGCTTATTTCGCAAAAGGCGGTATTGTCACCCGCCCAACCTTCTTCAAGTACGCCAAGGGTGGCGAAATGCAAAACGGCCTCATGGGCGAGGCTGGTCCTGAGGCAATCGTGCCGCTTAAGCGTGGCCCCGACGGCCGTCTCGGTATTTCAATGTATAGCGCATCGCGTAATGCAGTCGCAAGCGCTGAAGCAAATGCCGGCAGTAACGCTGGTGACTATCAAGAGGAGCTTGCAATTGGTGGCACCTCAGCAACCAGGCGCTCGCTGGCAGCATCGGCCGCTCAAGCTGTTATGGCAACCAGGACGCAAGTCAGCGAGCAACGTTCTATTAGCGAGCGCCGCTCTGAGATGCGACAGATTCAGGAGATCGTCGCAAAACCCGCCAAAATTAACGTAGAATTTCAGTCGCAAGTAATCAATAATGTGGAGTACGTCACCCGTGATCAGGCCGAACGCATGGCTGCACAATCTGCACTGCGAGGACGTGAGCTGGCGATTGGCTCCCTTCAAAACAGCGTTAAAACCCGTAAGCGTGTAGGTATGGCCTGATGTCAGTTGCTACCGTTAATTATCTGCAGTTCCGCAACCGCGAAACATTCGCCACAACCAGTCCACTATGGCAAAATTTTTACGTGGATCGCAGCAGTGACTTCTTGCCGTTTGGTTATGGGCAAGGTGCAGGCCAGACCGCAGGTGAACGCTCGCAAGCCAATCTTGTAACACCAGTTAATGCCATCTCACTTAACTACGCCAAGGAAGCTGCTGATAACCGCTACATCGCAGAAGTCACTACCAAAGAAATCAACATCAGCTCACTGGCAGAAGCTGCGACAATTTCACGCGAGCTGTGGGTCGTCGGTAGTTTCGGTCACGACCAAGAAATGCTGACCTTTGTGTTGCGTGGTCCCGGCGATGCCACTAGGCAAGGTCCAGGGCGCTACTTATCCCGCACACTAATTGGAAGCGTTCCCAGCTCCGGAACCCTTGTGATCTCATGAATTGGCATCGCTGGATTGGTAAAAAACACGTTACTGGTGCTGATCCTGTTTGTGATGACGGATGCGACTGTCTGTTGATGGTGACTCGCATACGAGAACACCTTAGGTTGCCGGCGCCAAACGCCATGGACGTGGCAACGCTAATTTTGTTGTCTCAGTCCGAAGCGTTCAGCGACATCCACAAGCTGATCCTTCCGCACTTAGTTCCGGTGCAGACTCCACGCGACGGCGCGTTTACAGTGTTTGAAACGCCTGATCAGATTGGAACGGCAGTGATGATCGACGGTGGCTTGCTTCACGTCAGCCATAAACGTGGTGTCCGCTGGTTACCCGGCAATCTGCTTCGCAAATTCGACTGGTACGACTGGAAATGAGTACACCCCTTCTGCCCCAAGATCGTTACATCGCTGAGCTGCTTGGGCTCACAGAAGATGAAATGCGCTGGTATAAAGCGGAAGTACAGCGACGCGCACTGGAGGGGCCGCAACCGGCTGTTGTGGCAGGTGCTGAGACCGCACTGGTCTTGGCCATCGTCAACCTAGTCATTGGCGTTGGTCTAACAATTGTGTCGGCACTGCTGGTGCCGCGCCCACCTAGCGATAGCCGTGGACGCCTAACTACACGTCAGCGCCAAGGCGATACCCTGCAAGTGCCATCAGCATTTGCACCAACCTACGGGTTTGAAGCTGTACAAGATGTTGCGCCACTTGGCGATCCAATCCCACTGGTTTACACCAAACGCGAGTTTCTCAATGGTCAGTGGTATGGCGGCACCCGCGTTAACACACCACTGCTCTGGAGTCAAATCTGGTCGCTAGGCGGCAACCAAATGCTTCGAGCAGTCTTTTTGGTGTCGGAAGGTGAGATTGGCGCCATCCATCCCTACAGCTTTGCCATCGGTAACAATAATCTTGGCGCTTATTCTTTTGATGGCAATTTACAGCGCATTGCTATTTACTCCGTCAATGATGGCGGGCGAATGGCTATCGGCAATTATTTGTCCGGATCTCAGATTGATGTTGGTGCTCAGGCCGACTACGCAAGTGATATTTTTCGCGTAAATACAGGCGTCAATAGTCTTGCAACGCATTTTTGCGGGGCATACAAACCAAGTACATCCACTTCTTTTGGTCTGTATTCGCCTATTGCAAATGGCTTGGGTTATCGCATCAATCCAAGAATCAGGCCATTGCGGCAGCTCCAGGCTAATGAAGATGAATACGATGCTGTAGATGATGCTCAAGCTGTTGCAGAAGCTTGGAAATACAAATATTGCTATAGCAGCAAGTCTGGCATTATTTCAACGTCCAAAGGTGGTTCCGCTGGTGATCGGGTGGATCTTGATGTGGGCGACACGTTCCAATATATGCTCAGCTCTAAGTCAGACGCTGTACGCAACCGCCGCAAAAATCCATCTATTTTTGTAAATCAAAGAAACAGCGATAATAAAAAAGGTTCGATGGATGGCGAAGAGACGCTTGTTAGTGTCGGCCAAGCTGTAGCGGGAAGGCAAAAACAATACGATGCCGCACTTGAAGAAGGTGAACTGTACAAGGTTGGATCATGCCTTGCGATTTTAATTTCGCGCACTCCTGTTTTTGTCAGTGAAGCGGATTACAGCTTGGATGCGCTCGAGGAAGGTGAAGCGACAGAAGATGATCCTGGCTCACCGGGTGAAAGCATCTTTTGCACCTTCCGAGTTGTACGAGCCGGCACTATTGGTGTTGCAGGACGAGATGCAGTAAATACGCGATTTTTTGACGTGCCTGGAACAAGCAAAATATATCCCGCTGAAGATGGTAGCGATCCTGCGTCTAAGCCTTGGCAGTATGACACTGTTGGCACGGATTATGCCGATGGTGATATTGGTGAACGTCATTACACAGCCTCTGCATTTCCTCAGATTTTCCGTTGCGCTCTAGGCGGAATCAGCCTTAACCGGCAAACCCGCTTTTTTGAAATCGGCATTCGCAGTACAGTTGCATTGCAAATTCAAGGCATGTGCAATTTCGCAGATGTTCCCATTGAAGTGCCTGAGTTCACTTATGGTACCGTCACTGCACTCACTCTTACAGGCGGCAACACAGGCAGTCTTGTCAATGGAACTTTTGTTCGTTCTATGTCTGGAGGAAATGGAACTGGATTGCAACTAACAATTACCGTTACTGGTGGATTTATTACAAGCACAGTAATTTCTGCCGCCGGATCTAACTATAAAGTCGGCAATAGTGTGACAACTACACTAACCACTACCACTGGAACGCGCACCATTACTTATACCATTGGTACTGTTGTCGCCGTTGAAACGGGAATAAATGAAGTGCCAGGTTACCGGGCAATCAACTGGAAGGCCGCTGATGCCCTAGATGGCAAAAATATCGAAGACAATTTAACCAATTCCGTGTTTACATCTGGCACTATTACTTGCCCAGAAAAACGATATAGCTTTTTCCGCGTTTCAGTTAAAAGTGACCCCAGTAATACATCGGCATACATTGCTACCGGCAATACTATTTTCTGTGTAGCTAGTGCCAAGGAGACACCAGTATTCAACTACCTTCGTTTTGCAATGAACGGCGAAGCGAGCTGGGAAGTTCGCATTGAGCCAGTTTCAAGCTGGGAGATCAAAAACGAAACTTTTGAGATGGTTGAATTAAATGCAGATATTCAGGCAACTTATGTTTCAATACCGTTTGCTGCTGGCACTGTGATAGCACAAGGTTCTTATATTTCCGGAAGAAGCATCACTGAGCTTTTTGATATTCAAAACTTGCGTCCAAAACGTGAAATCGGGATTAGCTGGACCGAGGGCAATTATGGCACAAACAAAGATGGCACATACATTGACTTGTATGCACGGGCGGCAGAATTTTTTGTTTATGACGAAATAACTACGAGCTGCTCGTCTGGCCCTGAGCACGAAATCACCTATGTCAATGTCATACAGCCCAATGATGAAACACCTCAATATGACAATCTTTGTTTAGTTGGTATCAATGCGAAGGCTACCAGGGAATGGTCGCAATTCTCTCAATTTTCCGCGTATGTAACTGAGGGCATAAAAGTTAATAGCTTGCTCGGTAGCTACGAAAGCACCCATTTATTCCCAGAAATCTTGCATGATTTTATGCTAAATAAGCGTTACGGTTTAGGCAATGAAATCAGCGCAGAACAGATAGACACAGCATCCTTTGCTACTGCAGCACAATTCTGTCTTGACAATCGTTTTTTCTACGATGGCCCGAAGCTTAGTAATACGAATTGGCGGCAATGGGCTGCAGATACTGCAGCCACGCACTGTCTATTGCTGATCGAACGCGGCGGCGTGTTCTACTTGGAGCAGGCTATTCCTGAACAGCCCGAAATTCGCGGTTTATTTACGGCTGGTAATTGCATCAGCATGGAATTGACCATGGCAGAAGCCGAGCAGCGACAGCCTGTATCTATTTCAATCAAGTACAGGACAGAGGAGTATGGCGGTGCTGCGCCATCAGCAAGCACAGACCCAACCTATGGTTTGTTTCCCGAGCCACAGGAGCGCCTTGTGTATCACACGGCTTGGGGAGAGGGCGTGACCGAAAGCATTGATATATCGGACTACTGCACCAGTGAAAACCATGCCACGAAGGCAGCGCGTTACGTCATTGGTGCTCGCAAGCTATCCGATCACACGGTCAAGATTGCAACTACCTATGAAGCGCTCACAAGCTCCCTTGCACCTGGCGATTTTATCAAAGTCGCTTTGGATTACACGCATTACAATCAATTTGTAAATGGCGCTGTTACCGGAGACGGCAAGCTGGTATCGTCCACTGCCCTGGCGGATGGTGCATATACCGTTGTGTATTGGACAGGCGAGCAAGCGGCTGAAGTAATAGAAGGGACGTTGACCGTCAGCAACAGTGGAACCACTGCAAGTCCTGCTGGAATTGTCTTTACGGTCAAAACCGCAGAAATCATCACGCGCACATATCGAATCGACTCAATCCAGCCCAGCGACGACGGCTACGAAATTGAAGCCGTCCATACACCGCTTCTTTCTGATGGCACGCTCCAGCTTTACGCTGAATGGAGCGATGACTCGTACTGGACGACACTCTGATCATGGCAATTTTTCCAGCAGCAACGCCCACGGCAATGGATTTCACCGCACCGGAGTTTCCGGTTAAATCCAACACGTCGCTTAGCGGTGTCGTGTCTCGCCGTATTTTTGGTAACCGAGGCTCGCGCTCAGTGCTCAGCCTCAGTTTCGACAATATAACCGATGTTGTCGCCGCCGAATTTCTCGACACTTGGAACGAAGCAAAAGGGCAATTAGAGAGTCTTACTATCCCGGCCGCTGTGTTCACTGGAGCCGAATTGGCTTTGACGACTTATCTTGAAAACGGTGGCGATGATTTAATTTGGCATTTTGCGGAACCGCCTCAACTGCAGCGCGTGAAGCCAGGCGTAAGCAGTGTCCGAGTTACACTTGAGGCGACTCGTGATTCCTAGCTAAAGTAATCACAGATTGGAGTGAACCTTGGCAGTCCTTACTGGTAAAAATGGCGCTCTGCGCTGGAATGGAGGCACGATCGGTAAGGTCAGGTCGTGGTCGTTGAGCGTCAACAAGGACGCGCTAGAAACCACAGATCTCGGCAAATATGATCGAACATATACAGCCGGATTACGTGGAACGACTGGCAGCGCTGATTTGATGTACGATCCGGGAGAGGGTGGTGCCGTCGAATTGCTTAATAGCATTTTTGGAAATGATTCCACGGTGTCGCAGTCTGTTGAATTCGTTCTTGACTCTGCTGGCGGCAAGACTTTTAGTTGCAGCGCATTTTTAACAAGCGTTTCACCGAGCGTGAGTGTTGCCGATATTCAGGTTTGTTCAATTTCATTTCAAGTTTCCGGTCAGATTAGCGGTGGCTTCTGATAATGGCAGTTCTCGGCACGAATGGAATTGTCAGGCTAAGGCGAGATGCACCCAGCCCGATCGTGCTGCCAATATCTGTTGCGCGTGCAGATATTGATGTTTTTCTGGTTAGAAGCCAAGAATTTTGGAATGGAGATGAAGTAAGGCTTTTGTCCCCTGATGGACTGCCTTTATCAACGGATGCGTTGCCTAGTGGGGTTGGATGCTATTTCGGATCCTTTTGGGAGCTTGGATTAAATCGAATTCACGTAACAGCGGAAACGGCTTCATATTATGTAACAGACGATGACAGTGTTTATTTTTACAATCGCGGCACTCCGATCAATAGTGCAACTTATTATATTTATAGAGACAAACTAGATCGAATTAGTTTCTACAATACAAGGGCGGAAGCTCTTGGCGGAAGTCGCGATGACAGAATAGATATAAAACAGCTTGATTTTAAATATATTATTGTATCGGCCGCGGGAACGGAGGAATATGACAACGCAATTGCGGAATGCGTCGCAGCAGCCGGCGAATATAGGCTAAGTGATGTGACAGATGAAGTTACCTTGGAAAGCATCTGTGATTTCCCCCCACTTTTCTTGCAGCCAGTAGCTGGTTCGGCAGAGTATGACGATGCCGAGCTGCAGCCTCGTCGATGGATAAACGGATTCCCTTGGATTGTCCAAGGATGCATTGCCGAATGGAGCATTGAGCTTGATGCCGCTGGAATTAACACAACGGCGGTCGGCGATAAATTTGGCGAAAACGTAAAATCAATCGTCAGTGGCGGCGGGACATTTGATTTCGATATTGACAGAAAAGCCAGCAGTGACAGCTATGACGCAACCGCGTTAATGCAATTATTGCTTCTTACCGAGAAGGGCTGTAAGGCGGAAGCTGAGTTTTACATGATTTACGGAAGAGAAGAAAGCGGCTCGCGGCCGGATCTTCTCCCCGGCGATTTGTTTTATGAATGCGATATTTTGATTACGAACAGCGCCGTCAACACCAGGGCTGGTCAAATTATTGTTGGTACAGCGAATTTTGTTACCACTGGCCCGATTGAGCTTAGAATGGGCACATAAGCTCGACGCTGTACAGGGGGCTAAACGTGTCTGCCATTATTTTGCCTGGTCAAACTGGCGCGATCAATGATATCAATATTACTCAGGCTGATTACCGTGATCAAATTGCTGCTATTGCCATTGCAGCTCGCCGCTACTCCGGCGGCACTGATCAGGGCGTTAGCACCACATCGCTGTATGTAGACCCCGAAATCGGCGTTGACGACTGGAATGCAGGCGTCGCAGATGGCACTGCTGTACCGCCATTAACCAACCAGCAAATTACGGCAGGCTATTCCAAAAGCGCACCATTCAAAACCCTGCAGCGTGCGTTGATCGAAGCCGCCCGGCTGTCGATTGTTTCTGGGGCATCGAACGATCTTTATGACCGTGTGGTCATCCGCGTGTCACCAGGCGAGCATATTATTGACAATGCGCCCGCTGGTGCTGAAACTGTAAGTTCTTGGGGTAGCTCCTTTTCGCCCACTGCTGCAAACCTGCGTGCCTTTAATGGCAGCGGCATTGGCGTGATTCTGCCTCGCGGCGTTTCGATTGTTGGCGAAGACCTGCGTAAATCCGTTATTCGCCCTAGCACTGTTCCGGCTGCCAACCTTAATCCTTCCACTGCTCGCGGCGCTGTCTTCAAGGCGACTGGCGGATCATTCTTTTTCAACTTCACATTTAAAGATGCCATTGGCATCACTACTTCGCATCACCTACTGTCGGCATTTGAATTTTGTTCTGAAGCCGAGCTGAGCGCCTTCTACGCCAAAGTTGCCACTGCATTTGGCCTAAATCCTTCCGATACAGAAATCATCAATCCTGGTGAAACACAAATCACTACTGTTTATCCTGATGGTAGCGCTGTCCCTGAAGTGGATTCCACTCGCGGCAGCTCTCCTTATGTCTTCAACTGTTCGCTGCGTTCTGACTATGGAATGTGCGGCATGTTCCTTGATGGCAGCAAGGTAACAGGCTTCAAAAGCATGGTGGTGGCACAGTTCACCAACGTGTCCCTGCAAAAGGACATGAACGCATGGCAAATTTACAGCTCTGGCAGTTGGAGCGTCCCAGCAAATTATGCCGCCTACATCTCTTCTGATATCAATAATGTCCGTTATCGCATCGGGGGTGATATCAATCACGAAACAGGCTGTTATGAGGTTGATTATAGAAGCTTTGGCTTTAAATGTATCAACAATTCAATCCTTCAGGAAGTTTCTTGCTTTGTGATTGGCGATGCCGTTCACCACTGGACCGCAAGTGGCGGCGAATGCACTATTACCAATAGTAATTCCAACTTTGGTCTAACTGCGCTTCTCTCTTCGGGCTTCCGTGGTATTGGTACTGACGGAGGCGCTTTTGATCAAGACAGTGGTTTTATAGCAAAAGCCGTCCGCCGTGCTCTTAAGGTAAAAACTGACGGCAGCAACATCCGTCAAATCACCATTGGTACTGTTTCAGGCTACAACAGCAGCACTGGCGTACTGACGCTTGAAACAGCTTTCGATCCTAATCTTACATTCGGGCGGTACGGCTACAGCCTTAAAGAGAACGATTACCTTTGGATTGAAAATCGCAGTCGTGATACAGGCCCTGGTTATGTCCCTGGAGATAAAGACGCATCGTCTGCTATTGACGTAAGGGCAAAACTTGCTGCCACTCCTTGGGCGGAAGGTTCACCAACGCTGATCAATGTCAATCCAAGTGGCGACTTGGCGATCAACAACATCACAACAATGGATCCGGCAGTACTTGTCGGCAATCGCGTTTATATTCGTCGCCTTGTTGACACGCGTACTCCCGAAGAGCGCAAGTATTCCATCATTACTGAAAACAGCAATCCAACCACTACACGTCGGCCTGTTGGTAATTTCATTGCCCGCCTAGGTAACCGCACTGGCCTTAGTACTCAGCTTGACCCAGCCAACGGTTCTGGAGAAGTCTTTCTTGTTTCTGAATCGACGATTGACAATGCAGGTGGTGGCGTCTCAAGCAGTCGGTTCAATGTTGTACTGCGTCCTGGCGATTCTGCTAGTAGTTTTATTCCTGACAATTATTATCGCGTTGGCACGCCTGCTTCTAATTCCAATCGTATTTATCGCTCTAAGCGTAACGAAACGTTTAGCTCCTTTTCAACTGACGAATGGGAGCCCACGCTGCCGATGCTTACGAACGAGCGTGGCATTGAATCCTTGCGCATTGCCATTGGCGTTGAATTGCTGATTGACAAAGATCTATCCAATGATCCAGATAGCACTGACCTTGGCGTAAATCAAGAAACCGACGCTGATGTGTTGGCGCAAGTGCGTAGCGCCACTGATTATCGAGGCGTTGGCGATTTTATGTTGGCAGTTGGTTATAGCACAACCAATGTTGATTCAATCCTTTCGCTGCAAACAAGCACTACAACGCGTGATTGGGATCCTTCGGCACTTAGCAGTCCAGCCCCTAGCGGAAAGCTAAGCGCTCGTGGTTACTGGCCTTTGGAATTTAATCGTCCGAGTCTGATTCGTGCTTTTGGTCAAGCATATGAATGGGCCGGTCAGGGCAACTATTCCAAGGCAATGCCCAAGTACCAAGTGAGTGCCTTGAGTGATCAACACAAAATTGATTACTTTGCCGTCAATCACATGGGCGGTCGCGTTTATAACACTGGCTTTAACGAAGATGGCTTGATCGTTCAAGGCGACACAATCAATGACCTTGGCACCAACACTGTTGTTACCACTGAAACGGCTGGCCTCGGTGCGCTAGGTGGAGATCCAGATTTTCCCGTTGTACCTACTAGTTTCGACACACTGACGGTCACAGACGAATTCAACGCTCTTCAAGAAGCCAATTTCAACAATATCAATATCAATGGCGTTATTGATGGTGCCCCAACGTTTGCGCCAAACTTCCTGCCAGTTGCGAGCGAAACAGTTGAAGGCGTGATTGAGCTTGCCACTTCGGCTGAAGTGGCGGCATTCAATGAAATCGACAAAGCTGTAACACCTGCCACGCTTGGTGATTTGCGTGGCGTAGCAGATGGCTTTGCCTCTTTAGATGGTACTAGCAAGGTTCCGACCAGCCAGCTACCCAGCATTCCTGCATCCAATCTCCCCGATGCTTCCACCACTCAAAAAGGCATCATTGAAATTGCAACCAATGCTGAAGCCGCTGCTTATAGCGACACATCCCGAGCGCTGGTGCCGAGCAATCTTGCAGCATTGCGTGGTGCGGCTAATGGTCTTGCAACGCTAGATGGCAGTTCGCTGTTGCCTACTGCGCAACTTCCTGAGATTCCACTGGCCAACATCCCAACGTTGACCAATGCCAAACTGCCGGTATTGGAGCTAGCCAAGCTTCCGACCATCCCAGCAAATAAACTACTAACTGTGCCAGTGGCATGGGTGAGTGGCAATACGAATTTTGATCTTAGTGGCAACTTCACCTTCGCCCATAGCGGCGTAGCAGCAACACTTGCCTTTGGCGCACCGACTACAACTGGTTACATCGGCACTTCAGGCTTCATCTACGTGACCAATGCAACTGGCGTTGCGCTTACTGGCATCGACAATGCAAATTGGAAGGGTGCCGTTAACACTTGGGTGAATCCAACAAATAATACAGTTGGCCTCACTGGTAATTTGATTATTGGTTACTACATTGCCGCTGCTAATACAGTGGTGTACACCGCATCAATGGTGAGCTGAGATGGCATGTAATTCAGTCCCCGTATTTTTTGGTGCCAAGGCTCGCACGAAAAAACCCCCCGGTATTGATGTGACAAGTATTACTGACTTGTCGGGATCCATGGGGAATTATGCAGCTTTTATTTCAGCGCAGGCTACTTTCGAAGCTCTTGAAAATGCGCTTTTAGCGCAAGGAATCGGGATTTTATCTTCCAATCGTTATAGTTTTGCTACTGGCGGCACTCCAGCCACGACGCTGCCTGGCATTGAACGCAATGTCATTGTTAATGGCGTGTCTCAACGATGGGCGCCTGGCGCCAATGTACTGGACGGTACAGCAACGTTCCCAGCGTTAACGGCTAATCAAGGCGGCGGCACTGAAGACATGGGCATTGCCGCCAATTTGATGACAAACAATGATAGGGGCTACTTGACAGGCAATGAACGCATCATCATTGCTGGCTCTGACGAACAAAGCTATGGCGCGACGTTCACCGTAAGCCCCACGTATCCCCATCGTTATGTTGGTGTGCATGAAGTGACGCTTAGCATCACCGAACCTGCTGGCCCCAATCCAGTGCCTGCTGGTACGCTGATTGGTTTTGTCTACACCACTGCAACAACTGGCGCAGCAATTTACGATAATTCTGGTTCACTGAACTATCGCCTTGCAGTGCCAGTGGCGAACATGACGGCAACTGCAACAGGCGGCACTCTTCAGATCAATGTTGACCATGCCGAAACGACAAATGGCGCTATATACGACATTGATATTGATTTCACATTACTCGGCGAATCCCTAGGTACTGTATTGGGACAGTACTTATACGACGTGAGCTAAATCGTTAGACTGCAAGTACCGGCCTATGCCTGGTCTCCTTCGGCTCTATAGTCATGTCCCTGCAGATTCAGCTCAAGAAGAGCGCCGTTTCACAAAAGCAGCCTTTCGCCAGTGATCTGGCTGTAGGCGAACTGGCGCTGAACTATAACGCCGATGGTCCGTTCCTTACTTGCAAGGACAGCGCTGGTAATGTTCGCAAGCTGAATCACGTATGGGTGGGGGCTACGGCTCCTACTTCTCCGGGTGCGGGTGATCAATGGCTGGATACCAGCGCTGCTACGGCAGTGTTGAAGGTTTATAAGGATTCCAGCTCGACGTGGGTGAATGCAACGACAATCCCGATTGCCACTACCAGTGTGTATGGCACGGTACGTCTTGCCACTACTGCTGACGTAACCAACGGCACTTCGGGCAAGATTGTTGATGCCGCTCAGTTACAGAGCAAAGTTTCCGAAGTTCTATCAAATAATGTAAACTTAAACGGCAATTTAACCGTCAATGGCGATCTAACTGTCGATGGCACCACGACAACCATTGAAACCACCACGCTGACGGTTGAGGATAAAAACATTGAAATGGGCGTGGTTGCAACGCCCACTGATACCACTGCTGATGGTGGTGGCATCACGCTGAAAGGCGCCACTGATAAGACAATCAACTGGGTGAATGCCACTGATGCGTGGACTAGCAGCGAGCGTTTCAATTTGCCTGCTGGTACGGCTGCAGCACCATCGCTAATTCTGAACGGGGACGTAAATTCTGGCCTCTATTCCCCGGGCGCAGATCAAGTAGCCATCTCGACTAATGGCATTGAACGGCTAAGAATTGATTCATCTGGTCGTATCGGAGCGGGAGATCAAAGAACATCTACTGGAATATCATTTCGATTAGCACTTCCTGCTACAGGAAGTGTTTATACTACACAGGTGTACGCTCTTGGTCAAATACAAAGTGATGTAACTAATTCGCATACTGTCTTCAAGAGCCTAGGTCAGACCCAAGCCGCAAGTTTTACCCTAGGAACTGTCAAGCACTTTTCCGCAGAGCAGGGAACTTTTGGTGCTGGGTCAGCCGTAAATAGTCAATTCGGATTTATTGTTGAGCCAAGCGTAATTGGTGCAAGCAGTAATTACGGATTTTTCAGCAGTATCCCTAGCGGCACAGGTCGCTGGAATTTTTACTCAAATGGCACTGCAGATTCTTATTTCGCTAGCAACAATTTTATCTTTGCCAATGGCGGCACTGAGAAGGCTCGTATTAATTCTAGTGGACGTCTAGGTCTGGGGACTAGCTCGCCAGATGCTCTTTTAACCGTTAATGGCGTAGGCGCCCACGGTCTTGGTTCTGCTGCAGCTCCATCGTTTGCTTTTACTGGCGACCTCAACACCGGCCTCTACTCCCCCG
>Ga0196899_1000638_pt1 | contig 18046 bp, 21 predicted proteins | sample VirMetDEL_Sep_01_FD_169095 | JGI IMG/M metagenome (GOLD analysis project Ga0196899, IMG submission 169095) | Aqueous microbial communities from the Delaware River and Bay under freshwater to marine salinity gradient to study organic matter... | ecosystem: Environmental > Aquatic > Marine >... | reverse complement strand
ATCTAGGATGTTTTGTTACCATTTTAAAACCATCAGATGTAGTTATTGTACCATTGTACCCATCATGTCCATGTTGATAATGCGCTTCTGCGCAACATTCTTGATATGCTTCAAAAGCACTTTTAAATCTACCTATTGCAAAGTCTTGATGATGATGCGCTCCCATTACTTTAACTCCTCTCCTAGATTATATATATCTTGTGATAAATCATCAACAATATTTTCAATGTTTTTACACAAGTCAATCATTGATTGGTATTGTATATTTAGTTCATTTGACTGAGTTTTCAACTTATCAAGTAAGTCTTCAATTTGTATTTCCATTTTAATCTCCTAATATTATCCAAAACATTATTCCAACTGGTAGCAAAGCTACTAATAATAAAATAATAATCTCTATCATGAGTATTTAGCATTTAGTTGATTATAATTTCTTATACATTGAAACCATTTGTTTTTGTCTAGTGTAGACATTTCTCTTGCTTGTGGACTAAGCATATTATATTTACCTTCTGATTGTATCTTTTTATACTCTTCAAACTCTTCTTTTGTTACTTCGTATGACATTATTCTTCCTCCTCGTTATTTATTCTTCTATTAATATAGTTCTGTGCATAAGTAGTAACTGCTACTACTTCTTCTTTTGTAAGCCCTAACTCTTTTGATAATTTTGACATCATTACAGAAAATGTAACTTTATCAGGATGTGCTTTTTTCTCATCAAATCCATGAGCTGCAAGTAATTGTAAACTTACAAATGCAGTTATATCTCCAAGTAATTCACATACTTTATCTTTATCCATGTTACCTCCTAACTATTATTGTGCATAAATTGTAAAGAATGAAGTTTCCAGATATACTCTGGTCTCCCATAAATACCTTTTCTTTTTCTTGTAGTCTTTTCAAGGTGTCCTTCTTTAGTCAAATCAGTAATACATCTGCGAACAGAAGTAATTAGAGTACCAACAGGCAATGCTAACATTACTTGTGATGGTGATGCTTCTTTACTTGTTTTGAATATATCAAGTATCTTTTGTTCTTGTGATTCTGCTTTCTTGTGTGATTCTTTTAAATCTTCACCAGTTTCATTTGTTGTATTATAGTACATTATCTTTCCTTTATTGTTGAATATTTATATAAACTATTAGTTTAAAGCCTCTATACCACGTCAAGGTTGTTTATACATAGAGGATAATGTCGGAGCAATAAAATAATTATAGCTGTAACTACAATTACTGCCATTATACAGATGACAATACAATAAAACTCTTATCTTTTAGCACCCAGTTTATTAGGTGGTTGCAACTTATTTTATTGTTTATTACTGCTCCGATTGTTATTTAAAATTTATGGGGTGAATGTGTGAATCGCGGAATCCAACAAAACATGACGTTGTTTTTATCCACCCCATTTTGTATACACCATATGCTCTGTTTGAGTGTCAAGGTACAGAGCAAACCTTGTTAGAGTAACAACAATTACTTTACATAGGGCCTCGAGTTCATTACGGCTACAACCTATAATCATCATTGTTCTCTGGTTAAAGAGCAATATGTAGGAGCGTACACTCATTATAAATTGAACCTACTATTGTTCTCTAATTAATAGTCTACCATTTAATCTTAACTGTATACGCTGATGTAAACCTTTTAAGGGCTTTCACAGTCGCAGGAGATATGATAGACTAAAAGAATGGTAGTTTTCGTTTTGTAAAGTGTATCCCTACCAAAAACACTTGCGTTAATTTCTTGCCAATAGATTAACTTGTATAATGCATCCTATATCCTGTAAGAAATCCTGTATCTTCATCTTCCCAATTAACTATAGTAAACCTAACATCACAGTTCTCTTGCACATACATAATATCATTCCAATCAATTGTTTGCCAATATCCATTCTGCAACATTCTACCATCAGAACAATATTTAAATCGTAAGTCTTCATATCCTTTGATACCAAGTAATAGTTTTACTTTATCTTCAATAGGATGTACAGGAGTAGTATCAAACTTTGGATTGCGTGATTCCATGCTTACTCTCCTCATGCATTAGTTTAATTTTACCATTAGTTATAAATATAACTGTATTCTTATTATGTTGCTCGACACCTACAATCTTATCAGGTATCATTGTTTCAAAGTCTTTTATTGTGAACATAAGTTCCTCCTTTGTTATAGTGTTTATTGTTAAAATTTTTGGGAAGCTCAAGATGCACCTTTGGCAATACTAAGCGCTTAGCAAGTCTGGCCAAGACTCATGAGCCACCCTCATTAGTAACTGACATCATAGCACGACTTAAACGCACATAATCAGAGACTAAATTATAAATCATTATTCTTGTCTTCAATAATCTTTATAGCCCTATCAATGGATTCTACCATTATTTCTTTGTTTTCGACATTACCACGAACATAATCAAATCTAGTTGTAGTTTTCTTATCCAACAACAACTCTTTTATTCTTTTTAGATTTTTTACAATCTCTTCATCATACATAATAAAGTCATTCATTAATAACATCTCCTTGTTTAAAAAATTTTAGAGTTTAACCTATACTACTCTAAAGGTGTTGCAATGATGGCTATGGGCATTTCTCCCCATTATTTAAACATATGTACAGCGCACCATCAATATAAAGTGTATGCCAAAGTTATGCAAATAGACGTATATATAGTAGTGTAATCTGTAAGCACTCAAGGCATTATAATTGAGTCTATATCCCTGTACTTGTATACGTACTTATATACATATATACATAAATAATAATAATAACATACAATAAAAATAATAAATAGGTTGTGGGAGTTACTATAATTCACTCCCATCCTATTACTTTAGAGTCCTAAGCTGCCAAGCTATTTGACCCCACTTTTTAGCATTATATCTATCGTTGTTCATCTGAGATTGCGTCTCAAACAACTTAGCTTCGGCTGCTAAATCTTTAGACTTCCTACGCTTGGTTGCAAGAGGTAATCCTCTCAATTGAACTATGGCTTCAGCCATAAAGATATCTGCATCCATATCCATGACATCTGATAGTTTGTCATCGTATGTTACTTCAGGTTCAGACACATTAGGTGTCTCATTATTGTCTCTATTTAATATAGACATGATATTCTCCTTATATTATTCATAAATTAATTAATAAATAAAAATAGAAAATAACGAAAATTCCTAAATGGAAAATCCCCCGATAGGGGGGTGGTATAGTAAATAAGACTATATATCAAAATCCTACAATTTTTTTGGGTAACAACTTGGTCATCGCTTGACATTGGTTTGACTTAGTGTTAGATTCTGGGCGGTGGTTGGGTAAAGGATTATAATAATGTGTAGTAGAAAGAAAAATAATTATGGCAGAAGAATATAAATTTCTAAGTAGATTAACTTTAGATGAGCAAGAAGACATATTGCGTACTATGTCTCAATCATATTATCCCATACAAATTAACGATAGAGTCTATATGATACCTGAAGAGGTAAATGACCTTATAGATAGATTAGTACAAAGATTAGAACGCAATGGACATCAAGTAAACATAGGAGATATAATTGGAGAAGCAGACAATTAAAGGAGTTCCTCACTATGTATATGATACATACGAGGAGTTTAAAAAAAATTGCCCTAGTGAAGAAATTCACGATAATTGGAGAACTGGTAATGAGGGAGATTGGGTATGGTCTGATGATGGTAGGATTGTTCAATTATTAAAAGTAAGTAAAAATGTAAATCACCCAGGCGACAGAAAGAATTATAAATACGCTAATGGATGGGTAAGAACTGTTGTAGGTAGTTTTTTAAATAGACATACAGTTAAAATGGATACAGATTTTTCACAACATCCAAACAGATATACATTTAGTAAAACAATTAAAGATACAAGTAAACGAGTAAAAGAACGAACTAAAGTAACAAATAAAGAAAAACAATTTGCTACTAACATCGTTGTAGGTATGGGAGCTGTAAAAGCATATAAAAAAGCATACAACGAAATGTCAGATAACAAAGCTGGTAAAAAAGCAGCTATATTACTTAAACAGGAAAGAGTTATGAAAGAAATAGAAAAGTCAGTATTAGACGTTGCAAAGACGTTAGGTATAGACCACGAGTATATATTAGGTAAACTTAAACATCTTGCTGATTATAGTGAAGATGATAACATTATACTGCAATCTACAAAAGAACTAGGTAAGATTGTTGGAACATCTGGTAGTAATGTAAAACAAATAGAAACTGGTATAGTAGGAATGTTTCAAGGATTTGGCTCAGAAGATTTACAAATAGCAGAAAGAAAAAAAGAACTTAAACCAATAGAGGGAGAATAATATGTTAATGAAAGACGATGCTGGTAATATCGTTGGATGCGATAAATGCGGTTCAAGAAGTATTAAAAAAGATGGATGGCAATATTGGAAAGCAGGTAAAAAAAGACAACGATGGCAATGTAAAGCATGCGGTAAAAAAATGCTTAATCCTAAGATTATTGAAAAGTCTCCGTTTGAAGCGCAAGACTTAGATGTTGATTTTATTCCAATAGACGATATAATAAAACATCGTAAGAAACAATTTAAACAAAAACTAAAAGCTAAAAAGTCTAGAGGATTAATAAATATTAAAATTAATCAAATGGGACCTATAGGTATACTTCATTTTGGAGACCCTCACGTAGATGACGATGGTACAGATTTAGCAGAAATATATTCATTATGCAATCTAATAAATGAAACAGATGGATTGTTTGGGGGTAACTTAGGAGACATACAAAACAATTGGATAGGCAGACTTCAAGCATTATATGGACAACAATCTACATCTGCAAAAGAATCATGGAGACTTACAGAACATTTTGTTAATCAAGTAGAATGGTTATACTTAGTAGCAGGTAATCATGATGTATGGAGTGGTGATGGCGACCCGCTAGAATTTATTATGAGAGAACATAGTGGAGTATATGAACAATGGGGAGCAAGACTTAACCTTATATTTCCTAATGGTAAAGAGATTCGTGTTAATGCTCGTCATATGTTTAAGGGCAACTCAATGTGGAATACTGCTCATGGTGTAGCTAAAGCTGCTCAGATGGGTTGGAAAGACCATATACTTACTTGTGGACATACTCATGTATCAGGTTATCAAGTATTAAAAGATGCAGCTAGTGGACTTATAAGTCATGCAATACAAGTAGCATCATTTAAAATAATGGATAGTTATGCAGACAAACTTGGATTAGATGATAAAAATATATTTAATGCACCAGTTACAATTATTGACCCTTACTATGAAGATGATGATAATAGATTAATTACTACTATATTTAATCCATACGAAGGTGCTAAGTTTTTAGAATACAAAAGAGAACAATGGAAAAAGTCGAAACAGAAATAATACTTATACCATTTCTTGCATATTGGGGATTAGCTAATAAAGGCCCTAATCAACATTCACATCATCAAAGTGGTAGTAAGTCTCAAAGTTACGACCAATGGAAGTTTATAATAGATGGCAAATATAAATACACAGAACGTAAGCGAAGCTGAAGAAGCTCTAAAACTTGCATACACAGATTTAATAGCTTTTGGTAAGTTATTCTTACCTGATGATTTTTTACGAAGCGAAACACCATTCTTTCACTATGAAGTTGCTGATGCAATTGATGATAAAGAAAACAAACAAACTGCCATTATTATTCCTAGAGGTCATGGTAAAACCGTATTAACTAAAGCATCTATGTTAAAAGATTTTGTCTTTTGTAAAGATGATTTCTTATTCTATGCTTGGGTATCTGCTACACAAAAACTTAGTGTAGGTAATATGGATTACATTAGACACCACCTTGAATTTAATGATAGATTAAAATACTATTTTGGAAATTTAAAAGGAAAAAAATGGACAGAGGAAGATATAGAGTTAAGTAATGGATGTAAACTTATTAGTAAAAGCAATGTCGCAGGAATCAGAGGTGGAGCAAAACTACACAAAAGATACGACCTCATCGTACTTGATGACTTCGAGCATGAAGCAAACACAATTACGCAGGAAGCAAGAGATAAGAATGCTAATCTTGTTACTGCTGTTATCTATCCCGCTATTGAGCCTCACACTGGTCGTCTTCGTGTTAATGGCACTCCTGTACATTATGATTCATTTATTAACAATCTTCTTAATAGTTATGCGAAAGCTGAAAAAGAAAACAAAGAGTTTGCTTGGAAAGTTATTACATATAAAGCATTATTAGATAACGAAACACCATTATGGGCATCTTTCTTTACTAAAAAGAAATTAGAAGAAAAGAAAAAATTCTATGCAGATAGTGGTATGCCACAAAAGTTCTATCAAGAATATATGATGGAAGTACAATCTGAAGAAGATGCTATATGGAAAAGAGACCATATTAGATATTGGAATGGATACTTTAAAAATGAAGATGGTGTTAATTATATTGTAAAAGATGGAGATGATATACCAGTTAATACATTTATTGGATGCGACCCTGCTACAGATATTGATACTAAGCATTCTGACTATAGTGTTATAACTGTTATTGCGATTGATGCGAATAATGAATTATATGTATTAGAATATGAAAGACATCGTAGTATTCCTACTATAGGTTCTAAGAATCCAGAGACTGGAGAGATAATAGGAAAGAAAGGTGTAGTAGATATTATTATAGAATTACATCAAAAGTACAATTGTACATCATCTACAGTTGAAGATGTAGCTATGAATCGTAGTATATTTCAAGCAATGAATGACGAAAGAAGAAGACTAAACAAGTACGATATATCCGTAATACCACAAAAACCAGGCGGTACACAGAAACGAAATCGTATTTATTCTGGACTTTCTGCACGTTTTAGTACAGGAACTGTCCATTTGCGTAAAAATATGTTTGATTTAATTAACGAAATCCTTACTTTCGGTCCTAAAATGGCTCATGATGACACTATTGAATCACTTTATTACGCACAAATACACGCATTTCCGCCAAGTATGAAAAAAAGTAAAGATAAAAAATCATGGTTTAAGCCTAAAAGAAAAGCTAAAAGCTGGTTAGTATCGTAAGGAGTATATATGCCTAAGTTTGGTAAAAGGTCAAAAGAACGACTAAGAGGAGTAGACACTAGACTTGTTAATGTCCTAAATGAACTTATTAAGATTATGGATGTTACAATTATTGAAGGATTACGGAGCAAGCAACGACAGGAGATATTACTAAAAGAAGGCAAAACGAAAACTAAGTTTAGCAAACATATTGAAGGAAAAGCTGTAGACCTCGCTCCGTATCCTATAGATTGGGAAGATAGAGATAGATTTCATTATATGGGTGGAATGATTAGAGGAATAGCAAAACAATTAAATATTAATGTTCGTTGGGGCGGCGATTGGGATAGTGATGGCGAAACAAAAGATAATCGCTTCGATGATTTAGTCCATGTGGAGATTAGAGATTAATGGCAAGAGTAACAAAAAAATCTAAAGCACAAATAAATAAACAGATATGGGATAAAGTAAATAGTTCTCATAGACAACAATGGCAAACTACTAGTCAAAAAGGATATGACTTCTATCTTAATGAACAACTTACAAAAGAAGAAGTTACATTATTAGAAGAGTCTGGAATGCCAACATTTACTATAAATAGAATAACACCTATTATAGAAATAATGAAATACTTTACTACTGCAAATGACCCTAAGTGGAAAGCGGTAGGAACAACAGGAGACGATACAGACATTGCACAAGTTCATGCTGATATAGCAGATTATTGTTGGTATCTGTCAAATGGTAAATCATTATATAGTCAAGTAATACTAGATTCACTTACTAAAGGATTGGGATACTTTCTTGTAGATATTGATAAAGATGCTGATAGAGGATTAGGAGAAGTTTGTTTTAAAAGACTTGACCCTTACGATGTATATGTAGACCCTGCTAGTAGAGACTTTTTATTTAGAGATGCTACGTTTTTACAGATAAGAAAGAATATATCTAGGTCTAGATTAATTAATATGTTACCACAATTTGAAGCAAAGATTAAAAAAGTTTCAAAAGGTTCAGATGTTGTTTCCTATTCACAAAGAGATGCAGACTTTACAGATACTATACAACCTGAAGATTTGACATATGGTGTTAATATGGATGCTGAAGATGATGACATTATACCATACTATGAAACATATAGTAAGAAAAAATTTAAATATCATAATGTCTACATTAAAGTAGAACCATCTCCAGCTCAATTAGATTTATTAAAAGAACAAATACAAGAAGCATTACAATCTTTTCAAGAAGAAATAGAAGTTGGTTTAATTGAAAAACAAATGCAAATTGAACAACAAGTTCAAGAAGGTGAAATAATTCCAGAAAGAGCAAAGTTAATGATTGAAAATTCTCAAAAAATGGCTGCTCAAGCTATAAGAGAAAAAGAAATGCAATTACTTTCTGAAGCACAAGAACAAGCAACTGTTATTAAACAACAAGTAATGTCTAATGCAGATTTTAATCTTTTACAAAATAGTAAAGTAACTCAAAAAAATATTATTGATTCTGTAGAATTTTATGAAAATAGGATTGTAAAAACAGTTAGTGTAGGAGATGATACATTCTTATATGAATCTATTATCCCTATATCTGAATATCCTATTGTACCTATTCCATATATGTATACTGGAACTCCATATCCAATGAGTGCAGTAACTCCTCTTATAGGTAAGCAACAAGAAATAAATAAAGCACATCAGATAATGCTTCACAATGCAAACCTATCTTCTAATCTTAGATGGATGTATGAAGAAGGTTCGGTTCCAGAAGATGAATGGGAAAAGTATTCTTCAGCGCCTGGAGCATTGTTAAAATACAGAAGTGGATTCTCTCCACCTACTCCAATACAACCAGCTCCAATCAATAATGCATTCTTTACAGTTGTACAACAAGGTAAATCAGATGCAGAATATATTAGTGGTGTACCTAGTGCAATGATGGGATTCTCTCAAGACCAAGCAGAAACATATCGAGGATTACTAGCAAATGATGAGTTTGGTACTCGTAGATTAAAAGCATGGATGAATAGTATTGTAGAACCTTCACTTGAACACTTAGGTAGAGTGTTTAAAATGATGGCGCAAGAACATTATACTATTGAAAAAGTATTTAGAATTGTACAACCATTAGCAGGTAAAGACGAAGAAAAAGAAGTTAGAATTAATATTAATATGTATAATGATTATGGTAAAGCTATTGGTAAATATAAAGATTATGCATCTGCAAGATTTGATGTTAGAATAATTGCAGGCGCAACACTACCACTAAATAGATGGGCATTACTAGAAGAATATTTTAGATGGTATCAATCTGGATTAATTGATGATATTGCAATGTTAGCAGAAACAGACATAAGAAATAAAGATAAGATTATTGAAAGAAAGTCAATGTTATCTCAAATGCAAGGTCAATTAGAATCTATACAAGGTTTAATAAAAGAAAAAGATGGAACGATAGAAACACTACAACGTCAATTAGTACAAGCAGGTATTAAGATGAAGGTAGGTGATGCATCGAATGAAATACGAAAAGATGTTCTTGAAACTGAAGCACAGCAAAAACTTCTAAGAGGAATGTTAAAAGTTGAGTTTCAGAAAATGAGAGACCAAATGAAAAACGACATGGAATCAACAAAAGAAGATGTAGCTAAAATAGAGCAATCTTAGCAGTTGCATTTTAGATTTTATAGTTGCTAAATTAAAATAACCTTAAAATAGGAGATAGTATGTCAGAACAAGTAGGTAACGCTCAAGGAGCCCCCGAAAGTACAAACGTACAAGATGCAGTTATAAACGGGTCAGGTGATTTCTTTGAAACACTAGATAGGCAAGTTAATGGCGGCATATTAGACGAACCAAAACAATCAACCTCGGTACAAAGCGGTAACACGCAGTCGAGCCCCAATGTAGACGTTCAAGCAGAAAATCAACAAGATGTTGATGTTTTGCAAAAAAGGTATAGCGATTCTAGTAGAGAAGCTAAAAGGCTAAATGGTAAACTAAGGGAACTAGAGCCTTATATGCCAATATTAGATGCTATGCGAGAAGACCCTAATTTAATTTCTCATGTTAGAAATTATTTCGAGGGTGGAGGTCAGGCCCCACAATCAATGAATCAACAACTGAATCTTGATGAAGATTTTGTTTTCGATGCTGAAGAAGCATTTGCTCAACCTGATTCCGATTCTGCAAAAGTAATGGGTGCTACAATCGATGGTATTGTACAGCGTCGTCTTAGTAATGTTCTAAAAAATCAACAAGCTGAAAATGCAAAAATGGCTCGTGAAACTCAATTCAAAGAAAGAATGAATATGAATGATGAACAATGGAAAGAGTTTACTGAGTTTGCAAAAAGTAAGTCTTTAGAACTTGAAGACATTTACTATCTAATGAATCGTAAAAACAGAGATGCAGAGATAGCCGATACAACTAGACAACAAATTCAAGACAAAATGAAGGCAGTTCAAGGGCAACCATCTACTTTGGCAACACAAGGTAGTGTAGCAGTTGAAAAGTCTCAGGATGATTCAGTCTTTGATACCATTTTGGGTTCTGGCAATGAACTAGAAAAGGCTTTCAGTATATAAATTATATTGACAGCCATTAACTCAAAATGAAAGAGGTGTTAATATGGCTGATGTATTCGGCATGGAGACATATTCTGACGTACAAAGTTGGAATAACGGTCCTTTAAAAGACACTGGTGATTTAAGACGTAAATACAATTTTGGGGATAGGGTTTCTGAACTAGCAATAGCACAAGACCCATTTTTCCGATTCGTCTCACAAGTCGCCAAAAAACCTACGGATGACCCAGAGTTCAAATTTACAGAACAAAGACATTCGTACCACAAGAGATATGCATATGTAACTGCTCATGGAGCTAGTTCAAGTGTATCTAGCACTGGAGATGCAACAATAGCAGCTGGTGCAGTAGATGAAGGTGATACATATTACTTTAAAATGGGTTCAGATTATAAATCTTCTGGAAACATTTCAAGTATATATGGACAATCTGCAAGTGCAGTAGATGTTGGGGATGCTGGTACAGCTCCTGCTTTTTTTCTTCCAGACCAAGTAATTAAAATTAATTATAGGGATGAAGATGAATCAGTAGCAGCTGACCTTTTAATTCCAACTGGTTACATTCTTGCAAAAATCCTATCAGTTACAGCAGTATCTAATACTCATCAGATATTAAAAACTGAAATCGTAAAAGGCGTAGCAACTGCACAAGACCTTATGTGGGCAAGTGCTTCAGCTCCTGTTAGTGCAACTTACGATTTATCAGTAGCTGGTAACTTAGAACCAAAGCGTTGTTATGTAGTAGGTTCAGCTCATGCTCAAGGTTCTGGATACCCAGAGTCTTGGAAAGACCAACCTTTCTCAACTGCTTTTGGTTTAACTCAAATCTTCAAAACTGCAATGGCAATGGATAATACTACAAGAGCAACTGTTCTTAAGTATGAACCAAATGAATTTGCAAGAATTTGGAGAACAAAGTTAATTGAGCATAAGTTCGATATTGAACAAGCATTACTATTTGGTTCTCAGGGAACTGATAATGGTGGTACTCAATATACTGAAGGTGCAGTTAGCTTTATTACTAATTATGGAAACATCTTTGATGGTTCTGGTATTGGTGGTACAGGTACTAAGTCTCAAGATGATTTTCTTGATGATATGTCTGAGTTCTTAGACCCAAGATACAACAATGCTAATGCAACACTATTCATGTGTTCTACTGATACATACAATTGGATGCATAAACTAAGTGGATACTTTTCAGCTAACGTACAAAAAGTTGCTGATTCAAGTGCTTCTCTTGGTCGTGCAGACTTTAGTATTGCAGGCAGAAAGAACGTATATGGATTAGACGTTACTCAGGTATTTACTCCATATGGTGCAATGAATCTAGTAAGAAACATTCACTTGGATGGTACTGATGTAAAGATACTTGCTATTAATATGAGTCAATGTGCTTACAGACCTTTGGTTGGTAACGGATTGAATCGTGATACAGCAGTATACGTTGGTGTTCAGACACTTGAGAATAGTGGTGTTGACCGTAGGGTTGATTTAATTCAAACAGAAGCTGGTATGGAATGGCGTATGCCTGAAGCCCACGCTGTCTGGAAATAGGAGGTAAATCATGGCTAATCCTTTATACGGACAAAATAAACAAGACGACCTTATTGATGCTTTGGCAGGTGCAAGTAGTTCTATTGATACTTCATTAGCATCTGGAAGTGGTAAACTTGGCAACGCAGATGTTGTTGCTGACGCAGCTATTCCAGTTACTATTAATGGAGTAGAATATGTTCTACCATTATATGCTATAGCTAAAATATCTTAGTCTTAGTTAATAAATACATTGGGGGGCTTCGGTCCCCCATGTATAGAAAGTAAATAATGGCAACAACAAATATAGAATTAGAAATAGAATCTATAGCAAATGTAGCAGATGCAAATGCTAATTTTATTTTATCTGCACAAAAATCAGTTGCTTCAGCAATACCAAAAGAATTAATGAAATGGGCAGCGAGTGAAACTGACCCTGATACTCATGGAGGAGATGATAGTTCTACTGCAATTACACTTCCAGTAATGACGGATAATATTCTTTCTGTAAGAAGAGGTTCTTATTTTGCTTCAGAAGTATCATCATTTGAAAGTCCATTCTTAGATGATTCAAATAGTTTAAGAAAAGCAACTACTACTTTTCCTAAGTATTGGAGAGCAGTAGATGAATCAAGTGATGCTTATGTAATTAATGTAAAACCAGACCCTACTAGTAGTGTAAAAGCATATGCAAGATATGTAAACTTCGCTAATATAGATGATGATTGTGATTTAAAAGCAGCTGTTATATATAAAGCAGTATCTAATGAATTAATGGCAAAGTCTTCTTCATCAGCAACAAGTGCAAGTATTAGTTTACAAACTGCACCTACTGCTCCATCAGCTCCTTCTTTTACATATACAAACGCAAGTGTGGGAGACATGACAATACCATCTACAAGTATTGCAGACATGGTAGCTTTGGATGCATCTGCTCCAACATATACTGCTCCTACTTTAAACCCAGATTATACTGATGCAAACACTTGGATTAATACAGAAGAAGATAGTGAAATGTCAGCAGCTAGGGTACAAGTAATACAATCACAAATTGCTAAGTACAATTCAGAAGTTCAAAATGCATTAAATGTTTTTAATAAAGAGAATACTGTATATCAAGAAGATATACAAAGAAAGATTCAAAACTTAAACAAAGAAGTACAAGAACATATTAAAAATATAGATGCTGAACTAAGTGCAAGAAGTTCAAACTTATCTAAGGACCAGCAAATTGCATTACAAAATGCTATACAAAATTTTCAACAAGATGTTCAAGAGTATAGTGCTAAATTAGAAAAATATTCAGCAGAAATAGCTTCATATCAAGCACAAGTATCTGAACAAGTTCAAAAAGGAACTATAGGATTACAACAATCTCAATCATTTTTAGCAGAGGCAGATAAATATTACAATTGGTATTTACTAGAAATAAAACAATATATAGAATCAAATAGTACAATGATAGATAGAATGGCAGCTGTATCTGCAGCTACTAGAGGAGGAAGATAATGACAGTCTTAGAATTAATGGAAAGAACAGGTATTCAGAATGAAACACTTGCTATTGCATATATAAAAGATGCTATCCATTTAATACAAAGTAATACAAAAGAAAAAATAAAAATACATAAACAAAATATACTTAACTCATCTGATAATGATGATAATGTATACAGACTACCTGCTGATATGATAGCAATAGAAAATGTAAGTGTATTAGATACTAGTGATAGTAGATATAAAAAAATTAAAAGATTATTAAATAGACCACATTACTTACTTGAGGATACATCACCATGAGTAGTTATGTAGATAAAGATTATTTTTATTATATAAGAGGTAGAGAACTTCTTCTTTATAAATTATTAGGTAGTCGTAATCAAAATAGAATTACACAATCAGGTGTATTACAATCTTATGATAATGAATTAGTATATCCAGATGAAGATATTACAGATGGTTTACGAATAGAGTATACTGCATTAAATGACCCATTTATATCTGAATCATTTGAAAACTCAACTGCATATGGAACTTCTACAGAAGTAACTTTTACTGGTAGTTCGCAAAGATATATTGGAGTCGGTAGTGTAAATGGATGGTGGAAAGACCACGGCTTTGCTGACGGAGATAAAATAAGAGTGCAAGGTTCTACAAGTAATGATGGTGAACATATTATATCTGGTGGAGTAGGGATTTCTATTGCAAGTGGAGCATATACAATTCAATTAACATCTGATTCTACAATTACAACTGAAAGTGCAGGCGAAAGTGTTACTATTACTCAAGTTCCAAAACCAGTAACTGTTTCTAGTGTAGATTCTACTTCACATATAAATTTAAATAAAATGCTTTCTTTAGCAGTTGTTGATTATGTAAAAGCAATGGTATCTGAAGAAAGAGGAGAAATAGATAAAAAAGAATATTACATGAAAGAATTTTATAGTAAATTAGCAGACAATGAAAGCAATAAGAGAATAATATCTGTTGCTTCATCTATATCTGCATATTCTGTAAGATAAAGATTTAATGCCTTAGTGGCGGTGGGGGTGGATAGTTAAGGAGTAAGTTATGGCAGATAATTTACGAAAATATACATTACAAGAAGTTTTAAATAAAGTCTACACAGATTCTTCTGGCATATCAATAGGCTTAAATTCACAAACAGCAAAAGAAACATTAAACGCAGTATTAGATAGTTCTAGTAATAGTCTTAACGTAGCAGTATCAGGTGGTACAATTACTGGTGATTTAACAGTTACTGGAGATTTTAAAGTTGAGGGTGGTGGTAGTTTTACTTATGATGAGATACTTGAAGGTCAGTTAAGTGTTGAATTTTTAAATAATACATCAACTTCAACAGATTCAGGAGCTGGTCAATTCGATAATGGAATTAGAATAGAAAATACTTCTATTGCAAGTGGAGCATATTCTCAATTACGTCTTAGAGCTGGTACTGCCGATGGATATATAAGATATATTTATAACAATATCAATGATGGTCGTTTTGGATTTTATACTGATAATACAAATAATGTCCAAGAAATGATGACCATTGCTAACGATGGTAAAGTTGGCATCGGCACAGTCTCGCCATTAGCTAAATTAAATGTAGACATATCATCTAATGCAATAGGACTTCTTATAAATGCTACAGATAGTAATTCATCTACTATGCAATTTACTAACTCTACAACTGGTACTACTGCTAGTGATGGATTACAAATTGGATTATCGTATTCAGAAAATGCTATTATACAACTAAATGAATCAGGTAAATCATTACAATTTAAAACTAATGGCGATAATACAAGGATGGTAATTAATGACACCTCTCGCATTAGTCTATCTAATAATGGAGGTTCATCATCAACAATATTTGGTAGTAATGCTGGAAATAATTTAAATAGCGATACGATTGGAAATAATTTATTTGGGGAATCCACTGGTAATGCATATACAACAGGTGCGAGAAACACTCACTTTGGTCATAATAATGCAAGATATAATGTAACTGGAACTCAAAATGTTTCTATGGGGTATGAAGCATTATTAGGCTCATCAGGTAATTCTTATAGCAATAATACTGCTATAGGATATCAAGCATTAAGAACAGCAACTACTGGTGGTGATAATTTAGCAATAGGATATCAAAGTTCACTTAATAATACTACTGGTTCAAATAATGTAGCTCTTGGTTCAGGAACGTTGTATACCAATACTAATTCAAGTAATACAGTCGCAATAGGTTGGAGAGCTTTAAATCAATTAAATGGTGGTACGAGTAATAATGCTATTGGTTTAAGCTCACAAAGATATAATGTAAATGGAACGTCAAACACATCTTTTGGCTATCAAGCATTGATGGGGCAATTTGGCACTAGCTTTAGTTATAATACTGCTATAGGTGCAAACTCACAACAAGTTATGCTTGGAAATTCAAATGTTTCATTAGGTTCTTATACTTTGGCAGTTGCAACAAGTGCAGATGGTAATGTAGCGATTGGTGCAAATGCATTAAGAGAACTAACTACTGGTGATAATAATGTTGCGATTGGTTTAAGTGCTTCAAGATATAATCAAAGTGGTACACACAATATTGCTATTGGAGATGAAGCAATGAAAGGTGTGTCAGGCAACTCACATAATAATAACACTGCTGTCGGTTATGAATCTATGTATCCGATAACTACTGGTGGTAATAATACATCACTAGGGTATCAATCTTTAAGGTCAATTACATCGGGTGGACAAAATACTGGTATAGGTGCGCAAGCAAATTTTCAAGTTACTACTGGAGTTGTAAATACGGCAGTTGGTCAAGGTGCATCATTTTATAATCAGACTGGTAATTACAATACTTCTGTTGGTGGTTCTGCAATGGCTGGAGCTTCAGGTAATTCGCATGAAGAATGTACAGCGGTAGGTTACAAAAGTTTATATTCAATAACTACTGGAGAACATAACTCTGCACTTGGAGTATATGCTTTATATTCTAATACAGATGGTATAAGAAATACTGCCATTGGAAGAAGTTCATCATATTCTAACACAAGTGGTAGTAGAAATACAACACTTGGAAGAATTTCTAATTTTTACAATCAAACTGGAAGCAATACTGTAGCTATTGGTCAAGGAGCTTTGTTTGGCACTAGCGGTAATTCTCACAATAACAATACTGCTGTTGGTTATGAGTCAATGTATGTAGTGCAGACTGGTAGCAACAATAGTACATTAGGAACTTCTACTCTTAAATCATTGACTACTGGTTCTAACAATGTTGGAATGGGTTATGAAAGTTTAAAAGCAATTACAACTGGCACTGATAATGTTGCTATGGGTTCAAATGCTTTAGATGCTTTGACAACTGGTAACAGAAATATAGCTATTGGTAAAGAAGCATTGACTTTCTTTACTGAAAGCGGAGACACTTATCAAGTAGCAATTGGACATAGAGCTAATTATAATAGAACTAGTGGTGTTCAAAATACTGCTATAGGTGCTTTTTCTCAATATGGTGGAATAAGTGGAGTTGCTCCAACTGGAGCTGGAAATACATCTGTTGGTTATGCAACATTACATAATCTTACAAGTGGTTCTTATAATGCAGGATTTGGAATACAAGCTGGTTACAATAATAAAACTGGTTTGTATAATCATAGTTTTGGTTATCAATCTGGGTATTATAATGAAACTGGTTCAAATAATGTGGCGGTTGGAGCAAAAGCTTTATTTGGTGCTAGTGGGCAATCGCATAGTAATAATGTTGCAGTAGGCTATGAAGCATTATACTCAATCACTACTGGCGATAGAAATAATTTAATTGGTTATCAATCAGGGCATGATATAACAAGTGGGGAGAACAATACTGCTTTAGGGCATAATAGTTTATCTAAAATAACTACAACTGACGAATCTACTGCAATAGGTTCTCAAGCCTTTGCTAATAGGACAATTACTTCGGGAGTTGCTGTAGGTTTTGAAGCTGGCAAAGCTGGAAGTGGTGGTAGTGCTACTTATGTTGGTCAGCAAGCTGGTAGACAAGATGCAAGTGGTGATAATAATACTGGTTTAGGAGCTAGGGCTTTATACTTTAACGAAACTGGTGATTATAATACTGCTGTAGGTAGTTTAGCTTTATATGGTGTAAGTGGGCAATCAGCTAGTTATAATACTGCAATAGGTTATGAAAGTCTACGAGATACTACCACTGGTAGTAATAATACAGCAGTAGGATATCGCTCTTTATATGAGGTTACTACTGGTGGAAGCAATGTAGCGGTAGGTTTTGATGCAGGAACATCTATTACTTCAGGTGGTTACCATGTTCTTATCGGTACACAAGCAGGTCAAAAGATTACTGGTGCCAACTTCACCACTCATG
>Ga0196899_1000635_pt1 | contig 18078 bp, 10 predicted proteins | sample VirMetDEL_Sep_01_FD_169095 | JGI IMG/M metagenome (GOLD analysis project Ga0196899, IMG submission 169095) | Aqueous microbial communities from the Delaware River and Bay under freshwater to marine salinity gradient to study organic matter... | ecosystem: Environmental > Aquatic > Marine >... | reverse complement strand
GGAGATTGGAGACTCTCCTATGTAAGCGTTAACTCCTGATGCCGTTTTGTTTACGTTTTCAACGTATTTATTCTTGTATGTTGACTTGTCTCCTTTGTTTGCTTTTTTAAACTCATCCCTGTTATTCCAAGCCAACGGAACAATGCTCTCTAAGTCTTCCTTAACTTTTACCTCAACGTCATACATGTTTACTATAGTAAGCATTGTGGCTATAGCAGACTTCTCGTTGTCAAGAAGGTCTTTAGGGTTGTTTATATCAAACTTATTTCTACCTTCCTTTGGAATGCTCGACAGCCTCGTTTGAGTCAAGCCAACGCTTGGGTCTTTTGCTGGAAGTTTAACACCTAATACACTTACTTCGTCAATTCCAAGTTTATTAAGCTCTATCTGGGTGAGGTCTTTTAATCTACCAAATTGACCCCTCGGCCCACCATAAGTTCCAAACGATGTTTCCTGACCGAATATTCCGTAAGCTATCTTGGCGAGTCTGTTGTATTCATTATTCGACAACCTTGGATATAAAGCCATAATATCAGCCTTATGTTTTGAGATGTTTACAAGAAATTCTTTTGACTCCTGATTAACATCTTTCCCAGCAAAAAATGTAACTGGCTGAGCAACGTATGGTTTTGTTTTTGGAGTGGATCTATTTACATCGACATCAGAGCTTTCAAACCTAAGCTGCCCTTCAGAAACTCTATATACGTTATTAGGGTTGTCTGGAAGTACGAACACGCTGCTGCCAGCGTCAAAGCCATTCTCAATTGCCGCATCAATGTCTTGATACAAGAAGTTAATACACCCGTTTGTTAGCCTATTATTTTCTGGAGACCCGTCAGAGATAAGCTCAGACCTAACGGAATCTGCTTTGTGAAGAGACATCTCTGTAACTAATCCCTGCTCAGTCTCAAGAAAAAATCCAGTTGAGCCATATATATCTCCAACAGATTTTACCTTGAATATTCCAGCTCCCGTTGTTTTAGTTCCGTCATTCCAGTTTGTTTGTGAAGTGTACCCGTCTTTCAAGTACCTCATTCCGTCAACAACAGTTGTCGCCTCATTAACACTAACCTGATTCCCGTCACCATCCAAGTATATTGAACTTACCTTTGTCTCTCTATCTCCAGCTTTTTCACCTACAGCAACCTCAAAGGTGGTTACGAGAGAGTCTCCTATGAACAGATGAGCAGAGCCAGTTGACTTGTCAACTATAAAATACGGCTTAGGATTGTCTTTTTGAGACTCCGTTATGACTTCTATGTTGGTTCTCTTATTCTCTGACTCTTGATCAATTTCTATGGAGTCAAAATCAGAAAGGCTTTCAATTTTAATATTATCGTAAGCCCTTGAAGTTTCTGTTGTTGCAATCGTTCCAGACATAAAGTTCATGGAGTTTGCAACTATCAACATACTGATAAGAACTCTCTTTATCGCGGCAGCCACCTTCTGAAGCCTTGTGACCGCAGGTTTTGACTCCTTATCGTTTATTTGACTAACAACTTCTTCTTCTACAGCTGCATCAACTTCAGCCTCACTTATACCCTCCTCTTTAGATATCTCAGACCTGTCTTCTTTTGATAGAATCTTATCTACGAGCTTTCCTACGAATCCTTTTTTACCAGACTCACTGCTTATAAATTCACTATCATCAAATATCTCCTCAAGGGTCTTTGCATCCTTGATTATCTCACCCTTTGCTGTCTTGCCAGCTATCGTGTTCAGAAGGTCGATGGCGTCTTTGTCAGTCATCTCACGGCTATAAATCTTCGTGCCAAGAGCCTTGTTAATTCCAAGCTTCTCAGCCAGCTTACCTATCCACGCTTTGATTGCTGTCTTGGCGTTTACATCGAGTTCCGTAAACTCACTCGCAAGATATCCAGCTAATTCAGCTAACTCTTCTTCAGACTGCACAGCTTCTCCGTACCCTCTTTTAGCGAATCCTTTTATGTAATCACGAAGAGTCAGTTCAGATCCATCTGCCTTAGTTGCTACAACCTTTTGAAGCACCTTATTACCAGCGCCTCTTTCCACAGCTGCAAGCATCTTGTTTGTCAACTGCGTGGCGGCCTTGTCACCCAAAACACCCCCTCCTAACGCTCTTGTGACAACAGCATGGAATACCTCATGGCTAACAGTTCTCGTGTTAGCATTGGACATGTTAATGTGTATCTTATTCCCAATAAAAGCACCCCTGTTGCCCTTGCCTTTTGGAGGAACTGCAGCATTGAATGAATCCATTGTGTCATGCACAACTATCTCAACATTAGGAAGTATCTTGGAGATAGCTCTCTTGGCTCTTTTTACTTGGAACGAGATGTCTTTCTTTCTCTGTTCAGCTTGAGTAGCTGACTCCTGACCCATCACCTCAACACCCTCTTTTTTTGCTTGAGCCGCTTGCCCAATATCTGAAGCCATTTGGTCAACAGCCTCCTGATTAGCGTCAAACACCTGCTGCTCCTGCTCTGTAAGCGTCTCACCGTTAAGGTTCTTGACAGCAAGCCCACGAATGACAGGCTCAGGTACGTTCTCAAGGTCTTTGAGGGTCTCGTCAGTTACTTCTTGGGTTTCTTCTGTGACGGTGATTTTCTCTTCGGCAGTCTCCCGAACGTCTCCTTCTCCCACCGCTTCGCTGTCTCTGGTAGGTTCTTGTACATCCACCGTCTCTGTGCTTGGCTCTTGAATGGCATCTTGTTTTTCTTTTTCTAAGAACGCTTGCTGATCCGTGTCCTCAAGCATTTGGTTAATCTTCTCAATCTCAGAACGCTGCCTTTTAGTAAGATTCTCATCTTTTCCAGCAACATCTCTCTTTATTGCATCCTGACGCATAATAAGAGACAGCGCCTTCTTCTTGTTCGCTGCGCTGTAGTCTGATGGTATCTTGTCTAAGGCTGCTTGAATCTTGTTTACATCATCAAGCATTCTCTTACCCTCTTCCCGAGTTATCTCACCAGCTGTTATCTTATTTTTAAGGTCATTGATAACCCCTATCTTTCCTTCCTTTGTGTTTATAAGACTATTGAATAGCTCAAACTGCTCATCAGATATCGAGTTGAAGTAGTAGTCATTACTTAAGGCAGAGCTTAGCGCTGGTATAGTGGAAAAGAATCCACCGCCTATAGCCTCTCTCGCAGCAGCATCAAGTATCTGACCAGCCATCTGCATGCTTAGAATTTTAGGGCTGTCTACATAATTGCCCTGTTCGTCCATTTCTGGGAACATTTCCTGTTCCTTTTGAAGGCTGTATATTTTCTTTGCCCCTACGGTAGCCAACTCCTGAAGACCACCTGTCTCAAACTCTGAAAGCATACCACTTATGAACGTTATGCCACCCCTTGCCGCTCTACTTTTTATCTCCTTCTCTGCAAACTCTTTGAACGTCTTTGCAGACGCCCCTTTGCCCATTTTTTTGAGTATTTCAAGAGTAAGTTTCTGAGGAAGTCCAGTTTTATTTACAATACTCGAAGCCCCGTACTCTTCAAGTAAACCACTGACTATAGCTACAGGGTACTTCACAAGCATCTTCTCATTCTCAGAAACACCCTCAAAAGCTGGACTATTAGCCATCTCCTGATCAAGGGCGTCAGCAACCTGCGCACCCATAAATTTAGTGCTTAGAATACTAACTGGGCTTGTGAACGCTTTTTTAATTCTCTGCCCAATGGTTAGAGCCTTACCACCCTTCCCAGCAGGCATTGGAGATAACGCTGAAGCCAAATGAAGAGCCATTATAGGGGTTGATTTAGCAGCGCCTAATATAGATCCAAGAACATAGTTGTTCTCTTCCATGTCCTTTACGTACTCCTCGGTTGTGTCAGAGCCTATTATCTCTTCCATACCAGTTCTTACAGCAGGAAGAAGTTCTTTCTTGAATGTGCGTATAGCCTCGTCCTTTATTTGGGAGTCGCTGAGACCCTCTTTACGTTGCTGTTCGATTATCTCTGGAGACACGTAAGACTCAACTGGAAGGGCGTTAAGAGCTGTCTCTACATAGAACGTAGACTCACCAGCAGCCCACTCGCCAACACCCCTTATCATGTTATCGTAAAATCCACCGATAAACTTCCTCGTTGCGTCAATAGGGCCTGTTGGAGTATCTATATCTTCCATGTACTTATCAAAACTTCCAACAGACCTTTTTAGTAGGTCGCTTCTTTTTTGATATCCTTCTATAGTTGATTTTACACCTTGTTCAATATCAACAAGCCTATCTCTTTCTGCCTGAATCCTATCTGCTTCCGCTTTTATCTTAGCCTCAGACTCAGCATCGTAAACATTGGCTTCGTTGTAATCAGAGACCATTGAATTATACTTATCAAGGTCTTCTTGATACTTCATGTTGTCTGCAATAAGCCCCTTGTTGCTTTCTGCAAAGGCTTCCTGCTCCTTACTAAACTCTTCAAGAGTTGTTGCTATTTGCTCCCTGTTTCTGAACTTAACAAGTTGACTCTCTCCCCTTTTCATAATCCCAGCCTCTGCTCTTGAGGCTCTTTGGCTTGACATCCATTTTTGTAGTTTTTTAGACTCCGAAACCTCTGTTGATGTAAGGAATGGGTCAAGGTCAAACTCCTCTTCGGATACTACATTTCCTTCATCATCAATAGACTTTGCCACCATAGCATCGCCTATGCCTGACCTTTCAAACTTAAATCCCTCATCACCAAATTGATAATTCAAGAAAGGAACAACCTCTTGCTCCTCTTTACCCATAAGTTTCGGGGTAATTACATCAGACAATCCTTCCTCAACAACAGGCTCCTCAACCACATCGGCAGATACACCATCTTGTAAAGGGGATTCGGTAGGACTTTTTTTTTCAGACGCATCCACCGCTTCAGGAGTTGGTTGTTCTTGTGTTTTACTTCCGTACCTTGAAATGCCTTTACCGCTAATAACAGATTCAAAGTCATCTCCATATTTCTCTACCAACGAAGACTCTGCTACCAACTTATCCCCATAAGAGTAAGCCTTTTCTATTCCGTGTTCAATTATTTTTGAATCAAAGTCGTCCCCGTACTTGTCCAACAAGGTTTGTTTGGACACAAGATTTCCTTTATACAAATAGTATTCTTCGTTCATTTTCTTAATCTGGTAAATCTTCAACTGTTATAACATTACCTCCAGCAGAATCTGCTGGTTCAGTCGTTCCTTCCAAAGGCTTGCCCTCTACCGCAGCGTCATAAATCTTCTTTAATACTGACATTATGTTTCTCTCAATAGTGGAAGCTGACTTGTCAAGAGGAATTGATATGTAGTTCCCGTCAAGTCCTATTTCTATATTATTGTCTACTAATTTAGAATCAACTCCTTTTATATTCGATTTTCCTACAAACGCATCAACTTTTTTGGTGGCGTCTTCCTGCTTTCCTGAGAAGGTGACATAAAAGCTGTCCATTTCAGGGATTGTTGGTAGTATGCCAGTCCATTCCGCTAAACTTTGACCCGACTCCTCCTCAAACCCTATCTCGTACTTACCACCTGCGCCTACACTTGGAGTTAGCGAAGATACATCTGGGTTATCAATTACCTCATCGTAATAAGTCCACACGTCATCTGTTCCAGTAAGTATCTTTCCGTAATTCTTTACGAAGTCGTCAAACGTACCTTCGAGAGGGATTTGTTGTGACTTCCTTACATTATCGTCCTTGTCGATTCCAGTGAAAACTATAGCGTCACCAGCATCATTCATTTCCATACTTATGAATCTATCTTGCCCTATAGCCCCAGCCAAGTTAGCCATAGCCGCAGCCCTTTTCTTAGGGTCGTCAGCTGTGAATAAATCTTGTAAAGCCGTTACATATCCCTTTGCTTTTTCTTTTGCCTCACCTGCTTTTCTCTGAGCCTCAGTTTCTCTTCCACTTGTCGTAGCCGCTGGCGTCTCAACGTAGTCGAGCTTCATATAGAGCTGTTCTTTGATAATGGCTCTTGCTTCTGTTTTTTGAGGGTCAGTCAGCGTTGGAAGAAGCCTGTTTGCAAGTCTCCCATCTCTTCCCAACTGTATGAACTCACTCGGATTTGCTGATGGGTCATCTGTGAACTTGTATTCGTCAGCATAATCAACAAGCACACTTGCAAGCTGCTCGTCATTGTATTGGCTGATTGCTGTATCCACAGACTTCTCAAAGTCTTTTCTTGCCGTGATGTCCTCCTTTGTCTTTACCCCAAGTTTATTGATTACACGAACATCCTTCCCGTACTTGTCAACAATCGGATTGAGCTGAGCCTCCATGTCGAATATGTCATACTTCTGATATGCCATGTTTTGCATGTCACGTACAGACATTGCCTTTTTCATGTCAGGCTTTCCATCTGCGCCTATCGGAGCGTTGAAGACATTCCCAGTAACAGGGTCTATAACAGGTATTGTGTTGGATAGGTCTGCCATATCCTGAACAATACCAGCCTGCCACGCCTCAAGCCCACCAGCCTTGTTTTCTTGCTGTCTTAGAGTGAACTCGTCCATCATGCTGTTATAGTTCTCAGCTATCTTCTTGTAGCTTACAGCAGCGTCCATTACGTTCTGCCTAAAAGGAGTGTATTCAGATGGTTTCATCTGACCGTTTCTTAGGAGCGTGTTGTTGACCCTCATCTGCTCAGCGGCAGCGTTTGAGAACTTCAACATAAAGTTGTTGATATCCTCATAGTTTCCCATCGGGATGTCGTTGATGCTCTGCTGTGCGGCAGCTATCTCTCCCTCAATCTTTTCTCTCTCTGCAGCCCTTTTAGCCTCTACCTCGCCAAGTTTTTCTGTTATGTCTGACGAGACACTTGACCAGTCAACTATCTTGCTGTCGTCTCCTCTTTTATATCCGTAGTATATCATTGTATTCTATACATTGCAGGGTCAAACTCTCTATTTAACCTTCTTACTACCGAAGCATCGCCAATAGCACCTGATTGAATTAAAGCAGCTAACTCATTCTGATTCATCCCCATTACTTGGTCGTATGAATAAGAAGATCCCTCTGGAAGATTTAGGGCAATTGCGTTTTTAGCTCCCTCAATACCCATGCTATCTATCATTGACTTAGAAGCCATTCCTAATGACGTAGGGTCGAAAGGCCCTTGTACAGAGCTATATATGTTCATTGCAGAACCAAGCCCCTCAACGCCAGCTTGAACAGCCGCTTGGGTTGCTGCTGTCTGTCTTGCCACTGCATCAGCCGCTGCTGCTTGTGCACCTTCGGCTTCTCCTATTGCGAGTTCTTTTCTTGCGTCAGACGCCTCGGCTCTTTCAGTAGCCTTGATTTTTTCAAGATCAAGCGTCTCTTTTGCCTGAGAAGCCCTGATGCCTCTCTCTGCCTCAATTCCAGCCATCATGGCCCTTCCACCGACAGCGGCAGCCTGCCTTGGGTCTAATGCCGCCTGAGACATTACCTGCTGAACACCCCTCTGCTGAGCCTCTCTTGACTGCTCGTATGCTGCAAGATTCAATGAAAGCTCCTGCATTGGCATTATCTCGGTCTCCTTTCGAGCCTCATCCATTGCCTTTTTAGCTTGCTTCTGAGCTTTTCGCCTGTCAGCCGCTGCCTTGTTTGCTTGCGAGACCGACATACCAATAGATACACCTGCCCCAACTACACCTACTACTGCTGATGTTATTGCTGCCATAGTTCTTTAATCATTTCTGTTGAATATTTTTCTCCTTGCGTATATCCAAGACTCTTGTATATCTCTATAAGTGGCCTTGATTTTATCAGAGCATACGTGTACTTGTACCCTTGCTCCTTGCACACATTGGTCAATGATTCTACCAACATCCTCAGCGCTTCTCGCCTCTGAGGCTTTTTTCTGTAAGTCTTTGATGATATTATCCAGTCGCACCATGCTGCTTTTGAGTTTGTTATGTATATATACCCTGCACACACTGGCTCGTCACCATCCATAACCATAAGACCTCCCTTTCCGTTTTCGGGAAGAAAGTCTCTCATAGGCGGTGTCCAGCCCCAGTCATTCCACCATCCAACAAGTATTTCATCGTAATCACTTTCGGATAGAGGCCTGACGTTTAACATAGCCTCAAAGATACTGATTTCTAAGGATAACTCTTCATCAGGTCAACCTTAACCGCTATCATCTCTGTTGCAGTGGTAAGGTTGTTCTCAAGGGTCATCACGCAGTAGTGTCCTAACAGACCTTGACTCTCGGCTACTTGGTTACGAACGTAGAACACGAAGTCAACCAAAGCAGGCTGAGAGTTCCCTGTTGCGTCTACAGTTATCTCAGTTGTCGTTGCTGTATAGTTCACAGCCGTTATAGTACCAACCAAAAAAGGCGTTGTTGTTGAAGGGTTGACGGTGGCATATACCGTGTCACCAGCTGTAAATGGAGCTACAGTAGCTGTAGGTCTAATTGGAGTCTGAACAACGTAGTTAAAGGTTATAACGGTTGCGTTCAGCGGCCCAGTTACGGATGTAGGATTTCCAAGCCCCTTAGCAGAGCGCATATTGAAGTTGTCATTGGTACTGAGTCCGCGTATGAATGCAAACCAGTCACCCTCTTTCTTTTTGAACCAATCTACCTCAATGTCCCTTGCGTTCTGAATGTCACTGTATACGGTCGCCTTCCATGGATCCTGCGCCTCAAGGTCGATGGTCTTGAAAACCTTTGACGTTAGCGCATCCTTGTTTAGCACAGTGGTAATTGTACTTGGATAGGAAGTGCCGTAGAAATTGTTTCTCGTATCATTAACATTGTGTCTATACAAGTTTCCTCCCTTGAAGGTGTACAGATACTGATTCATACCCTGTATCCACTCAGGATGGTACGAATAGAACGAAGGCCATCCTTTAGATGACTCGCTATATGTAAGTGTATAGTTTGCTAATGGTACGCTCATTATGAACAGCTTATTATTGACGGTTGAACAACTCCACTTATGGTCTGTATTACTAAATACGAACGTAATAGTTGATAATATCCATCAGGTACTGTTGTGGCGCCTAATACATCTGAGTATATAGTGTTTCCACTTACTGGAGCGTCCCCAGAGCCATTATGCCAATACTGCTGGTCTGGAAGGTTTGTACCTGACTGGTTTTGATATGTACAAGCCTGAATGAATGATGGTCGCATTTCAGAGCTTATCATCTCGGTAAGAGACGGATACACTCCTCCAGCGCAAGTTCCAACTGCCTGAACGACACCGTTAGACCCTACAACGTGCATCCAAGCTTCTCTTGCTGCCGCTCCTGAATAATTATTTACCAACGTATAATACCCCTCTGCAAGTGGCGTTAGTCCTGTTGGGTCACTGAATACTCTGTCGAATATCCTTGGCATACCTGAAGAACTATTTACCCTCATAATGTATGCAACCTCGTCAGGAGACTCTCCACACGCAAGAATCTTTGTGGCTTGAGTGGTAGATGTTCTAAACGAAGACAAGCCCACAGGGCAGGGTATCGTTATGTCGCATCCTCCTCCAGATGATGATGGAAGCACATTTGTAGGTCTTGGTGAGAACACCTCAACATCAACAGTGTCAGCTATGGCTGTCTTTGGAATCAGCATATAGCACTCGTCAGGGTTTCCTATTATCGAAGACATATCAGACTGAGCGATTGTAACTGTTTCATCTGCCGCATCAACAAAGCTACTTGTCATCGGAAGCCACGAAAGCCCATCTAATGAGTATGTGCCAGCGAGGTCGCTTGAAGGGACAACGTTTGTACTCCCTATGTAAAGCTCAGGTAGATATCCAAATCTATTTGACGTGATGCCTTGATACTCTTGCGAGTTGTATGTTGCCTGTAGCCCAAGAGGAAAGCCAAGGTCTTGTGAGTTTGAGCTTGTGTACTTGAACTTAACAACTATAGCGGAACTTGTGGTTGCGCCTATATTTGAGCATACCGTGAACTTCTGATTTTTTGCCGAAGGTATAGGGTATGTGTATGTTGAGCTACACCCAGCACAACAGGTTGCACAAAAGAACGGACTCCCTAAGTCGCCACTTGACATTGTTCTGTACACCCCATTGAACTGATATGTCCCATCTGGCGCTGGATTGGTCATAGCGGCATCAGTAAATATGCTTGTAGCATCACTGAAGTCTTGTGCGTTTATGTAATATGTGTCGAATGATACTGCCATCTTAACAACTTCCTACTAATGTTACTTCTCCGTTTGAATCCGTCTCAACCCAAGTGTTGTCGGTTAATTTAATAAACCCTGCACCAACCGTATTCCCCGAGCTACACCCAAGGTAAGAATATACTGTTGTACCCACAATCGGCTGTGTATTTGTGACGCCACCGCTTGTTATGGTAGAGGTGTAGTATGTTGTGGTCGGTGTCAACGCACACGCAGCTCCATCTGTCAGCTCAACTGTCGTGCCTAAGAATGGTACACAACTTGGAGACGAGAAGCACTCACAACAAGCCTCACTTACGTCAGTCGAGTAGCAAAGCTTTAATTCGCTATTGTTTCTGTAATCCCATATTAAGTACAGGAAGTCGTCATCATTACCAGAGGGCATCGAGAACTCTCCGTAGAATAACGGTGCAGAGCCAAGGTTTGATGTTGCAGTTGATGAAGAAAGAAGCGTTGCTATATCAGCAGCGTTGTTTTGATATTCAGTTGCGGTTCTAAGATACCTAAAACCATTGGTTGTCGTGTCAAAATCAAACGTGTCTCCAAACGTCTTTGATGATATTATCTGAACAGTAGAGCCATCAATAGGGCTACTACCACTTCCTTGTTGTGCGGTGTATGTTGGCCCGAATTGAGAAACAAGATTAGCAGACACGTATTGCTGCTGGCTTGGTGATATGAATTGAATCTGACTACTCTGATAAGGGCTTTGATATGTTGGTGTTACCGTGGCATCAGAGTATCCGTAAGCATTATGTATAAGGTCTCCCTGATCGGACGCTGACGTAATTGCTATTGGAACTATTTTTATTGTATCAGCTACAGGACATCCTACAAATATCTCAGTAGAAGACAATGAGTTAGGATCTGTAGGAGTTATAGTAACCTCAAACGTGGTCACGGAAGGAACGTCTTTGTCAAAGTACAAATTCAAACTTCCAGTCCCAGATACTGGAGGTGTTGTGACACCATTGTATGTTACTGTTATTTCAACCGCATGTGTGGCAACTACAAAAACCGTTACGTTTCCGTAAAGAAGCCCTGCGTCAATTGTAAGTCGCTGTGCGCTTAAAAGTCCAGTGTACACCCTGCTTGCCCCTCCGCATCCATATACTACAGGTTCTGAAGGGATAAGGTTCGTGTTAGGAGACAACACATACTCATCCATGTATGGGTCGTATCCTCCAAGCTTTTGATAGTCAAATGAGGTTTGGAACAGGTCTCTGAACCATGATCGCATACCTACATCTGAAATGACAGACAGGGACTCAGCTTGCGACCCTCCCTTTAGTTGTATGACAGAAGAACGCTTAGCGTCTGTGAAATATATATCTGCCCCATAGTGACAGAAGCTCTCAGGGTTAGAGCTTATACCGTACTCCTCAATACGAGCCACCTGCGTTCCAAGAACTTCAGGTACTGACGTAAGAACACCTCCTCCATCAGCAGCGGTAAGTAAATTCTTACCAAGTGAGATGTATGATATTCTGTCTTCCTGCAGTGTCAGAAGGTCTGTCATCCTCCCATGAAGAACCTGTATAGGGCCGTATGAAATCTCACAGTCCTTATAATTGGCAAGTCCAAGGTTGAACTCGTTTGTTCTGTTAATGTTGGTCTGCTCATTATAAACGCCACTATACGTGATAGACGCATCTCTTCGTATTTCCCTATAATCATCATCAGAAACAGTTGACACTCTCTGCCCAAGGCTGAATTTCTTTCCTATTAGAGAGTCTTTTATTTTATAACTCTCAACCCCATTCAAGAATGAAAAACAATTAAAGAATGTAAGGTTTACAATTCCGTCTTGAGACGCTGTTTGATTTTGGTCGTCTAATAAATCTCCAGATTCATGAAACCCGTTTACGATAGGGAAAGACTGTTCGTTTTCAAAGTATATATTGTTTGCCGTTATTGATGGTACAGTTTCAAATACAGTTAATCCAACCGAAGATATTACTTCTATTCTACAAGTTACAATTGATCCAGATTGACATTTTGGAGAACCCGTTATGAGTCCCAAGTACAATCTTCCATTTGAAGTTCTTACAAACTGTATCTGATTCGTACCGTCTATGTTTATGTTTTGAAAAACAGGAAGAGTTGCTTGTGCGTTTTCTGCTGGGTCAAAAACAGTTGTGTTAGGCCCTGAAGCATCTGTTGTTTCGCTACAATCAATATATGAAAGGTCAACTGGGTTAAGGAGCCAAAACTCTCTTAGGTCATTGTAGTCTTGAGACGCTACATACTGCTCGTTAAAAAAACATATCTCGTCACCACAACTCGAGCTACTTCCTCTTCGTATAAATGCAAAGTTTATATTTACAACAGAGCCAGATGGTATTCTCCAACTAATACCACTTGTTGTGTCGTGTACTGGGTAATAAAGGTCGGGTGGGTATTCTATGTAAGTTGGGTCTTGACCAACCGTCAACTGTTGATTAGTTAATGTTGTAAGGTTTCCCTCTTCCACAATCCACCCATCAGGAGACATGCTCGCGTAAACACCAGATGGAGATGATGCGGATATCTCTCCAGTTGCCGCTGACCTTACATCAAGAACAGTTGTCTTCACTGTGCTAAATGAAGGGCCAGAAGAATCTTTTTTTACTATCAACTCTTGACCTATGGACACCTTATTTCCTTGTTCTCCGTCAAGAAGAACCCAGTACCTTCCTGTGTCTTCGTCAAAATAAGCTCTTGTGCTAAATATGGTTTCATAGTCAGTTTTACTTTGCTTTGCAAGAAACTTATAACGAGCAGCCCACTCTGGAGGTCTCATATCCGAAGGTATGGTAGCCTTTAGGCTGTTAATGTTATCTGAATACTGACTTGCTATGTGAAGAGAATTGGTCTCGCTTTCAAAAACTGATGAATACCTTCCCTCGGCATCTTCATACAATATTCCTACCTGATAATCCCTATTACTATGCAAGCTCTTTTGCCCTTGGTCTCGAGACCACTTTACTGATACCCTATTAATGGTAAAAAACTGATAAAGGTCTGTATTTGGAGTTTGAAGATTTTGTAAGTATTGTATTACATTAGGAACCAATTGAATATTGCCATTTGGCAAAACCTCGAGTTTTATAGGGTCGTATTGAGGAGATAGAGAATCCCTACCGAATCTTATAGGTTCAAGGTCGTTCCCGTTGATTACATTTGGAATCTGAGGAGCTAGGTAGTTGAATAGCCCTGTTGTTGTGGCGTCATCAATCCAAAAAGATGGATTTGTTTCGTAATTACCATTCTCACCAGTCTTCTCTTTAAAATCAAAAGTGTTGTATGCTTGATAAGCTGTTTGATAGTCTTGGCTTGGGGTGTATGAAAAAGTTACTGTAAATGTTCTCCCGTAAGGAGTTATGTATCCTGAAAGTGCCGAAAGCGGTTGATCCAGTAGGCGTTGCCCAGTAGAGTCCCTAAGTCCAGTAGACTTAAAGACCATTGTTACATTTAAAGTAACGTCACTTGAATAGTATTCAACTGGCTTTCCAGAGGTTTCAAGTATAAGTGAGGTGTTGTTTCTTGTAAGGGTGCTTCCTGCGAAATTGTAATCATAAGAAACAGCATCGGAAGACTCGTAATCTATCACATCAAGGTCTCCCTCTTTAGTTATATGCTCAATCCCGTAGTTAAAATTTACACTATTTCCATTTTCATCAACAACATCCCTACCCTCGAGGTAATTACCATACATAATCCTGTTGCCCATTATGGTTTGAGCCTTTGCAAGTCTTGGTACGTTATCATACAACCTCAATATCTCGCCCTCGCTAAGTATGGTGTATATGTCGCTGTTACTAAATGTTATTGATTCGTTTGTATTGCTTGGAATAGATAGACCTAGCTTGTCAATTTTTTTTGCCACATAAATTATGTTGCTGTCAGATTCCTTGTATAATACATCAATACCAATTACATTTTCAACCCCAGTATTATATGTTACTTTGACGGTGTTGAATTGATTTTCCATCCCGTCATTTACCATATTCGAGTCTTTTATAAAAAAGACACTCGGACTAAAAGCTGGCTGACTAAACTGAGATATTGCGCTATACTCGCCATCTTTATACTTATACCTATAAGCAAACGATACAAATGTGTCCTCAATGTAATTACTCTTTTCAGAGTTATTTTCAAGCTCAATTGTTGGTGAATTTACAGGCTGAGGCTTGATAACGCTTATGTCAAGCTCAACAATTTGGTCAACATGTGATGCGTTAGGCTCTGGATAGCCCCTTGTTACATTTATCTTTCTCGGCTCGTTGTAGTCGTCCGTAAAAAAAAGTAAATCGTCAATCTTGTCAACACCATTTACAAGGTACGTTGGGTTAAAGTTGAGAAGCTCAGTTGTTATCACATGATAGGTAAGCTGCTGTGTCTGAGTATTGAACGACACAATCATGTCAACCACACCACCAGTTGCAGTTGTGTTTGCTGGGTCGTGTACAAACCAGTACATTGTCTCCTCAGCTGAGTCATCAAAAGCACCGATACATACAGCATCACTACTCAGGTTGACGCCCTTATACTGTAGCGTTGTAAGCTGCACGTTTCCCTTCGTGTTCTCAACAGCACCTATCTCACTTAGCTCTGTGGAGCCAAGACGTATGTTCTGTCCGTCAACGTACTCGCCTTCAGGTAAGAGTCTCTCATCGACACTCTTGTTCATCCTTCCAGCCACGAAGGTCTTCTGCTCTTTAGCCATGTTACTTAATCAGCTTGTCCCGACCTCTTAGATTCATTAGAAGCCTTGATGGATTGATATTACTTATTCTGATTTTAGCATTCTTCAGTAATGCACTCTTTCTCTTTCTGTACCTATTCACAATGTACTCTTGGATTCCAAACCTGCTGTTCAGTATCTCATGAGCTATATATGCGTAGATGTACTCCTCAAAAAACTTGTGTACAGAGATGACGCTGTCGTCTCCTCCCTCCATACCATCACTGATATACTCAAGGATGACCAACTCGCCAGCTACTCCTGAGCTGAAGTTGATGACACCACCCTTCTTGTCAATTCTAAACGTAGGGTTTGCGTTTGCTGTCTCTGTATTCAGACCGAACCTTGCCCCTACTTGGAAGTCAAAGTACCAGCATCCATCAATACAATACCCCTCAGAACCGTTGTATATACTGTTCTGGTTGAGGTAGATACTCTTCTGCGTACCTGTTATCCTGTCAAAGTCAAGCTGCGACTGACTGGCCTCCAAAATGTTACCTGCTTGGTCAAATAGTATGCTACAGTCATTTGCCTGCAGATATGACTTGGCTCCATTCACCTGAATGTTCTCAGATAATGGGAACAGTACACCATTCTTGTAGACCGATATCCTTACCCAGTTCACGTAGTCTGGAGGAAGTACGAATCGTAGGTTGTCACATACGTTAAGCTCAAGTGCCTTTATCTCCTTGAACGCATCGTAGTTAAGCTCCTGTATGGCTCTCTTCGCATGGAACAGAACCTTGTACCTATTGATGTTATTGATAATCTCATGATTACCTTGATACATCAGTAGGAAGTTATTTACAATGTCAGTCAACGGAACGTACTGATAGCTGCCCCAGTTAGCATCTTCTGGCGGCAAACCGCCATTCTCGTAATACTCATATCCTGTTAGGTATGCCATTATTGTTGCTGATTATCGTTTACTGCTGCCGTCTTGTATATCTCTGGCTCTCTTATTGACAGTCCAGCCTTCTCAAGTATTTTATTTACCAGAACAGACTCTTCCTCTTCAGAAACCTCAAAGTCTTGAGTATCAGGACTTGATGGGTCAAATACAGGCTCTCCATTCACAAGGTTCTGATATCCCCAATATGGGTCTACTGGGTATCTTACGTACACACACTCCACGTTTGCCGTGTTGCCTATACTATTTGGAACTATAGCAATAGAGTTGTTTTCCCCCATAACATACATTGGATATGTTTGGGTTGGAGCTGTTAGGTTTGAGTTCACAAGCCTCGTGACGTCCAACCTGCTTCCCTTTGCAACCTCAACAAAGACATCTGCCTGAATCTCGTAAGTTATCGTGTTTATGTGATACCAATTTGATGGGGCTGTAAACACTGAATACACACCAGATGTAGAGCTAAAAGCAAGTGTCGTTCCGCTTATAAACATCTCAATCTCCTCTCTTGCGCTTTCTGCAAGATCAGCCAAGTCACTACCAGAGGTGTGGTTGTTCTCAAGGTTTACATAATAGTTGTACTGACTCATATACTCATTGAAGATGTCAAGCTGCGCCTGCTTGGCGTATAGGTTGAAATCATCTGGTGAGATATATCCGTAGTTGTTCTTATTGCAGATTGCAAGAACCGTTTCCCTTACATCGTTGATACTGACCATAAGCACAAAGATAGTGAATATAAAAAACCCCTTGAGTGTGCGTTAGCAGTGACCCAAGGGGTTAGTCGGGGAAAAGATAGTCTTAGCTGAATACTGTAACAGCAATACTTGTAACAGTTTCTCCATCAGGAAGAACAACTGGTACTACAGAATTGTGCCAGCTTGTTTCAGCTGCTTTTTGCAAGGCAGCGTTGATAGCTGTAACCATTGCGAAAGTTGATCCTACAGTTACCAATCCAAAGTGATGCCCAAAAGCACCAACGCTGTAGAGTCTCATTGCTGTAGCAGAAGTTCTTTCTGCAAACAAACCTTCACCAATCGGAACCAATTCTTTTCCAGCTCCTGTTGTAATTTCTAAATATTTTGCCATGATAAAAAAGTTTATGGGTTAAGCCACAAAGATAATCAATCTTCTAACATAGGCTCAAGGAGCTTGAACGTCTCAAGTCCCTCGTCTGATTGTAGGTATGAGGCTACAATGTAGTCTCTGTCCTCACCGTAAGGAACTGTAAGCATTCGCTTCTTGTTGTTTGGAAGGTTGAAGTGTACATCCTTGCCTGCTCTGTACCCGAGAAGTCCTTTATCAAACATCAATGCCACTGTTGCCGACATATTTGTCATAGGGTCGTTCAATGTGTTCAAGAACTCTTTTGGGTTTCTTCTTGCGTAAACAAGTACATCACGCTTCAGTTCAGCTGTACTCATCTTGGTAACATCACGTCCAAGTATTACTCTACCGATACGCTCAAGGTCATTTAGCCCAAGTTGTTTTGCTGCAATAAGAGCGTCAACCTCGTAGTTCATTACCTCAAGATCTGTCTCAGCATCTTTCTCGTTGTCAACAACCTCAAACTTCTTTCCGTTGTCTGGGTGAATCTCTAAGAACCACTGTAGTACAGGGTTTGTCTTAGGAACCTTCAAGAATCCATCCTCAAAGATAATCGGCTCAAGAATAACGTTCTTATCCTGTTCATCCTCGAATGGGGACTTTTGGTTTGGTGAGTATCGCAACGCTCTGTTGGTTGTTCCATCAAAGTACATCAGATTGTGTCTGTGACTGTTTCGTGATGGAAGTATGTAGGATAGGGGAGCTACATCTCTCCTTAGCTTGTAAAGTTTATCCACCAGTGGTGCTTCTTTTGTTTTCATTTGAATTTAGATTATGATTAAGAAAAATAAAGGGGAAGGTGTTACCACCCTCCCCTCAAGTTGTATTAGTCCTCGAAGATAACGAAGTTGTTCGCTCCAAGCGTACAAACCGCTCTCTCAGATAGGAAGTGAACCTCCATAGCGTCAAGGTCAGAGTTACGTGCGCTTCCAGCAGAACCTGTTACCCAAGTCTTGTATCGTCTGTCTTCAGTCTCTGAAGCTCTGTAACGAACGTGTAGGAATGGACGCTTAGCGTTCTTTCCAAGAACTTGGTCGTAAACAGTTGTTGAACCAGCAGGAACAAGAAGACCGTTAACCGCTCCAGAAGGAAGGTCACCACGCATGGTTGGGTCGTTCAAGTATTTCCAGTCAGTCTTGTAGAAGTCGTAACCTCTTCTGAATCCTGAGAATCCAAGGTTCAATGCCATCTGCTCATCGTTGTCGAACAATCCGTATGATGTACCGCCAGCTCCGTAAGAGTTCTG
>Ga0196899_1000631_pt1 | contig 18127 bp, 29 predicted proteins | sample VirMetDEL_Sep_01_FD_169095 | JGI IMG/M metagenome (GOLD analysis project Ga0196899, IMG submission 169095) | Aqueous microbial communities from the Delaware River and Bay under freshwater to marine salinity gradient to study organic matter... | ecosystem: Environmental > Aquatic > Marine >... | reverse complement strand
TTCAGTGCTTTATATGAAAGCAGTCAAAGCACTTCAAGAAGCAATGGAGCGCATCGAAACCCTAGAAACACAAAACGCCTCCCTTGAGGCAAGACTAACCGCTCTTGAAGGAGGATCTTAATTATGGCACTTACACAAATTACAACCGGTGGTGTTGATGACAATATCAACATCGACAGTAATACTCTGAAGGTTGACGGTACTAATAACCGGGTTGGAATCGGGACGGCGTCGCCTGGGCATAACCTGGAAGTAAAAGGAAGCTTCCCTGACTTCGCAATCGTTGATTCTGATACTACAAACGACAAGTTCAGGATTCTGCATAACGGTGGTGGAACACAGTTGATGGTGGATCCCAATAATGTCGGACCTAACGCAAGTTATCTTTTGGTCTCAGTTGATGGCAGCGAGCGGATGCGTATCAACAGCTCTGGGCATGTTGGCATTGGAACCACTAACCCTAATTCCAAATTAACTCTTTCAACTGGGGACAAGATTTTTGTACCTACAGGCGAAACTCTCAATTTTGGTCACACGACTGGGTCGGTAAATACCGAGCGGATGCGTATCGACAGCTCGGGGCGGTTGTTGGTAGGGACAACGACTGCTAACGGCAGCATGACCGTGAACATGGGCACGGATAAAAATATTAGTTTTTCTGGCGGTGTTAGTGAAGTTGGTAGCGTTCCAGCTTTACAAGCAACTAACACGTCCGGAAGCTCTTTGGCGTCAATGGGTTTCCGTGCCACAGATCTGCGTTTTGCCACAGGCTCAGCCGAGCGGATGCGAATCGATAGCTCGGGGCGGTTGTTGTTGGGCACGACGACTGAAGGTTCTGGAAATGCCGACAACCTTACAGTTGCAGATAGTGGTCACTCCGGAATCACGATTCGCTCTGGAACGTCTAGCCATGGTTCTATTTACTTCTCAGACGCAACCAGTGGCGGTGGCGAGTATGACGGATATATTGAATACGAACACGCTAATCAAAGATTTAACTTCGGCACGGCAGGTAACACAAGGATGCGCATCGACAGCTCTGGCAATGTTGGAGTAGGACACACTAATCCGTCAGCGTTTGGCAAATTTGTTGTTAGTGGAACTGGCAACTTAGTTAATCTCAATGCAAGTAGCGGCGCTGCAAGTCTAAAATTTTACGAGAACGGTTCTGGCAGATTCAATTTAGATACTTTAAATGGATCAGTTGGCTTAGCTTTCAAAAATGGCAGTAGTGAATTTGCACGCATCGACAGCTCAGGGCGATTGTTGGTTGGAGCGTCAAGTACTCGCAACAAGTGGAACAATCAAACAATTGGCGCAAACCTTTTGCAAGTAGAGAGAGCAGGCGATGCAAATGCTGCTGCAATTTCTATTACTGCCAACTCAGGAACAACAAACAACACCTCTGCGGTGAGTGCGGCTGCTCGCTTGCTACTGGGACGTACTAGAGGCACAAGCGTTGGCTCTAATCAAGGCATTGCTAATGGCGACATCTTGGGCGATGTAAGTTTCCAAGGAATGGATGGCAGTGAATTTGTAGAAGCTGCAGCTATTCAAGCATTCGTTGATGGTGTTCCTAGTGCTAATGATATGCCGGGTAGGCTCGTTTTCAAAACCACCACGGACGGTTCAAGCGCCCCGAGCGCGCATATGATTATAAATCGCAATGGTGAGTGCCGAATTGGGCATGGTGATTCAGACCCTGTAAGCACTGATATGGTGCATAGCATCCAGGACCCCAACCTAGGTGCTGTTACAAGCAATTTAGCTCGTCTTGTGATGCAAGAAAGAGCTGGTAATTGGATTTCATTTAAGTCGGGCAGTGGAACTCATTACGGCACCATTTCTCAAAATGGAAGCGGTGTTTCTTACGGCAGCAACTCTGATTATCGCTTAAAAGATAATGTGCAGAATTTTACTGGTGGCATAAATTTAGTAAAACAGTTGCGCCCAGTTACGTTCAACTGGAATGAACTTAGTGGCAATTCCGACACAACCTCAACGCAAAGGGGATTCATAGCGCATGAGGTTCAGGCAGTGGAGCCAACCGCTGTTACAGGCGAAAAAGATGAAATGGATCGGTATGGTGATTGCTACGATGCAGAAGGCAGAAAAACTCAAACAAATGTTTTTGAGCGCCAAGCAAAAGAAGGCGAAACTTGGACTTTTCAATCAGAGGAAATTCGTGATCAACAGCTTGATCCAGCAAAGCTAGTTCCGATATTGACTGCTGCACTGCAGGAAGCAATCGCCAAAATCGAAACCTTAGAAACCAAAGTTGCAGCCTTAGAAGCTGCAGAATAAACCACTCTATTTTTTATTTACTAACAATGTCTACTATTACTTGGAAAGTTGCTAACCTTGACCGCACTCTCGCTGACGGTCGCGTTTCTACTGTTCACTACACCGTTGATGCACGTTCTGATGACGAAGTGTATTCCGCTGGTGCTTATGGTTCTATTGGTCTTGAAGGCGATGTGGTCACTCCCTACGCTGACCTGACCGAAGAGACTGTCGTTGGCTGGGTCAAAGCAGCCCTGGGTGAAGAAAAGGTTGCAGAAGTTGCTGCAGCACTTGAAGCCCAACTGACTGAACAAGCTACACCTACTGTTGGATCCGGCACACCCTGGTCCTGATAACCATTACCTTTTAGCACAATGATCACCCTTATCCGTCCAATCCTGTTTTCCTTTCTTCAATCTGACAAGGTCAAGCTGCTCATTGTAGACATGCTGACCAAACTGGCTGAGTCTACCGACAACGATGTCGATGACAAAGCTGTTGAGTTTATTCGTAACGGACTTTTCCCTAACAAATAATGGACTTAGGAGAGCCGCCGGTACTACCGTCTCTACGGCTCCCTGAGCCCCTTGTTTTACCCCGTCCGGTACTAGATGTCCCACGAGCGGATTTGCCCTCGTACAAGCCGCTTGTGGTGCCTCCTAGCGACCTTCGGCCACCTCCGGGAGTCAAAGGAACAACAGAATCCGACAAAGAAAAACCTAAACCTAAACCTCCTCCGGTCAAGTTACCGGATATTCCTCAAGACACACGAGAGGTAGACATCCCATTTACGGATGTAACTATGCCTCTCCCGTCTAACGAGATACTTGTCACGGCTGGTACTACAGCTACCGTGTCTGTTGCGGCCACCCTTACAGCAACAGCAGTCTTTAAGTGGACTGTAAATGTAATGAAGCCCGTCCTTAAACAAGCATGGACAAAAATAACAAAACGGAAGGGTTCATCAAATTCGTCGTCCTCGTCTGGTCCGCCGGACTCCTGACTGCTAGCTACGCAGGCTGGATGGAGAAGATGGATCCCACCTACGTCGCATCAATTCTTAGCGGCACTCTAGCAACTTTCTCAATTACCCGCGAAAAAAAGGAATGAAAAAGCTACTTCTGTTGCTGCTGTTGGCTGCGCCTGCATCAGCTCAAACTGTTACCCCGCAGTTCACCCAGGGGTCAATGCAATCGACTACCACCACCACGATTGACATTGAACGTACTATCGAGACTGAAGTCTATGGTGGTGATTACAACTCATGGAGTGGATCAAACGTAACTCCCAGCTCAGATATTGCTGGCGACAGTACAACCTTTTCCGTAACCACGGCTGGAGATCCTTGGTCTCTGGAGATCACAACACGAGACGCAGGCGTTGTAGAAACAATCGACATCACAGAAAGCATCGACTCCACTTCTACCACTACCTCGCTCTCTATCTTCTCGCAGTAACACCTGCTTACGCAGAAGATCCCAAGGTACAAAACACTTCTAACCCTGTAGCTGCTGCCACGGGTAACGTGACTAACCAGGCAGTGCAATTCCAAAACAACGGTGCACCAAGTAGACAGATATTTGGTGCTAACAGTTCGTGTAACGGATCTACCATGACGTTTAGCCCCTTTTATATGGGTAACGATACCATACCGTACGAAGCTGACGGATACGTCCGTTCTAACAACTACGGTATGCAGATGTCCTTTATGATACCGCTTGACGGCGGCATGATAGAGCTGTGCAAACAGATAGCTAAACGGCACGAACAAAAGATGAGGCTAAACTACGAGATGATTCGTGCAATGAAGTGCACAGAAATTATGAAAGCTGGTTTTACTTTTCGTCCTGGAAGCCGTGTAGAGGTGTTGTGTCACGACATTATTCCTATCGTATCACTAAAAAATGATCGAAGCTCTAGTAAGCCTGTCGATAGCAGCGATAGCGGGCGGAGCAGCACTGAACAGCAGGCTGCACAACAGAATAAATAGCGTACATGAACGCATTAGCGCACTTGACCGCCGGCTAGACGGTATCGAACTTACTGTAGCTTCTGATTATGTTAAGAAGTCTGAGTTGTCCGATCTAATTAGCCGGATGGAAGATCACATGGTACGTATTGAAAACAAACTTGACCAGATCGTGCTTCGCAATGGCTAAGAAAAAGGCAACAGAGGATCAGTTTAACGAACTGCACAACCTCATTACAAAGGAGTTTCTTGCCCGCATCAAGTCGGGTGAGGCTACTACACAAGACCTGAAGGCAGCATGTGACTGGCTGAAGGCTAACGACATTAACGGTGTTGCCTACGAAGGTAACCCGCTGTCTAAACTTGCAAACGTTATGCCGCAAGTTGACCCTGAAATGGTACAAAGTAGACTCTATGGCAAACGGCAAAACGTCTAATTACTACAAATCAAACCCTACTGCCGCTGCTCGCCGTCGAAAGCAACAGCGTGCCTACAATAAGACCTCAGCAGGTCTAAAAATCAGAACTAAAGCTAACAAACTCAATCGACAGCTGGGTACTTACGGTAACCGCGACGGTAAAGATGCATCTCACACAGGACCTAACAAAGGTAAACTTGAAAGTCCTAAACGAAATCGCACTAGACCTCGCCGTAACCAAAAGTACGCATGACCCCTTTACTTCCTACCCCTGATCATTACCTTTACAACCTAATCACCATGACGTCTCCCGAAGCCAAGCGCCTTTGGAGGCGCAGCATTAAAGAACACTTTGGCTGCACATGTGTGTATTGTGGAAAAACTTATGAATTACATGAACTTACTCTTGATCACGTTCATCCTCGTAGCTTGGGCGGCGAAGACATCACATCGAATGTCGTACCAGCCTGTACCTGTTGCAATCAGGACAAAGGAAGTAACCACTGGCTCTCTTGGATGAGAGAACAGTTTGGAAAAAACCAACTTAGAGAATCTTTAATTTTATCTCACATTAGCTAATGGCAGATACCCCTAAACCGATACCATATTCTGAATGGAAGGTTAAAGCAGAAAAAGCATATAAACCAAATGAATACTCTGTTCGAGAAATGCTTCGAGATTGGGGGTACCCTTCAGATCGCCCTAAAGGTCAATGGACTTTTAATTTTCAAAAAGGTAGACTGCAAGGCAAACGTTACTCAACTAGAAAGCGTACGCGTGGCAGCGGTACAGGTGGACGACGTGAGCAATTAGCTCAAATATCTACGCCACCTGGTGCTGATCGTCCTGCTTTTTTTGAAAAAATGGCAGAAGCAGGCGCTGCAGGCAGACAGGGTCATCACAGAACTCCTTTGTTTTTGTCTGGCCGTGCATTGTTAGAAATGTCTGAAGAACGTATTGCTCAATACTTTGAACGTTTTAAGCAAGCTGGAGTTGCTTTAGGTGACACCGCTGAAAACATTATGTCACTTGGCAAATCAGAGCACAGACAAGCTCATGCCGAAGGGGAAAAGCTTCAGCGGAAACTAAAGCAAATGGAGCAAAAGCCTAAAAAACAAAACAGAGTACAGCCTAGAGGTGGCGCTATGAAATTTATTAGCACTGCTCCTGACTTTTTTGACACAGGATTTCCTACACCTGGTGACGACAATCCATTTGGTGGTCGTACAATTGAATTGGATCCCCTTTTTAGCGGTGCTATCATACGCATACCTTAACCTATGACCGACGTTTTAACCGCCCTACAAGATGATTTCAAGCTGTTCCTGCAAGCCCTGTGGGCGCAGCTTGATCTACCGGAGCCTACACGTGCACAATACGCAATCGCAGACTATCTTCAGTCTGGACCTAAACGTCTTCAGATACAAGCTTTCCGTGGAGTTGGGAAGTCATGGATTACTGGAGCCTTCGTTCTTTGGACGCTTTTCAATAATGCAGAAAAAAAGATCATGATTATCTCGGCCTCTAAAGAACGGGCCGACAACATGTCTATCTTCCTGCAAAAACTTATTATTGAAACACCATGGCTTTCTCATTTACGCCCGAAGTCCGACGATGCAAGGTGGTCCAGGATAAGCTTCGATGTGAATTGCTCACCCCACCAAGCGCCAAGCGTAAAGTCGGTGGGCATCACTGGACAGCTCACCGGAAGCCGCGCAGATTTAATGATCCTAGACGACATTGAAGTTCCTGGTAATTCAATGACAGAGTTTATGCGGTCTAAACTGCTACAACTCTGTACTGAAGCGGAGTCTATCCTTACACCAAAGGATGACTCCCGTATTATGTACCTTGGTACACCGCAGACCACATTTACAATTTACCGTAAGCTTGCAGAACGCAATTACAGACCGTTTGTTTGGCCTGCCCGCGTCCCACGCTCTCTTAGCAACTACGAAGGTCTTATAGCTCCACAGCTACAGGAAGACATCGACATGGGTGCAGAAGCGTGGGATGTAACTGACCCTGATCGTTTTGATAATGATGATCTTATTGAACGTGAAGCAGCAATGGGACGCAGCAACTTTATGTTGCAGTTCATGCTTGACACGTCCCTTAGTGACGCTGACAAGTTCCCGCTTAAAATGCAAGACTTGGTTGTTACTTCCGTTAATCCTACCACTGCTCCTGACTCCGTCATCTGGTGCTCAGATCCAAAAAACGTCATCAAAGACGCTCCGATTGTTGGACTACCTGGAGATTATTTCTACAGTCCAATGCAGCTACAAGGAGAGTGGCACCCTTACCAAGAGACAATCTGCTCGGTTGACCCGTCGGGTCGTGGATCGGATGAAACAACAGCGGCTTATATCAGCCAACGAAACGGTTTTTTGTACTTGCACGAAATGCGTGCTTACAGAGATGGATACTCAGACAACACACTCTTGGACATTTTAAGAGGTTGTAAGAAGTTTAACGTTACTAAACTTGTTATTGAAACTAACTTTGGTGACGGTATTGTAGCAGAACTATTTAAAAAACACCTTCAACAAACTAAACAAGGTATTGATATTGAAGAAGTACGTGCTACGTTACGTAAAGAACAACGTATTATCGACAGTCTTGAACCTATCCTTAACCAACACCGTCTTGTTATTGACAGATCCGTAATTGACTGGGATTACAACTCTAATCCTGACGAAGCACCAGAAAAACGACTTATGTATATGCTGTTTTATCAAATGTCACGCATGTGCATGGAAAAAGGTGCTGTTAGACATGACGACCGCATTGACTGTCTTGCACAAGGTGTAAAATACTTTACAGATGCTATTGGTATTTCTGCTCAAGAGGCGGTTAACCAACGTAAACGTGAAGAATGGAACGACCTCCTTACTTCTTCTTTAGAAGATCCCCAAGGAAGTGCAAATCACCTTGTCTTAGGTATGAATTTAGACCAAAGACGACAAGCAAGAGGCTACAATAAAAACTCAGTCCCTAACTGGGTTTAATGCAAACCCTGCCTTATACAGGGGGAAGGGTGGACCTCCTGTACCGGGGACTCTTCGGAGTCCCTTTTCTACAGACCACCGCAGTAACTAGATTACTGAGACAACTTCTTTTATTTTTTTCATAAAAGCCGCGACGGCTGAAACACTTTTACTACTGTATGTCCACCGTTAAACTCATCCATTACACCCAGGATGGAGATGATTTAGTGTCGTATATGGCACGTGTATCAAACCCCGATAATCAAAACAACACTGAGACCAGTGCTAAATTGATTAAGTACCTTATTAAACACCAACACTGGTCACCTTTTGAAATGGTCAGTATGTGTGTAGAGATCAATACCACACGATCTATCGCAGCTCAAATACTGCGTCACAGATCATTCAGCTTTCAAGAGTTTAGCCAGCGTTATGCTGGGGTAACCGATAAACCCGACACCCTCAGTGTACGTCGTCAAGATCATAAAAACAGACAAAATAGTATTGATGACATCGATCCATACACAAAACAAGACTTCCAAATAAAAGCAAGTCAAGTATACGATATGGCATACAAGCTGTACGACGAAATGTTGGCCGCTGGAGTGGCAAAGGAGTGTGCTCGTGAGGTCTTACCCCTAAGCACGCCTACAAGGCTGTATATGCACGGTACATTGCGGTCCTGGCTGCATTATACTGGGTTAAGATGCGCTAACGGGACACAGATTGAGCACCAACAGATTGCACAACAGTGTCGTGAGCTGATTAAACAGTGTTTCCCGCAGGTTTACGCAGCATTATGATTGTTTGGTCCGTTGTTTGGATGGTGGTTGTACTGCTTATTGCGGTGTCTTACATCATCTATAAGGTACTTGATTATGACAACGTTACTTAATTACGTCGTTGGTATGTGGATGGTATGTACGCAAAGCTGGACTACGGTTGGGCTATGCGTACGTGTCTGGGAGTATATGCCTGTTTATGTCGGTGATTACATCCAGTTTGTCCGGTATGAGCCGTATTATGCTGAGAAACAGGCTCTTAAAAAATGACATAAATGTGTGAAGCCTATTAGCGTGGGGGCACGGACCCAGTTCCCCCCAGTGGGGTGGGTAGTATCATGAAATAACGGGGCACCCCCTAGTCATAGCAGCGGTTTAGAGCAGCTTCATACGGGTGTGCGCCGGGTTATACCGCGCTCAACCGGGCTAGCCGCGATCTAACTACCGCGCCCGCGCACACAACACCCGCCTCAATCTCTCGCGATCTGTTGGCCCGGTTAACCTACGGTTATCAATCAGCACAACACCGATAAGCAACGATGATAACCACTGCTACCACTGCGATCTGATGGGGTAATGTGACACTGCTGTCACCGTCCACCGACCTCATCGTGTATGCTGGATTCTGATGTCTGATTTGAAGGTCTTGATCTCGACTCTCCCTGTTAAGGGGGAGGAGAGTCTCGATCTTCAACCATCAGACACAGCCGGTGACCCTTCAGGCTGTCCCGTCTCTTCAGAACCTTGACAACTGCATAACTCGTTGCGACGCCTCGGTTCAGTCATCTGACCCAAAGCGTAGAGCCTGGAGGTGCTTGACCAGTTGGCCGGCCAGGATGTTACATTGTGTGACGGTTTCACCGTTAGCCGCAGCGCCTCATGCGGCATACAAGTATGCTCAAGGCACAGGGTTGTACCGATGCGACCCGCACTACATATGCACATCGGATAGGCAGACACGTGAGCGTCCTGCTGGGTGCAAGGTCCCGGCACTGTCATTGCTGCTCCCTAGGACGCAGCCATTTGTTCACTTACTTCTTCACATTTCATGTTCACTTATTCTGCAACTCGTACCTCTGCTGCTGCTGAGTTCGTCCACGTTGACCTGCTCCGTGGCGTAGCCATTGTGTCGTTCAAGAACGGCAACATGTATGAGTACAAGAACGTGTCTCGTCGTGCTATCGCTAGCCTTATGGCTAACCCTAACATGAGCATCGGGTTCTGGATCAACCACAACCTGCTTGACACCAAGCGTACCAGCTACAAGGTCATCCCTGACCTGACTGGTGCTCTGCCTGCTGCCTGATAGGCACAGCTCACGGGATCATAGCCCGCTGCCAGGTGCAATGCCTGGCATGAGCCTGACACTTAGGTGTCAATGTTCCATTGCTTACACACACATGTACAACGTGTCACCTATGTTCGACGCACTTGCTGAGCGCTTCGATGACATGGACGAGATCAAGGACGTGGCCGAGTATGGCTGCGCTGCTGGTGTCTCCGACTTCATCTACTCGACAGAACTGTGCGAGTTCTTTGACAGGTACGAGGACGAGATCGAGACTGAACTTGATGGTCTCGGTATCAAGTACGAGGACCTAGTTGATACCGACTTGTTCTACACTATGCAGGACATGAAGGAGCAAGCTGTGTGGTGCATCGTTGAGATGTACTGTCACAACCGTGTCGATGCAGCCTGTGCTGTAGCCTGATCCGTTCAAGCGGGTGGCAAGGTGCGAACCCTTGCCCAGGTATTGCCCACGCACTGAGCGGGGCTATGTATTATCATGGACAACATGAACGCTTATCAACTTAAGCAAGCTGATCCCAAGTACACTGCCTTCGACCAGAAGATCAGGGACGCACATCAAGAGAAGCGACGCATCAACACTAAGCAATGCATTGCAATGCGTGAGGTGTGCCAACTCAATCATGCACTGGACCTGGTGCGTCAGAAGTCCTGGGACTTCGAGTCAACACCTGCCAAGACTGACAAGGTGCTCGAAGAATCAACAGGCTCCGATGGAGAGGGTTGGTTCTGGACGTATCACAATGCAGGTGAGGAGATGGAGAAGCTCATGATACAGAAATGTATCAAGGTCGCCAACCTTGCTGCTAATTATGATGTCTGCTCTGAACGTATCTCTGCTTTGATTGATAAGCAGAAAGAATACGGCGACAAACTTGTACAACAACACAAAGAAAAGGAGGTAACTCAATGACATTCAATGTGATTCTTGAAGACAACTGGACGAACAAGCTTACGTTCGCAACAGTTGAAGAGTGCGTGGACATGGATGATTGTATCAATCACATCCACGAAAACTTTCCATCTCACACTATCGAACAGATCAAGGAGGTTGCCTGATGCGTAAGATCGAACAACAAATGATCAGCGCCGTCAAGAACTGCAAAGACTGGCGCAACGATAACACCGAGGTGTTGTACTCACCATCACGTGAGGTGTCGTGTGTGTACTTACATAACAATCTCATTGCTACAATTAGCAAGGACGACGTTGAGGTGTATGATGGTGGTTGGCAATCCAACACTACCAAGTCACGCCTCAATGCTATCATCAACGGATTGTGTGATGGTTACAATCAAGGTATCTATCAACACAAGTATGTATGGTACATTCATGATGACAATGAGGGTAGACAGCGCAGCATAAACGCTGGCTACATTCACACGGACATCCCGTTCGAGCACGGCTATCGTTTCAATCGTATCAAATGATCCACACTGACAAGTACTACGCACAGCCTACTGTGTTCAAGCTCACTACATGTCTCGAAGACAAGTACGTACAGCTGGACACACATGGTAACGTGTCAAAGATGCAAAGCATCACAGGTAAGATAGGCAACACGTTCATGCGTGCTGTGTCCTATGTATCCAACAACGCTGCTGCTTACCCTGACAAACTATGAGAATCGCACTACTTGCACTCACTGTATTTGTGGGATCATACATTGGTCTCGCAGGTATTGACAATCTCAAGGACATGCAAGACAAACGCATGGTCGCCTGTATGGCTGCAAACCCATCGCTATGTAACAGGTGACGTACATCTTCAAGGACATAGATGCATACCATCGCTTGATGCGTATGACTGGTGACTCACAGCTTGCAGCACAATGCAGGCTACCCATTGGTACCTGGTCATGTATCTTCAGGGACGATGATGGTATCATCTACAATGCAAACACTGACAACACATGGAGTAGAATCAACTGATGATCTGGTCTGAATCAAACATCATCTTTGCCATCATTGGTATGGTAGGATTGTTCAGCACTGCTGTCATCTGGCAGCGTGCTAATCGTATCACCGGGAGGTACTATGGTAAAAAGTAAATCACTAGATGATAATTACTTTATTAAGAATGCCATCCTTTGTTGGCTGCACCACTATGGTGATCAAGGTCACAGGTGGGATGACATCTACAAAGAGTTAGCCCAACGTGACACATACATTAACATGGAGTCTAATGATGCAAAGCCCAAGCCACGTCCAGCCAGACGACGTAAGCCCAAGGACCCAGCTACCACAGCTTGATCTTTCACAATCATCATTGCGTGAGTACGAGGTCACCCTGTCAAGTGGCGAGACTATGTACATACTTGCCGCCAACTCTGAGGAAGCCGCATGGGATGCCTTAGAGTTGTCCATGGACAGACAATGCAAACTAACAAACGTAAGACGCACCGATGAGTGGTAAAAAACCCTACTTTCCAAACAACTGGAAGAAGTTCAAGGACGCACCTGCCGAAGCCTTTGTTGATCACCTCTTTGTTGAGGTCATGGACTGGAAGGTAGCAGGTTGGGAGCTGCCGTCTGATGTAGCCTGTATGATCCGTGCCACCAACCTCAAGAGTGGCAAGGTCAAAGAGCACATCTACAAGCGTCAGCACGCTGCTGAGGCAAAGGTCATTGACTACATGAACAAACAGACTCATGAGTTCGTTGTCTGTACTCATGATGCCATCCACTACATTCACCCCGAACAGCTCGATGACGAACGCGACATTTAACTTTCTTTTGGACACTCTGATGCATGAGATTGAGATGCATCCACACCGTGACGAACTGATTCAACTGATCCGCGAACAGCAGGAGGACGACAATAGCGACACCGTTTGAGATTGACAGACAAGTCAAGCTTGAGCGTGATCAGATACGGCAAGGACTCAAGCAACTACAAGAGAACACAAGCAACCTAGAGCACAAAGAGTATGCATCCGCTAGTGTGTACGGGGTGGCTTCTATTGAGCAGCTTATGCCTCTTGTGGCTGATCGTATTCATGCCACTCGTACATCTATAAGAGAGCGTAAGAACGGCAGAGCTTTTAAGGAAATCATACAATATCTTTCTGATATTGAGCCTGAAGCTGCTGCTGCTATTGCCTGTAAGGTCACCTTTGATAAGGTATTCAGTCCCAAGCCCAAGTCTAACCTTGTACAGAATGTAACCGATTCAATCGGTGCAGCTTTGGAAAACGAGTGTATGATGCGTTATTATGAACGCAACGTACCTGGTTTGTTGAAGTACATCAAGGACAAGTATTGGCACAAGTCATCTGGTACACATCAGAAGGTGAAGAATGTAATCACCTTGATGAACAGAGCTGATGTCAAACACTGGCAGGCTTGGGGTATACAACTGCGTATCAAGCTGGGTGGTTGGTTGTTGGATTGTATCTGCGAGTCATCGCACTGGTTCATGACACAACAACGACGTGAGGGACGTAAGACCTTCAACGACGTGGTTCCCACGCCTGAGTTCATGGAGATCAAGGACCAGGTGCTAGCCAACGCTGAGCTGTTCAGCCCGCTAGCCTGGCCGATGCTGATTGAACCGAACGACTGGACCAACGAAACCCCTGGTGGCTACTTGCTTAACGAGGTTATGCGTGGTCATCACATGGTACGCAGGGGCAAACCCTGCCTTATACAGGGGGAAACACCAATCGACTTTCTGAACAGGATTCAGAAGGTAGGATATGCTCTCAACGATCACGTAGTGAATGTCGCAAAGACATTTCAAGAACGTGGTGTTGAAGTCGGCAAGTTCATCCCTGTTGTGGAGATGCCTCTACCACCCAAGCCTCCTGATATTGCGGACAACAAAGAGTCTCGCAAGGACTATCGGAGGAGAGCTGCTGAGGTATGCAACACCAACGCACAAGCGTTCATGAAGTCATGTCGTACAAGGATGACAATGAACGCAGTGGAGATCTTCTCTAAGTATGAGAAGTTCTATATTCCATGGTCGTTTGATTATCGTGGACGTGCTTACCCTATCCCTGCATTCTTGACACCTCAAGATACAGACTTCGGTAAGTCACTACTTAAGTTTCATGAACAGTCGTTCATGACACCCGAAGCTGAAGCATGGCTAGCCTTTCAGGTCGCAACCACTTATGGTCTGGACAAGGCAACCATGCAAGAAAGACAGCAATGGGTAAAGGACAATCAATCTCTTATCACTCGTGTCGCAGAGGATCCGATCAGGAACCTGAATGACTGGGATGAGGTTGATGAGCCATGGCAATTCATGGCAGCGTGTGAGGAGTATCATGCATGTGTAATTGCGTGTACTAGACATCACACATCCCTGCCTGTAGCTACAGACGCTACATGTAGTGGTCTTCAGATATTGGCTGGACTTGCCAAGGACGCATCTACTGCTAAGCTGGTTAATGTCCTGCCATCTGATAAACCACAAGATGCCTACAAGGTTGTCGCAGAGCAGGCTACGCCTCATGTACCGGACAGTATCAAGCCGTACATGGACAGGAAAACCGTCAAACGAGTAGTTATGACGGTGCCTTACAATGCTAAGCCCTACTCTAACCGAGGTTACATACGTGAAGCCTTGAAGGAGAAGGGTGTCGAAGTTGATAAGGATGACTTGACCGCTACTGTCAAGGCGGTACGTGATGCCATGGATGTTATTGTTCCTGGTCCCATGTCCGTCATGTCATGGATTGAGTCAGAGGTCAGCAATGCTATTGACCGTGGTCTCACAGAGATCACATGGACAACACCATCTGGTTTCTCAGTTACACAACGGCTGATGAAACCTGACGTCAAGAACATAGAGCTGCAACTACTAGGACGGTGTCAGGTAAAGGTGTCTACAGGTGACACGGACAAGGTTGATAAAGCTCACCACAAAAACGCAACAGCTCCCAACCTTATCCATTCACTTGATGCAAGCCTCCTGCACCTATCTGCACTACGCTTCAACGCACCGATTTCCCTCATACACGACTCGGTTCTATGTCGTGCTACTGACATGTCTGTTCTTTCAGACATCGTTCGTGAAACATACATGCACCTATTTGCGGAGCATGAGTACCTAACCACCTTTGCCCAACAGATTGGGGCAGAGACTGACCCACCGATGTGTAACACACTAGAACCTGCATCGGTTATTGATTCCACCTATTTCTTCTGCTAAATGGCACGCAACACTATTGTGACTGAACAGCCCGTCGTTCTGGAGGGCTACCAAGCTGTGATGAAACCTGGCAAGTTTGGCTTTAGCCTCAAGGCTATCGTTAGTCAGGACGTAATTGACCAACTCGAACCCGACCGCACTGAGTCCCTGAAGTGGGCTGAGTCTAAGCTCAAGAACCCGAAGCGTTCTGTGCTGAAGCCTGAGCCTTGGGAAGAGGTGTCGGAAGGTAAGTACATTGTCAAGTTCTCATGGAATGATGAGACTGCACCTCCGATTGTTGACACTGAAGGTACGCCTATCACTGATTCTGATACGCCTATCTACGGTGGATCCAAGGTCAAGCTGGCTCTGTTCCAGAAGCCTTACATTCTCAAGGACGGTGTTACCTACGGCACAAGCCTGAAGCTGAAGGCTGTGCAGGTCGTCTCCCTTTCCAACTCTGCCGGTGTTGACACTGGTGACATGAACGACACTGATGTGGCTGAGCTGTTTGGCTCTACCCAAGGGTTCAAGGTCGCTGACCCCAACGTTACCTTGAAGGAAGCGGAGCCTGAAGACGACTTCTGATGGCATTCCGATCCGGTCTCGAAGAGAGGGTCGCTGACCTTCTCGTCGAACTGGGTGTTAAGTACGAGTACGAAAGCACTAAAGTCCCATATGTAATCCAGCACAACTACACGCCTGACTTCATTCTTCCGAATGGTATCTGGCTAGAGTGCAAGGGTTACTGGGACAGTGCCGATCGAAAGAAGATCAAGTCTGTCATTCAACAGAATCCTGACATCGATCTTCGTATGGTGTTCCAAGCACCCTATAATAAAATCTCTAAAAAATCGAAGACAACCTATGCTGCCTGGTGTGATAAGCTAGGTATCAAATGGACGTCCTTCGCAAATATCCCATTGAACTGGCTTCTATGACCAGTGAGTTTGTTAGGCACATGGCGTGCCCACATTGTGGGTCGTCAGATGCAGCTAGCCTGTATGATGACGGCCACATTTTTTGTTTCAGGTGCTACACCCACACACCTGGTGATAGCACGGACCATGTTGTTCACAATCATCACATGCGCGATGTCCGATTACAAGGCTCAGCCGGAAGGCTGCAGAAACGGCGTATCTCAGAAAAAACCTGTGAGTTCTTCAAAGCCTACAAGGATGGAGAACAGTTACGCTTCCATTATTACAACAGCTCTGGCACGCTTGTCGGAGCAAAGATAAAAACTAAAGACAAAGACTTTCGATGTGAAGGTGAGGTCAACACCCTGTACGGGATGCAGAACTTCCGCCAAAAAACCACAAGCAAAACAAAGAAGCTTGTGATTGTTGAGGGCGAGATGGATGCATTGTCAGTATGGGAAGCACAGCCGAACTGGGATGTGGTGTCCGTACCCAACGGTGCAGCCGCTGCAAAGAAAGCAATCCAAAAGAACTACGAGTGGGTCAATTATTATGACAAAATCGTACTATTCCCAGACAACGATGAGGCAGGCCACAAAGCCGCGATCGAGATGGCGAGTGTCTTACCCCCTGGGAAGGCTTACATCGGCTTTCTGGAGGGCTACAAGGACGCCTCAGACGCTCTCCAAGCGCATGACGAAGAGGCAATACGTGCAGTTTGTAACTATGATCACACTCTGTACAAGCCTGACGGTATTGTTGACGCTAAATCACTCCTCGATGTAATTACAACACCCTCTCCACCATCAGATCATGACTATCCATTTCAAGGACTACAATCAAAGCTTCACGGGATCCGGTACGGAGAGCTTGTCACGATTACTGCAGGATCAGGGATTGGAAAATCGTCCTTCTGCCGTGACTTATGTACTCACCTGCTTAACAAAGGAGAACGGGTCGGTTACCTGGCACTTGAAGAGTCAAACCGCCGTACTGCTCTCGGACTTATGTCCGCAGCAGTCGGACGAAGCCTCCACCTTGGAGAGCATGATCGATCTGAGCTAGTAGAGGCGTTCGATGCTACGATTGCTAATTGGAACCTTCATTTGTTTGACGGTTTCGGCTCCTATGATCCTGATGTCATTTATAATCGTATCGAGTACCTGGCATCAGCTCTCGACTGTAGAGTCGTTTTCTTGGATCACCTCTCCATCCTCCTTAGCGGACTCGATGGCGATGAACGGAAGATGATCGATACCACCATGACCAAGCTGCGCTCTCTTGTAGAACGCACTGGTATCTCATTGTTTCTTGTATCACACTTACGGAGGACTACATCCGATGTCAACCATGAAGAGGGAGCACGCGTCACGCTCGGCCAGCTACGAGGATCCGCTTCTATTGCTCAACTCAGCGATGCGTGCATTGCACTTGAGCGAGATCAGCAGAGTGGATCTAAATCAGGCTCTACGACTGTGCGAGTCCTTAAAAATCGATATTCAGGCGAGGTTGGTGTCGCCTGTCAACTGAGCTACGATCTTTCTACCTGTAAATTCAATGAAACCCAAGCAGAACCAGAGTTCGACCCAACAACAGATTTCTAAACCTAATCCTCCCACGCCAGAGATGGTAGAGCGTGCACAATTTGTAGACAAAACTTACATCTGGAGACATGCTCGTATTCGATCTGGAGACTGACGGATTTTTAGATGATGTTACCTGTGTTCACTGTCTTGTCATCTACGACTCAGAGACTGACGAGACCATTTGCTACAACGATCAAGGCTCTTGCGAGCCGATCTCCCGTGGTGTACAGCGCCTTGAGGATGCTGAAATCATTGCCGGACACAACGTTATCGGCTATGACATACCTGTGCTCCGTAAGATTTACGCGTGGTTCAGCCCCACCGCCTTGGTTGTAGACACACTGCTTCTGTCACGCTTGTTCCACACCGACATGCTTGATGTGGATCGCAAGCACAAATGGAAGCACATGCCTCTGCAACTGCAGGGACGCCACTCACTCGAAGCCTACGGCTACCGCCTGGGCGAGTACAAGGGCAGCTTCGGTAAAGAGGCTGACTGGAAAGAGTGGAGCCAAGAGATGCAGGACTACTGCGTCCAAGATGTCAACGTTACAGTAAAATTATGCGACCATTTCCACCCTTACCTGATTGGGTCGCGCTAGAGCATCAAGTTGCACAGATCCTCACCCAACAACAACTGCATGGATGGTATTTTGACACAGAGGCTGCATGGAAACTTGCATCTTCTCTCAGAACAGAACTTGAAGAAACTTATCAGTTACTACGCGAC
>Ga0196899_1000627_pt1 | contig 18199 bp, 20 predicted proteins | sample VirMetDEL_Sep_01_FD_169095 | JGI IMG/M metagenome (GOLD analysis project Ga0196899, IMG submission 169095) | Aqueous microbial communities from the Delaware River and Bay under freshwater to marine salinity gradient to study organic matter... | ecosystem: Environmental > Aquatic > Marine >... | reverse complement strand
TAATTCATGTATGGGACGCTTCTGTTCCTACATCATCTTTAGTTACTGTACTTTCTAATGCTTCTGGCGTAGTTGACGTATCTGACGGTACAGCACTATCAGTTGCAGACGCTGACTAAGTTGTTTAATGCAGATTGGGTAGGTACTTCGGTGCCTACCTATTTGCACATTTAAAGGAAAGAAAATGGCTACAGGTGATACCGATATTAAAATATGCTCCGATGCATTATTGATGCTTGGTGCAAATCCTATATCATCTTTTACTGAAGGTACAGATGAATCTAACATTTGCGATAGACTTTATCCAGACATTAAGATTCGTGCATTAACTTTATACGATTGGTCATTCTCGTTTAAGAAAACACAATTAGCTCGATTGGTGACTACACCAGCTAATGAATACAAATATGAATATCAACTACCCTCTGACATTATTGGCAGACCGAATGCCGTATATGATTCAGATGACGTAGGCGCACCTCCACGCAGAGAGTTTCGTCTGATGGGGAACAAACTATTAACAGACTATGAAGTCGTATACATTGACTATCAATACAATGTACCCGAATATGCATTACCACATTACTTTGTGCAATTGCTCAAATATCAAATGGCATGGCATTTAGCAATGCCGATTACCGATCAAGTTGACAAATCAGACTATTGGAGAACCATTGCAGAAGGGACGCCAGGTGAAAATGGTCGTGGTGGTTACATGCGTCAAGCAATGAACATTGATGGACAGGGTAATCCAACAAACGCAATACAAGATTTCTCATTAATTAATGTGAGGTACTAATGGCTCGTTTTGTAAATATACAAACGAACTTTACAACAGGTGAGCTAGATCCACTTGTTCGTTCTCGTGTTGATTTAGATGCATATCGTAATGCTTTGCAAACAGCACAAAATGTTATTTGTCAACCTCAAGGTGGAGTGACAAGAAGACCAGGTACTAAATTTATTACAGAACTAGGTGGTACTCCAGCTGACGGTGTCCGATTAATCCATTTTGAATTTTCAATTGAAGACAGTTATATGCTTTGTTTTACAAACAATCGCATGTATGTTTTTAAAGACAAAGCTCTGATTACTAACATTAACGCTTCAGGTAATGACTATTTAGATACCACTGGGTATGGATTAACATCCACTCATTTGTCTCATTTAAATTGGACACAGTCGGCTGATACCTTAATTATTGTTGATGAAGATACTCAACCTATTAAGATTGTTCGTGGAGCTACTGATGCATCATGGACTATTTCTAATGTAACTTTTGAATCTATCCCTCAATATGCATTTACATTAGCAACCTCTAACCCAGCAGCAACCATTACTCCAAGTGATGTGGCTGGTAAAGTTACCATTACTGCATCATCTGGTGTATTTAGTGCTTCTCATGTTGGACAGTATATTAATGCTGAACCGCAAGGACGAGCAAAGATAATACAATACAATAGCTCTACTTCAGTCAATGTGGTCACAGAGTTTCCATTCTTTAATACTTCTGGTATTACTTCAGGTAATTGGGAATTAGAAACAGGATATGAAGATGTATGGTCAGCATCCAAAGGATGGCCGCGATCAGTCACATTTCATCAAGGACGTTTATTCTTTGGTGGATCTAAATCAAGACCATCAACTATTTGGGGTTCTAAAGTAGGTCTATTCTTTGACTTTGAAGCAGTAGAAGGTTTAGATGATGATGCTGTTGAAGCCACATTAGATACAAATACCTTCAATGCAGTGACAGATATGTTATCAGGACGTGATCTGCAAGTATTTACGACGGGTGGTGAATTCTATGTTCCGCAAGAAGGATTGACACCGATTACTCCAAATGATTTCTTTCTATCATCAACATCACGTAATGGTTCTAAAGAAGGGATACGAGTTAAACAATTAGAATCTGGTGTGTTATTTATACAGAGACAAGGAAAGCAATTATCTGAGATTGCATACTCTGATACACAATTAACTTACATTACATCAAAGATCTCATTACTGGCTGGACATTTATTAAAGAATCCTACTGGCATGGATATTCGTCGTGCAGTGGCAACAGATGAAAATGATTTATTATTAATTGTTAATGGTGATGATGGCACGATGGCTGTGTTTTCATTATTAAGATTACAGAATGTTATTGCTCCAAGTCAGTTTACAACTGTTGGTAAATTTAAAGACGTTGGTGTTGACATTACTGATATTTATACAGTCGTAGAGCGTGATGACAATGGCACATTAAAATACTATGTTGAAGTTTTTGATGATGCAGCATTAACAGATAGTGCTATCATTGGTACAAATAATGCAAGTTTAGATGCATCACATATTGATGGACAAACAGTAAATGTTTTATCTGACGGTTTAGTTGAATTAGATCAAACAGCTGATAGCGCAGTGACCTTTACAAATCCACCAACTACATCATGCCAAGTAGGATTACCGATTGAAGTGATTATAAAAACAATGCCTGTTGATTTACGAATTCAATCAGGTACTCGAATTGGCTTTAGAAAACGTATTGTTGAAGTCAATGCATTATTATATGAAACACAGAATTTAGTTATCAATGACAATCTAGTGCCAATTAGAAATTTAGGTGCTGGAGTTTTAGATTCAGGCACACCAGTATTTACAGGAACAAAAGTATTACATGGAATATTAGGGTATAGCAATGAAGGTCAGATTACAGTGACACAATCTGCACCTTTAAAACTTACATTGCTTGGGTTAGAATATAAAGTAGCAACACATCAAGGAACATAATTATGGGATGGGAAGTCGCATTATTAGCAGCAAGTACAACATTTAGCGTTATGCAACAACAACAACAGGCTCGCGCTCAAGCTGCTATGTATGACATACAAGCAAAAACTGCTGTGGCTCAAGGCGAAAGAAAAGCAGCCCAATATGAACAACGCGCTAATGAAACATTACGTCGTGTGATTGCAGCTAATGCGTCAGCTAATGCGTTCCGTAAAGCAGATGTAGTGTTTACTGCAAACTTGCGTAATGCGGGTCGTGATATAATGAATGACATTAGTAATGCACGTTTTGCGATTCTGGGTGGTAACACACAATCTGAAGTAGATAGTTTGGCATCTGATATTGCATCACGATCAGGCATGTTATCTTCAGCAGCTAAGATTGCTGAAACAGGTTATGGTTTATATAAAACAGGAATATTTGAAGGACGCTCTACTAGCACGGCATCAAGCAGTGGTAGCATTGTAGGAACGCCTAACACATATTCACAAACAACATTGATTGGGTAATAGATTATGGCTCAAGATCCTAGATACACAAGGCAGAATATACAGTTAGCAGATGTTCCAGATATACGTTTAAGTAATATACAGGAATCTATTAAAGGATCTGCACGTCTTGAGCAAGCATTAGATCGTATCTCAGCAACTGCATTTAAAGAGATTACTGAGCAACAACAAAAACGTGGCATGCAGTATGGTCTTGAAAATGCACCATCATTAGAGGAATTGGATCAAGCCGTTAAATCTGGCATTACTCCAGCAGAATTGTTTGAATCAGATACGACTGTGTTTGGTAAATATGCACAAAAAGTACAAGCCAAACAAGTGCGCGCACAACTAGAATATGAAGCACGTAAAGATTTTACAGCTATTAAAGAGTTAATTAAAACAGGACAAATTAGAGATGTTACCGATTTAGATAATGAATTGAATGGTGTTATTAATGGTCAATCTCGATTCTTATCTGGTGTTGATGCTGAAGAAGGATTAGGCTTAAGAACATCACTATTGACGCGTGGGCGAGAAATTAGGCAATATGGTGTAGGTAAAATTGTTGAAGCACAACAAGCATTATTTGAACAAGAGCTTGAAGACTTTATTTTAGATACAGCTAGTACATGGGAAGATAAAATTACATCAATGCCCATTAAAGATCCTAATTTATTTAAAACAGAAACCATGAGTGATGCAATGGCAATCATTAATAAGTCTGGATTTTTAGGTGCAGCTAAACAAGCTAAAACAATTGAGCGTGTTCGTGAAATGCAAAATGATACAATCATGTCAGCTATTACTAAATCATATTCAGAAAACTCTGACTTTATTAAAAACCCAGGTAAATATATTAATGATGTACAACGTGGAGTTGTAGGTGATTACACAGATATGTATGGATCATTACCTCCAGAAAAGAAAAAAGCATTAGTCAAAGACTTACGTGAGTTATACAAAACCCAATATGCAGATGAAAAATATGCATTAGATGTGAAAACTAAAGAAGACATTATTGAATGGAATGCATTGGTCGATGCACATGATCAAGCAGAAACTCCAGCTCAAAAGAATCAAATTCTAAAACAATTACGTGACTTGTCATTGAACAATCCAACAGTTGGTAAGATAGAAGATGTACAAAAGATTAAAGATGGTGAATACAATATTGATCCAGCAATTGAATATAGTCCAAGTGCGCAGAAGTTTTTAGAGAAGATTAGATTAGGTGAGTATACTACATACCAAGAAATGGAAACTGCTGCTAAGAACCAAGGGTTTGATACAGTGACTATTACTAGATTGTTTAATAAAGAATTAGCAAGTAAGCAAGTAAGAAATCAAAACGCAACTATTACTTCTATTATGTTAGACAATGTAAGCAATAAAGCAAATGCTACTAAAAAGAAAAAAACAGAAGAAAAAATCAAAACACTCATTAAAGACAAACAAGATCAAAAAGAAATGCCATTTGAACAAGCAGCAGAAGAAGTCAAACAAGAATTAGCAAATGAAAAATTACAACGTCGTATGACATCTGCTATTGAAGATGTGAAGAAACAATTTGACAATTTTACTACTATATCTGAATTTTATAATGCAGAATTGTTTGGTAAAAATGTTGATGTAGATGATCCATCAGTCTTAGAAATATTAGAACAAATTAAAGATGAAGATGAAACAGCGTATGAGATTATTTTAGCTGCACTACAAAACATACAAAAAATACGTATAGAAATGGATAAAGAATAATGGCTGATCTATTTGAAGAATATGATAGTTATATTGGTAAACTGAATACCAGTGATCCTGACAAGGTGAAAGATGTATTAAAGCGTGAGGCTAAAGAAGCTGTAACAGGTTATGGGGAAGTTGCTAAAGGATTTGGCACTGCTGTAGTTGGCACTCCAGGGGATGTAGAGATGTTAGGTCGTGGAGTATCTGAAGCAACACAAGCTAGTCAGCAAAACATTATTCAAACATTAGGTGCTTTATCAAAACAAGTTGGTTTAGAAAGTGTCGGTAATGTAATTGATAAATTATATAGTAACAAACAAAATAGAACAGCATTAGAAGCATTGTTAGAAGGCTTACAGCAAGATACTGTATTACCCACAACCGAAGACGTCCAACAATATTTAAAAGAAAACTACGATGTTCAGTTTGATAATGAAGGTGCAAATCTGGTAGGTGAACTATTAGCTCCTGGTGGTTATTTTAAATATGGTAAAAAAGCTATTACAGGCGTAACAGATGCGGTAAAGAAAGGTATGGGTAGTGCAAAAAAGTCATTTAATATACCATCAACAGTTTATCATGGAACAGATAAAAAATTTGATACATTTCAAAATGCAAGTGGTGGTATATATTTTACAGACAATCCTACTCAAGCAAAACAATTTGGAAAGAACATGAAAGAAGTGCAACTTAAATTAGAAAACCCATATGTAATTGATGACTTCAGATTTGATTCAGGAATGGGTGAGAAATTTGAGATTTGGAAAAATAAGATTAAGCGAATGCTTGGATCAAAAGACTATGGGCGTACTATGAAATCTAACGCATGGAGTGTAGATCCAGATACAATAAAAAGATTACAAGATAAAGGATATGATGGGATTGCAATTCCATCTAGTGTAAGTTCTTCTGGGGATAATCGTTACATTGTATTTGATTCATCTCAAATAGAAATTAAAGGTAAATAGCTATGGCAGATATTAATAAAGGATTAGATCAATTATCAAATTCAGCAAATGATGTGAATAGTCAGATCGTTGGTACAGACATTGCTGAATCTAATATACCTATTAATCAAGAAGCAGTTGATCCTAGTATGGATAGTGTATTTACTGGAGAAGAAACTAAAGTTGCTGGTAAAATGTCAATCTTAAAAGGACTGGTTGAAGAGGCATTACCAGAAAGTAAACGTATTGTTCCACAAGAAGTCAAGGCTGGGCGTCGTGCAAAAACAGACACACCTGTTGATGGAGAAGTAGTCACACAACAAACACAACCTGTGACCCCAGCTCCTGAAGATCCAGCTGTTACAAAACCATTTAAACCATCTACACCTGAAGAAGTTGATGCTGTGATTAAGCGTCAAAATGAAATCTTACAGGAAGGTGACGTACCATTCACAGCACCATCACCAACTGCAAAACAAAAAGGGGAAGGCGTTTTACAGTCACGCATTAACACAGTTGCAACAACTGATGAAGAGATGCGAGCATTAGAACATGCAATTTATGAAAGAGTTGTGAAAACTAAAGAGTTTAAAAAGACAACAGTTAATGACCTGATTAAAGATGCTGGCTCATTAGGACTAAAAGAGCAAGAATTACAACGTATCTTTCAAGGACAGCCAATTGATGTCAAATTAAAAGATAATAATTTAGCAATGAAAATTGCTATTATGAAAGAAGAATATCGTAATCGCAGAACACGTGTTGATTTACTAATCAAGAAACATAAAGAAAGTGGATTAGATACAGAAGAGCGTTATAACTTGATGGTTGATATGGCTGCTATGTCTAAGATTAGTGGAGATTTAACGGGTGCTGGTCGTGAGATTGGTACTGCATTGAATGCATTTAAAGATGTTCAACGCTTAGGCCCAAATGTTAAGATTGAAGACTTAAAAAATGTCTTAGATGAAAACTATAATGAAGTAGCGTTTAATCGTTTTGTTAATATGTATGATACTGCGCAAAATGATTTTGCTAAGAATGCATTAATTAATGAGCATGGTGGTCGCATGAATCGTTTAGTAGATTCAGCTTACTATACATTCCAAAGTAATTTGCTTAATGATCCTAAAACATGGATGGATAACTTTGTGGGTTCTACTATTCATGGTGCATTAATTTCTGTTGAAGATATGGTATCCAGTGTAGTTGTTAGTCCATTAGCTAATGCAGTAAGAAAGTTTAGAGGAAAGGAAGTTCCAAAAGACGTTGCAGAGCTAGATGATGTTTTAACAGGGGTTAAAGGATTTTGGGCTGGATTAAAGGATGGGTGGAAAGGTGCGGCTCACGTGATTAAAACAGGAGAGCGTGCTGGGTTTAAAGGAGAGAAGTTTGATCCGATCTCATCTAAGAACTTACCCGATCAGTGGAAGATTAATAATCCATTGACTAAAACAGCATACGAATTCAATACCAGTGAATTAAAAGACAGCTGGGTAGGTAAGATGATTGATGGGATTGGATTCTTACAGTCTGTTCCAATGCGTGCATTAGCTGCTGGTGATGAAATTGTAGGTAATACAGTGGCTCGTATGGCATTACATAAAGAAGCATCAGTCTATGCAAAGACAAGAACTCTGGAGTTAAGAGAATTAGGGAAAACAGATCAAGAAATTCGAGAAGTGTTAGTTAAAGAAATATCCGACTTTGTAAATACACAACCCGCTGATATTTATGCATCTACTAAAGAGGTAAAAGATTTAATTCAGTTTACTTACAAATGGGATCGTACTAAAAGATTAGATCGCTTTTATGGTAATGTGAATGATATGTTGAATCAACCAATGATTCGATTCTTTACTCCTTTTGCAAATACTTTAACTAAGATTGTAGACCAAACTGCATCACGCATTCCAGGCATGAACTTTATTTCACCACAGTTTTATAAAGACATTGGTCGTGGTGGTAAGTACACAGATCGTGCTATATCAAGATTAGTGGTAGGTGGAACGGCAGTTGGCTTTGGATATGAGCATGCAATTAATGGTCAAATCACAGGCAGTGGTCCAAATGATTTTACACAAAAAGCTGCATTAATGAAAACAGGATGGCAACCTTATTCATTAGTATTTAATAAAGATTCGTTATCTGTAAAAACCATCAATGCATTAAAAAGCCTTACCAATGTAACAGAAGGTAATGGTAAGTATTATGTATCTTATCAACGTTTTGATATGATTGCACCAATCTATGGCATGGGTGCTGACTTATTTGATGCATATCGTTTTGCTAAAGCTGATCCCACAACAGGGACAGGTGAAGAGTTATTTCTTGCGTATGCAACTAGCTCTGCTGAATTCATGAAGAACTTACCTATGATGCAGTTTATTGGCGAAATGACATCTCTAGTAGGTGGACATTATGAAGACAAAGGTGATATGTTAGTAGATTTATTAGAAAGAATGACTATTGCTACAGGGCAAAACTTAGCATTAACTATTCCAGGTGTTGGCATGAGTCAGTCATCTTCTGCACGTCATATTGCAAAACTGATTGATGAGAATCAAAAAAGTAAACTCGCAGATAAACCTTCTTATGGTGTAGATGAACAAGCTTCTGCAGCCATTGATAAAATTCAAAACTCTTGGTTAGAGAGAGTTCCTGTATTGCGTGGTGATTTGGAAGATGAGTTAGATAATGCGGGCAGACCTATCTATAATCAAAATACAATTCATCAGCATTGGATTAATATTGTGCCATCTATATCAATGTCTAAAGAAAAGTATTCTGAAATGGATATGGTGTTAGCAGAAAACTATCATGGTATTTCTAAACCAGCTAAGACTTGGGATGATGTTGAACTTGGTTCTAAAGAATATAATGCCTTTAAAAAGCTTTATGGTCAGGAATTAAAACTACCTATTGCGATTAATGCCGATGGTGATGAAGAGTATATGAATATGGAGAAAGCTATTCCAGCTCGTGTGAAAGCATTAAAAGAGGAATATGCTGAAGAAGGAATGACTCCACCTGTAGGCGATGTACGAGCAGAGATTGATCAAGTTGTGAGTATGTATCGCACTGAAGCTAAACGTCAAATGTTAGGTGAAAAAGAAGAAATAGAGGATACATTAACTCCAGATAAGTATATTAGATATACTGGGGAATGGGAAGATGAGGATGGAAACATTCAAACCAGTAAGTATAAAGAGTTAATTGAGAAGATTAATAAAGCAAGAACAGTAAAAAGATACTCAATTAAGTAACAAATAGATATCATTTAGTAGATTATTTATCACAATAAGGGTAAAATACAGTAGAGGATTATTATGGCAATCGATATATCAAGCACAACGAGACGTATAGTTTACACTGGCTCTGCTGGTGTAGGCCCGTACGCCTTTAACTTTGAAGTCTTAGCTCAGACTGACATTGATGTATACTTCAATGATACAGCATTAACACTGACTACAGACTTTACTGTGTCTATCAATGTTGATGGTACAGGTTCAGTCACTATTGTAACTGGTACCAATGTTCCCTCTACTCCTACTGCTTCTGATCGTATTACCATTGTTGGTGCTAGAACAATCGAGCGTACAACAGACTTTACTACAGGTGGTCCTCTATTTGCTACCTCACTCAATGATGAGTTTGATAGCTTAACCATATTCACACAGCAAAACAAAGAAGAAGTTGACCGTGCGATCAAAGCACCAGTCACAGATCCATCCTCTATTGATATGACCTTGCCTAAAGATGATGATCGTAAAGGTAAGTATCTATCATTCAATGCTTCTACTGGTAACCCTGAAGTTGTAAACACAGTGACCGATGTTACCACTATTGCTGGCATTGCTGGTGATGTAACTACAGTCTCAGGCATTGCAGCTAATGTCACTACTGTTGCTGGTAATTCAGCTAATGTCACTACAGTGGCAACCAACATCTCTGCTGTGAATACTGTAGCAACTAACATTGCTGATGTCATTACAGTTGCTAACGATTTAAATGAAGCCATATCAGAAATCGAAACAGCAGCTAATGATTTAAACGAAGCTGTATCAGAGATTGACACTGTATCTAACAGCATTAGTAATGTGGATGCCGTAGGTACTAATATTACAAATGTCAACACAGTGGCAACAAACATTGCTAACGTTAATACTGTGGCTGGCATCTCAGCAAACGTTACAACAGTCGCTGGTGTATCAGCAGATGTAGCAACTGTTGCTGGTATCAGTGCAGACGTAACGACAGTAGCAGCCGATGGTACAGACATTGGAACAGTAGCTGGCATCTCTGCTAATGTAACAACAGTAGCGGGTGTTGCTGCCAACGTAACAACAGTGGCTGGTGTTGCAGCGAACGTCACAACAGTTGCTGGCATATCTTCAGATGTAACCACAGTCGCAACTAACGTAGCAGACATTACTAACTTCTCAGATGTTTATCTTGGACCTAAAGCAAGTGATCCATCTGTACGTAACGATGCATCTGCATTACAAGCTGGTGACTTATACTTCAATACATCAGGTAATGTTGTTAAAGCTTACACAGGTTCTGCTTGGGAAGTGGCATTCTCTGGTGGATCAGGATACTTACAAACATCTAATAATTTATCAGATCTAGGTGACGCAGCACTAGCTGTAAGTAACTTAGGCATCTCAGCAACAGCAGCAGAACTTAACGTACTTGATGGTATCACAGCATCAACGGCTGAACTTAACTATACCGATGGTGTAACCTCTAACATACAAACACAACTTGATGCGAAGATTGATGAGACCTCAGCAACAGGATCTGCTGTTATCCCAAGTGGTACAGAAGCAGAACGTGATGGATCACCAGCAGCAGGTTACTTACGATTCAATAGCGATGAAGGATCATTTGAAGGATATGATGGTAGTGCATGGGGATCAATCGGTGGTGGTGCCAGTGCTGGTGGAGCAATCTATGAGAACACAGATGACATCACAGCTAATTATACAATAACAACAGGAAGTAATGGTTTATCTGTAGGCCCGATCACTATCGCATCGGGAGTAACAGTGACTGTACCTTCTGGACAACGATGGGTGGTATTATAATATGGCAAGTATATTAAACGCAGATACAAGTAATGGTTTAAAGATTACCTCTGATACCAGTGGTGAACTTAAGATTCAATCAGCTGGTGCAGATATTGCTACAGTAGATAGCAGTGGTATTACAATGGCAAGTGGTAAAGGTTTAGCTGGTGATGCTTCATCTTTAACTAACATTCCAGCAGCTAACCTTACTGGTTCATTACCAGCGGGTATGGGTGGTAAGATATTACAAGTAGTATCTACAACAAAGACAGATACATTTAGTACATCATCAACATCATATACTGATGTTACTGGTTTATCTGCATCTATAACACCATCATCTACTTCATCAAAAATACTTGTTATTGTAAATGTATTAGGTTCACAAGATGTAAATGTGAATAGAATCTTTATGAAGTTATTAAGAGATTCAACATCTATATGTATAGGTGATTCATCTGGAAGCAGAGATAGAGTGAGTTTTGGTTCAGGCAGTTACGAATCAGTCTTTATGACTACTTGGTCTCAAAATTATTTAGACTCACCATCAACAACATCTGCAACAACATATAAAATACAAATGCGAGTAAGTGGTTCAACTGGATATATCAATAGGGCAGATGATGATACTGATTCTTCTATACATCAAAGAGGTGCTTCAACAATTACATTAATAGAGGTAGGTGCATAATGAACCATAAAGCTATATACGCATTGTATCCAAATGTAATCACAATAGATGATACTGCTGGAGCATTTGATGCAAATGGAAATCAAGTTACAATAGATGAATCTGCTGTTAACGCTTGGGTAGACCCAGAGCAATACAAGTATGATAGACAAGCTGCATACAAACCATTAGCAGAACAATTAGACATGCAATACTGGGATCGTGTGAATGGCACTGATACATGGAAACAACATATTGATGCAGTGAAGACTGCATATCCTAAACCAACGGAGTAACTATGGCTAGTATAAAATTAACAGGCGATACATCGGGTGAGATAACCATATCAGCACCAGCAGTTGCTGGCACGAATACGATCACATTACCAGCTAGCTCTGGTACGATGATTACATCTGATAATATTAGCAACTATGCAAGTAGTTTCTTTTCAGAGTCAGTTACATTTTCTACAAACACAACTGTAACTTCTGCTAATGCTGGCAAAGTATATTTCACATCAACAGATAACTTAACATTAACATTACCAGCACTACCTGGTGGAACAGATGTTTTAGCTTATGGTGTTATCAATGATTCAAATACAGATTTAATTCTATCTACTAATACTCCAGCTAGTGAATACATAGGGGTATGGCTAGGATCAGCTTTGCTTGCATCTAAACAAGAAGCATTAATAGTTAGTTATGGATCTGGATGGAAACTAATTGGCGTAGATGCTAATTCTAGTATTAATATACAACAGTTTACAGCATCAGGAACTTATACTCCTGAAGCAACAGTTAGTGCTTTTTTAGTATGTTTAGGTGGAGCAGCAGCAGGTAGTTCTCCAACTTATGGAGCTGCTGGCGGAAGTTATTCTGAAAAGTTATACTCTAGTCCATCTGGAAGTTATGCAATTGTATTAGGTGCTGGAGGAGCATTAGGAGGAAATGCTGGAGGAACTTCAACATTTAATGGCTCTGATATATCTGTTCCTAGTAACACAGCTCCTAACCCAGGAACTCCAACTGGCGGCGACTGGAATGTAACTGGAGGTACTGGTGGCACTACATCTACAGGTAGAGGAGGTGGAGGTGCTGGAGCTGGACGAGCTGGAGCTGGCGGTAATGGAGCTAATGGTTCAGGTTCTAGTGCTGGCGGCGGTGGAGGTACAGGCGGTAATAATGCTTCTGGTGGAACAGGTGGTGCTGCTGCTACAACACAAAATGCTAGTGCATATAATCTATCTAGCTTATTTAATACTTTTTCCTTTTCTGCTGGAGGAAATGCAACTGGTACAGCAGGTGGTGGAACAGGAGCTGAGGGGAAACAAAGTATTACATTATTAGATGGAACAACTAATACCTTATATGCTGGTCGTTTTGGATATCAAGCATCTAATAATGGGATTAGTGGTGGTGCAGCACAATGTACTATTGTTGAATTTAAAGGATAATATATGAACTTTGCATTAATAGAAAATAACATAGTAACAAATATAATTATTGCAGATAATGTTGGGTCTATTTCAGTTGCTGGTGAATGGGTAGAATGTCCTGATGATTTAGTTATGGGTGATAACTATATGAATTATCTTAGAGGTAAAGCATATATTGCTGAATCAGATCCAATTTACTTTAAATGGAAACGTAACGAAGCAACTGAACAAGAATGGTTAGATAAAGTAGCTGAAATAAAAACTAGATATCCTGAATAAGTAGCATCATGAAAATTTTTAAAGATATATTAGATAAAGAGTTAGCAGAGAAAGCTAACATATATTATGCACAAAGCAGTAATGTGAAGTGGGTATATAATTACGGAACAACTGCAAATTCCGAAGATAATTTATTTCAGTTTTTACATCCAGTATGTATGTATGATATGCCAAAAGAAGGAGATGATGCTGACTTTTTAATACTTAATGAAGTGTTAAAACAAACTTTAAAAAAAAACAAGGTAGAAGTCAGGCGAGCTAAGTTTAACTTATTACCTAGACAACCATACACACAACAGGAGTTAGATAAAACAATACATCAAGATCATCCAGAAGATGGTGTATATAAAAGTATGATATATTATCTTAATGACAGCGATGGAGATACTGTTATTTATGAAGATGGTAAAGAAATAAGATACACTCCAAAAGCAAACACAGCTATAATGTTTGACAGTGAGTTAAGGCATAGAGCAACACCACCGACAAAAGAAAAAACAAGAGTAGTTTTAAATATAGTATTTAATAATAAGGAAGCATTATGAGCGTAACAATTAATGGCGATACAGGGATAGACAAGATTACCGATGGTAGTGTTGTTAATGCTGACATAGCATCTGGCATTGATGCAGCTAAACTTACTGGCACACTTCCAGCAATAGATGGCTCTGCTTTAACAGGAATTAGTGCTGGTCCTACTTTAAAATACATTACTGACTCAACTGACATTGCTGTTACAGCAACAGCAGATACTGGATACAGTACAATAGGCTCTACATTCTCTGTTGATATTCCAACATCAGGATATATTGCAATGAAAAATTTAGTTATTAAATTAATCAATGATGAAACAAGCCATTACTCTATGCCAGTTTTTGGATTAAGAATAAGTAGTACAAATTATTGGTTTACAGTAAATGAAAACTCTTATTTTGGTACATATTATGCTCCAGTTATTACAAGTGGTGATAATACTCTTGGTAATTATAGTATTATTAATGCAGGACCTGATACAGGATGGTACGGTCCAGGAAATAGTAATATTCTTGGAACAAATTTTAATGCTGATATTATAAGATTAGGTATTCCAACAGGAACACAAACAGCACAACTCATTGTAGGTGCATCGACAGGTATTAATGCTATTTACGATGGAGACTTTACTATTAAAGGAACAGATGTAACAACTAGAGTTGGACTTGAATTTATGGCAGTAAGTTAAAAGGATATAATATGGATTATAATATAGCAATAATTAGTTTAGGTGGGGTAGAAAGAATACTAGCTCCAGGACCTTTAACATTAACTGATGCTGAATTAGAAGCACATATTGCTCACAATGTAATTGGCACAAAACATTCTGTTAGTGATGTAAAAGCACAAGTTCTAGTATTAGAGCAAGAAGTAAACAAGAGCGCATATAAATTTAAAAGAGCATCTGAGTATCCTGACTTTAAAGAATACCTAGACGGCATTGTAAAAGGTGACCAAGCTCAGATAGATAAATATATAGCAGACTGTCAAGCAGTGAAAGCTAAATATCCTAAAGGTTAATCATGACACCAGACGAGAAGCTAGCAGCCCACGAGAAGTTATGTGCAGAACGATATGCAACATTGCATTATCGTCTTGATCGTCTTGAAGCTATGCTTAACAAATTGATTTGGGGATGCATGACTGGCTTCGGTGCTATTGTTGTTGCTGTTGTGGTGAGCAAACTATAATGTTAACAAGACTATGTCAAATGTTAAGAAGGGGAATACAAAATGTGGATGATCTATATACTCATAGTTATCTTGATACTCGTGGCTTACGAAGTTATCCGAAAGCCAAGCGTAAGCATGATCAAGAATGTCCTTATAAAATTGAGCGATTGGTTGAAGGCGATTGCGTCTAAATGATGTGGGGTCCCATCATATCAGTCGTCAGTTCTGTCCTAGATAAAGTTATACCTGATAACAATGCCAAAGAGAAAGCAAAGGCAGACATTGAGAAGGCTCTCATTGATAATGCAGCACAGATTAATCTTGCTCAGGCTGAGACGAATAAGATCGAAGCTGGTCATCGCTCTATTTGGGTTGCTGGTTGGCGTCCTTGCCTTGGTTGGTGCGCTGCTGCTGGTTTTTTTATCGTGTTTATACTCCAACCATTGGCTCAGTGGGTGTGTGCATTACTTGGCTTGGATGTAATTCTACCTACCTTTCAAACAGATGTGCTAATGGAATTGACCATTGCATTACTTGGTCTTGCGGGCCTACGTTCTTGGGAAAAGTCTAAAGGTCTCACTCATTGAGGTTATCTGAACACTTCACCTTGGAAGAGATGACAAGGTCGCAGTTAGCTGCGCGTCATGATATAATAAATAAACCCAACGACATACAGTTGGATAACTTAAAAACGTTAGCGAAAGGAATGGAACTTGTTAGGACTAAGCTTGATAGTTTGCCTATTATTATTAGTAGTGGTTTTAGGTGTGAAGCTCTCAACGATCTTCTTGGATCTAAAAGGACCAGCCAACATATTATGGGTCTTGCTTGTGATTTCACTTGTGATCGTTATGCTCATGTTGGACGAGTATTCGAGGTAATCGCAGACTCCTCTATTCCTTTTGACCAACTGATATTAGAATATGATTCCTGGATACACATCTCATTCCCACCCGAAGGTGCAGAACCTCGAAGACAGGTATTGGTAATCGACCGTGAAGGCGCAAGGATTTATAACCCATAGCTTTATTGAACATCTTTACAATACATTCCGTATTCATAAACCATTCCAAGACTTTCCTGATAGCATTCATGTTGAGTTTGAAGTTGTCTACAATCATGATTGTATCGGAGAGTACACTCCTGAACCGCACCGCATACTCATATCGACCAAGTATTGTAAGACCCTCGAAGCTGTTATCTATACCGTACTGCATGAGATGATTCACATGCGTATGTATTTAGACAATCCAAAGTCTGAAGAATACGTAGAACACAATCAGAAGTTTGATGCCTACAACAAACAAGTCTGTGCCATGTACTTCCTTGACCCACAAGAACTTTAATATATAATAGATATAACAAATAACATGGAACTTACTTATGAGTTACAAGTCGGTATTGGTTATATCAGATTTGCATATACCCTATCATCATCCTGATGCATTTGAATTCTTAACTCAACTCAAGAAGAAATACAAGCCAGATCTCGTTGTCAATATTGGAGATGAGATTGATCAACATGCTATTTCATTTCATAATCACCACCCTGACCTGAAGTCACCTGGTGATGAGTTACGTGAAGCGAGAAAGCATTGTCAAGAGTTGCAGAAAATTTTTCCAGAGATGACCTTGGTACATTCAAATCATTCATCATTAGTTTATCGTCGAGCCGTGGCCCATGGCTTAAGCTTGGAGTATCTGAAAAGCTACAATGAATTCTTACGGGTGCATGAAGGATGGAAGTGGGTGGATGACCTTAAGGTAACCTTGTCTGATGGCAACAAATGTTTCTTTACGCATGGGATGTCAGCTGATGTCATGAAGGTGGCCCAACAATATGGAATGAATACTGTCCAGGGGCATTATCATTCTAAGTTTAAGATTGAATACTATTCTAATCCTGACAAGTTAGTCTGGGGTATGCAAACAGGATGTCTCATCAATCAAAAAGAATTAGCATTTGAATATGCTAAGAATTTTAAATCCAGATTCATCATCGGTTGTGGTATGATAATAGAGGGGCAACCTAAACTCATGCCAATGATACTTAAGGATGGTGGACGATGGACGAAAACGATAGTTTAATTTCTGAATTAGATTCCGAACAAGCAAATGCAATTGACTCAGTCATCGGTAAAAAGATTTGGAACATCGAAGTCTTAGAAGAAGGTGATCAATCGATGGTAAAGATTATGTTCTCGGAAGATGAAGAGACAGATTTCATTCTTTTACATGCTGAAGGGATGGATATGTACATCGTTAATGCAAAACCTAAGGTCACACACTAAAAACGACCCACACAATCGCTCTCTGTTGCACGATCTCATGTTAGCCTAGGGTAACCTATCATAAAATAACGATCGTTTAACAGTGATTCTCATGAAAAGCCGTAGGCATATATCCTAGTTTTTACTACTGTATTACATGTATTACAGGCGCATAATAAAGATTCGATTAACAAGGAGACTATTATGTGGACTAAACCAGCAGCAACTGAAATGCGTTTCGGTTTTGAAGTTACAATGTACGTATGTAACAAATAAAGAAAGGGGCTTGCGCCCCTTCTTTGTTAGAATACATCGACTAATCTAATCTTACTATCATCTGATCGCTTGAAGTTGTAAATCTTCTGGATCAATTCAAGATACTGTTCAGCCTTACTACAATCATAGAGCTTGCCTTTCTGAAAAGATAACTTACTTAAGAACTCATTGTGATTATATTTAGGATGAGTGAATGCTTCCAGCATAGCATAGATAAAACCACGACGTCTGTACCCATCATAGTATTGTGCTACCTGGGTAATCTTGTCTGCATTTTCTGTCGCTAGATTATAATCTGCAACTTTAAATGTACCATGATTGAATGCTTCGATGTGATGACCACCCGCACTCGTCCTGTTAGTCAACAGAGCATTGGTTTCATTGTGACCAAAACCATACTTGTTTTTGAAGTCACGATACAACATATACTCTTGCATACCTAACTTACAATAACCATCCATGTAAGAATCAGCAGTCCAGTTTTTAGAGTTGGTGTTCAATCGATGCACATCAGCTAGGTCTAACCCATTGACTT
>Ga0196899_1000625_pt1 | contig 18225 bp, 16 predicted proteins | sample VirMetDEL_Sep_01_FD_169095 | JGI IMG/M metagenome (GOLD analysis project Ga0196899, IMG submission 169095) | Aqueous microbial communities from the Delaware River and Bay under freshwater to marine salinity gradient to study organic matter... | ecosystem: Environmental > Aquatic > Marine >... | reverse complement strand
TTCGAGCATTACAACGAGCAGCATCCGCACAGCGCCTTGAAATATCGGTCGCCGAGAGAGTTTAGGCGTTTGGCAGCAGCATCAATTTAACGGGGAGTTGGTGTCCGGTCTGGTAGGGGCAAGTCCAGTCGAGACAGCTGTCTGAGCAATACGAGGAACCATGTGACTCACTTTGGCGGTGACGGATCAAGCTAGCCTAGCTCGATTCGATACTAATCGCATGGTCGTCTGCGGTGAATGATCTGTAACACTGGCGTTCGGGAGCTGGCAGATAGTCCAGGATTATTGTCAGTGCAGGGGACAGCTGGAGCGGTGTCGAATCGGGGAGAAAACTGGTACCTCTCCGAAGAGTTTTCTCAAGCTCTGACTAAGGGCCACTCGAGATGAAGGACTGCCAGGCGAGGAAATTTCGAAATTGAGCATTTTGGGGCGACATTGTTCTAAATTTGCGTACGCTTGGCAGGGATTAGCGAGAGTTTCGTAGAAAAAGTCTCTAATTTCCGCAGTCGCAGGAGAGAGTGGACGTCAAATACGAATTCGTCGAATCAGTGACTTACGTGTCTTATGAACATATCTGACATAGCACATGATTTAACATAATATACATTATGCGAACCGTCCTATACGGACATGGAGGGCTGTGGCGGTCAGATTTGACCAGGGCCAACGGCCCCGGCCTGTCAGGCTTAGTAAGCGCCGCGTTTCAAAACCATCGGTTCAAGGCCCGTCAACTCCAACGCTTTTTTCGTTAGTACCGCACCGCTGAATTGGACCGCCCAGCTCTTAGAGACACGGACATAACCTTCATCGATGAGCCAATGCACGCATTGCCCGAAAAAAACTTCGTCTTCACTGGCTGGCACCTCAATCTGTTCACCGAGACCGCCGTGCGATTCGACGGTCTCGTAGCCGCCAATAACTTCGAAGCCTACGGCTGACGCATCTAGGTTGACAGCAACCGGAAATGTTTCGGCCAACCGTGCCAGCAGCTTGCTGACAACCTGATTGAATTTTGAAGACTGCACTAATTCCATGAATTTCTCCCTGAATAAACATCGAGCGTCCTAATCACTAAAGATACTCGTTTGAACTAGAAAGCCTGCGCTAAAGCGCGTTTTCCAACCTCAATGAAGTACTCACGTAGATCTTGAGTAGCAAATTTTTTGTGAGAAGCCGTAGATAGAATTTCATCAAGAGTAGTTTTAGGATTACTTTTAAACTTATCTTGAATGAAACTATCAATTTCTTGCTTGGTATCGAACGTAAACTCACTAATAGTCATCAGGCTAAACCTCCAGATTACGGAATTGCATCTTTACTATTTTTGGGGATATTTAGCAAGAATGGGTCAGAGAGGTAATACTAAGCTACGCCTCCCCTGACAACACTAATAGCCAGAAAGAATAACTACACTAAATAGTCATTTAGTTGAGTTATTAATATACTCCTTCATTCCTTCCTCCCACTCTACAACTAAGGAAGATCTGAAGTAGCCAGAAACTTACACGTAAGTTTCAACTTTCGCCTTTTGCAAACCCGAATAACATCCGTGGCGAGTCCACTAGCAGCGCACGCATAAGCTCCGTCGAGCACTCCAGTGCTTGAAGTTGATCGATCACCGTATCGAAACCGACGCCTTCTTCATGTTGCGTATGCGGCCAGTCGCTGCCCCACACCAAACGGCGACGGCCGAAGCTCTGCTCCAGCAGCGGTAACGCCATCCGGGCAAACTCGAGGTTCTGTTGTGGCGTACCTTCCAGTCGATAGATACCGGACACCTTCATCCACACTTGCCCGCTCAGCCCCAGTTCCAGCACCTCGGAATAACCTGGCTGATCAAGGCCAAAACGCGCGTCCGGACGCCCCAAGTGATCGATGACGAGTTTGATCCCAAACGGCATCAGCTGACGAATCAGTTTCGGTAAATCCCCCACCTGGCGGTGCAACTCCACGTGCCAGTCCAGTTCAGCGATGTGGCCGAAGAAGTCCTTCCAGGCAGCGTCGTGAAAGTCAGGCAAGGCTTTGCCCATGAGGTTCAAGCGAACGCCGACCACACCCAGCCGAGCCATGTCGTTCAACATGACGCGGCTGACACCTCGCTCCAGCACCACCACCCCTCGCAATCGTTCCGGCACCTGCCTCAGCGCCGCCAGCAGGTAGTTATTGTCGGTGCCGAGAAAACTCGGCTGCACCAATACACCATGACTCAGGCCATGGGTTTGCAAGTGCTTCAGATACTGCGCAAGTGTGGCGTCGTAGCCAGGGGTATAGCGTCGTGCAGCGGCCAGGTTCAGCTCGCGGCTGAACACATGAGCGTGGGAGTCGATGCCGGTGATCGGCGCAGGACAGGTATCAGGCATGGATTTCATCTATCGAAGGTAATGGTCATCAGGCCCGGGCGGTCTCGTTGCCGTCGACCGTGGTTTGCACCGGTGCAGTCGAGGCCTCGAGACTGCGCCCACGGGTTTCCGGCAGGCAAAGTGCCGCGATCACCGCCACACCGTAGGCGACCCCTGCGTCGATGCCAATTGCAGACCCCAAGGACATGGAGTCGCTCATGTGGCCGACCAGGAACGGGAACACCGCGGAAAGTACTCGGCCAAAGTTGTAGCAGAAACCGACACCGGCGCCGCGCACGTCCGCTGGATACAACTCGTTGAACAGCGCACCAAGACTCGCCGGAATGCCAGCGGCGAAGAAGCCGAGCGGAAACCCCAGGAACAGCATCTGGGTATTGGTCAGCGGCAGGAACACATAGCACTGCACGGTGACGACACAGCACAACGCAAACAACACGATGTTTTTGCGACGGCCAATACGGTCGATCAAAAATCCGCTGACCACACAGCCACACCAGAAGGCGAAGATAATCACCGCGAGGTAGCCGCCAGAGTTCAGCACCGACAGGTTGCGCTCTGTCTTGAGGAACGTCGGCAGCCAGGTCATCACTGCGTGGTAGCCGCCGTGCGCGCCGAGGCCCAACAGACCACCGAACAGCGTCACGCGGATGAGTTCAGGGCGGAAAATGCCGGCCAGGGATTTGAAGAAGCTTTGCGGGATGGCGTTTTCTTTTTGCAGGCGCTGGAAGCTGTCGGGCTCCTCGACGTTGCGACGTACCCAGATGATCAGGAACGACGGCAGCAATCCGACCAGGAACATCACACGCCAGGCCATGTCCTGCGGTACAAAGGAGTAAATCAGCGTAAACACCCCGACCGCCAGGCCCCAACCCACGGCCCAGGCGCTTTGCACCGTTCCCATGACCTTGCCGCGATATTGAGGGTTGATTGTCTCAGCCATCAGCACTGCGCCGGCAGCCCATTCGCCACCGATGCCGAAACCCTGGAGCGCTTTGACGATCAAGAGCTGATTGAATCCCGTCACGAACGCGGACAGAAAGGTGAAGACCGAGAACCACAAAATCATCCACTGAAGTGTGCGTACCCGGCCGTAGCGGTCGGACAACGTCCCCCCTACCCAGCCACCAATGGCTGAAGTGACCAGGGTGACACCACTGATCAGCCCGGCGTCGCCCTTGGTCAGGGCGAACGCGGCGATCAACGCCGGAATCGCCAGGCCGAACATTTGCACCTCCAGCGCGTCGAGCGACCATCCGCCGAAGCAGGCCCAAAACGTCTTGCGCTCCCGAGGAGTGACTTGGCGATACCAGCTAAACATGATTCTTATCCTTATAGGTGGAACGTGAGGCAGCCGAGAGCGAACCGCGCCGCTACGAGGCCAGTCAGAACAAACAAAACGATCAAACCAGCGGCGACCGACTCGCCGCTGAACGAAACGCTACCCAGGCACGGGTCAGCGAATATCCACGCGGTAACGGAAGTGCTCGGCATGCCCGCGAGAACGACGCCACTCCAGCGGTGTGCCGGCGTAATCACGCGCCAGCCTCTCGATCACCACCACCGGGCTGTTGACCGGGACTTGCAGCAATCGCGCGTGCACGTCATTCACCGATTCAGCGGTCAGCGTTTCTTCGGCCGAGGCGACGACCTGACCGCAGACCTCTTCATAGATCGGATACAACAGCGGCCCTTTGCTACTCAGGTCGATCTCCAGCAGCGGCTGAAAGCGGTTGCGGGGCAACCAGATTTCTTCGGCGAGCACCGGCTGAACATCGAGCAGACGCACACGAACAATGCGGATCACCGGCGCGTCGAGTGGCAGCCCCAACGCCTGGGCCACCGCCGAGGGCGCGGCCACCGGTTCGATCGACAGGATGCGACTCTCTGGCACCCGGCGCTCGCCGGCAGCGGTTTGAAAACGGAAGAATCGGAACAGCGAAGATTGGAACTGAGGCCGGCGAATGAAAGTGCCTCGACCTTGCTGACGTTCCAGGATACCTTCACTGACCAATGCATCGACCGCTTTGCGCACGGTGCCAGTAGACAGTTGGTATTCCGCTGAAAGCGCAGCTTCGGTGGGAATCGCTTCCCCCGGACGCCAGCGATTGTTGGCGATCTGTTCAGCCAAATGGTCACGCAGGCGTTGGTAAAGCGGCAGGCGAACATCACTGGAAAGAGCATTCATCGACTTTATTCACCTTGTTATCTAGTCATATATATGAATATAGAGGTGAGTATTTCCCCATACCGCTTGGCTGTCAATAAGGGTCAAGGCATTTTGCTGACGAATAGCGGGGCCAAGCCGTAGCCAATCTGCGTCAGTTCGACTCGGAAATCCTCTCCGTTGTCTCCCCTGCCCCCCGCAAATCTTGTCCATCAACGCTTGAGCCACACCGCTGCCCTGCTCAAGGATTTTGAGAGCGGCACTGATCGCGGATCACCAGAACGGCTACTGACGCATTGCCAGGATCGCTGACAGCCGCGCAGTCAATTTTGTGTCTCATCGCCGCACCTTCACCCAAGCCATGAGCAACGCCGAGGACAGTACGCCGACGGTCATGAAAATATAGGCCGCTCCGGGGTTGCCGGTGATGCCGATCAGGTAGCCGACAATCCATGAGCCCACAAAGGCACCTAATGCCCCGCAAGCGTTGATCAAACCAATTGCGCCACCGAAAACATTGGAGGGCAGAACTTCCGGGATCAGCGCAAAAAATGGTCCGTAAGGCGCGTACAAAGCCGCCCCGGCGATGCTCAGCAAAGCAAACGACAACCAGAAATGGCTCGGGCCAAGCAAGTAGGAGCAGAAAAATGCCAGCGCACCCAGCGCCAGAAGCGGCCAGACAAAATGTTTACGCTGCTGGGATTTATCTGACATCCAAGACACCGCAAGCATGGCGGCCACGGCCGCGACATAAGGCACAGCGCTCAACCAGCCTACCGTGACAATATCCGTAGCCGCGGCTTGTTTGATGATCGTCGGCAGCCACATGATGAATCCGTAAACCCCGATGCTCCACAGCGCGTGGACGCAGCACAGTTGGATCACCACCGGGCTGGTAAACGCCTGGCGGTAATTACGCACCACCTTCATGCCTTTCTGTTCGTTTGCCAGTGTCGCGGCCAGCTGGTTTTTTTCCTGCTGAGTCAGCCAGTCGACCTGCTCGGGCTTGTCCCGCGCCAGCCGCCACCAGATGAACGCCCACAACACTGCTGGCGCGCCTTCAATCACGAACATCTCGCGCCAGCCCCACGCGTGAATCAAATAGCCCGAGACCACCGACATCCAAAGTACGGTGACCGGATTGCCGAGAACCAGAAACGTATTGGCACGCGAGCGTTCCTTGCGGGTGAACCAGTTACTGATGAAAATCAGCATGGCGGGCATCACTGCGGCCTCGACGATGCCCAGCGACACCCTGATCACCATCAACATCGGAATATTGGTCACCAGCCCCGTGGCCATCGCGCAGATGCCCCACAAGATCAGGCTCCAGAACACCAATTTGCGCACACTGTATTTCTGCGCGTAGATAGCGCCCGGAACCTGAAAGAAAAAGTAGCCCAGAAAGAACAGGGCCCCGATCAACGAGGACATGCTTTTGGTGATACCCAGGTCCTTCTCGATGCCCGCAGCACTGGCAAAGCCATAATTGGCGCGATCCAGATACGCGAGGCTGTAGGTAATGAAAATTAGCGGAATCAGATACCGCCAACGCTTGGGTGCGAAGCTTTTGGTTTTGACGTGTTGACGATTTTCGTCGGTAGCCTGCCCGGCAATATCGACCAGCGACGCTACCTGCTCTTTGAGGTTGCTCATGGATGTCCCCTGTTATTGTTGTTGTTTGCGGCGGGAGTAACATTCAAACGACGCTTGTCAGGCCTCCGTCGACGAAGATCGTTTGGCCGTTGATGAAGTCCGAGGCAGCGGATGCGAGAAATACGGCGGCACCACACAACTCCTCGACGCGCCCCCAACGGCCCGCGGGCGTGCGTTTGCACAGCCATTGGGAAAATTCCGGATTGTCTACCAGCGCCTGGTTCATCTGCGTCGCGAAATAGCCAGGTGCCAACCCATTGGCCTGAATACCGTGGCACGCCCATTCGGCGCACATGCCCTTGGTGAGCATCTTCACGGCACCTTTCGACGCCGCATAAGGAGCGATCGTCGGCCGGGCCAATTCGCTCTGAACCGAGCAGATATTGATGATCTTGCCGCGACGCCGGGCAATCATGTGCCGGGCGACTGCCTGGGACACATGGAAGACGCCGTCTAGATTGACCCGCATCAATTCGTGCCAATCGTTCGCGGCAAAATCTTCCAGCGGTGCCCGCCGCTGAATGCCGGCATTGTTCACCAGGATATCGATGGCTCCGGTCTGCGCCTCAAAGCTATTGATCACTTCGAAAACCTGAGCCTGATCGGTGACATCAAACACCGCGATCTCTGTGCTTACACCCTCGTCACGCAATTGACTTGCGATGAGTTGCGCTCTGTCACTATTACGATCATTGATCACCACAGTGGCGCCCGCAGCTCCCAAGCCCCTGGCTAGTTCAAGCCCGATGCCTTTGCCCGAACCGGTGATCAGGGCCCTGCGCCCGTTAAGCTGGAAGCTACTGGTATTGAATGACATGCTGTTCTCCACAAATGGCCATTTGTTTTTTTCGGCCTTGCCGTCACTTCATCGCAGCCCAGCGGTCACGTCCAATCGTCATTAATGATATCGTGATCAAAATTCATGATAAGCGCGAAACAGCCCCTGAAAGCTCGGAGTATTCAGATGGAAATCAAACATTTGAGAGCATTTGTGACCTTGGCTCAGGAGCTTCACTTCGGTCGAGCCGCGCAACAACTGTCGATCGTTCAACCGGCGCTGAGCATGCAGATCAAGTTGCTCGAGGAAGAACTGGGGGTGCGCCTGTTCGAGCGCAGTCGGCACTCGGTCGCTTTGACCGAAGTGGGACTGATTTTCCTACCGGAGGCGCGCGCGACCTTGCATCAAGCGGCCCATGCAGCGGACGTGGCCAGGGCGTCAGGGCGCGGTGAAATAGGTCGCGTGCGTTTAGGTTTCGTCTCCTCGGTATTACCCGAATTGCTGCCCACCTTGATCCGCTCACTGCATCAACAATTCCCGCGGATTGAACTGGAACTCAAGGACATGCCGGGCCCGGATCAGACAGCGGCGCTGAAAAATGGCCAGCTCGATTTCGGCTTGATGCGTTTGCCGGCCGTGGCCCCGGGGATTCAAACCCTGGAAGTGCTGCGGGAGACCTTCATAGTGGCTTTGCACGGCGATCATCCTCTGGCTGTGTGCGGCACGCTGCACCCCACAGCGCTGGCAAACGTACCCGTTTTCGTCCTCGGCAGACGCTATGCACCCGGATTTTACGATGGCCTAATGCATGCCGTGAGCACCCACGGCGCGCAGCTGGAAATAGCATCGGAACTCGGCGAGTTCACCACCATGCTCGCGCTGGTTTCCGCCGGGCTCGGCGTCGGGTTACTGCCGGCTCGTGCCGGGCGTGCCCTGCCCGCCAACGTGATGTCCAAGCCCCTGGAGTTGGGCGATTACCGGGCAACGACCGGCCTTGCCTGGGTTGATCTGGACAGTCCGGTGAAGAACACCGTATTCAACCTGGTGAACGAGCTGTTGGCTGACCCCGCTGCCGAGCGTTTTCGCTAGCGAAAACAGCGGTTGCTCGCGCCGCGCCGCAGGCAAGTGCGCAAACTCCCCTGCCCTCACCGCAGACTAAGCGCCCATTAGCCGCCACTACTCACTGGGCAATAAGCCTTCGGTGAGCATCGATACTGCTTGCTCCGGCGAAGTCAGCGCGGTGTCTATGCAAAACGGCGCTTCGGCCCACGCTTCATATTCGTGATCCAACACAGATTGCCAGGTTGGTGGAATCAACCCGGGAATATCACCCAGCCTCGTTTCTATCCGGCGCCGATGTTCGTTTTTATCCGAGCAAATCACTTCAATATTTACCAACCGAACACCCGCTTTCGAGGCGGCTTCGTTCCACGCCATTCGGCTTTCGACGATTGGATTTACGCAATCAACGATGACCATACGGCCTAGACGAAGATTACTCAGGGCAAGTTCATTCGCGACCATGTAGCCACTGCGCCCCACGTCTTGCGCAAGAGCACCGGAGTTTCGAATCGCTTGTTCGATCGTATCGATCCGCAGGTAGAGGGCGCCTGTCGTAGCGACGAGGGCCTTGGCGATAGTGGTTTTTCCAGTGCCCGGAAGGCCGCTGAATACGATAAGCATTGTCTGTCCTTGGAAGAGTGCAAACACAATGTACCTTGTAACCTCGGTCATCAGATCACCGTTTAAGTTATGCCTCCCACAAAAAACTGACACCTCCATCATTCCTCCACGGTTCCTCCCATAAACCCCGACATTCTTTGCGCACAATCAGCATCTCTAATGTCATCGCCGATTAAGCGGTGGGCGCTTGGATGACTAACTGACGGCCTGAAAAAGATACTCCAAGGGTGTCTCAGCAACCCCATGCTTCAATCCCGGCCAGATCAGCCCCCTGCTTCAAATTCAAACCGAATGGCAAAATAAGGAGTGGCTATGTCTTTTAATATTGGGCTCAGCGGGCTGTTTGCGGCCAACAAACAGTTGGATGTCACTGGCAATAACATCGCCAACGTCGCCACCACCGGTTTCAAATCATCCCGTGCAGAATTTGCTGATATCTATGCGGCTGCCAAGCTGGGTACTGGGCGTAACGCTATCGGTAATGGTGTGAACCTGTCCGCTGTGTCCCAGCAGTTCACTCAAGGCGATGTCAACGGCAGTGGCGGCACACTGGATATGGCGATCCAAGGCGGTGGTTTTTTTGTGCAGAAAGGCAGCGACGGCTCTCTGCAGTACACCCGTAACGGTGCCTTCAGCGCAGACAAAGATGGCTACATCACCAACAATACGGGCACCTCTCGCCTGCAAGGCTACGCCGCAGACGCCGACGGCAAGATCATCAAGGGCGGGTTGACCGACCTGCGGCTGAACCTGTCGAACCTGCCGCCAAAGGCTTCCAGCAAGGTGGACTCCACCAGCAACCTGAACGCGTCTGCGCCGGCGATCAACCAAGCCACCAAGCCGTTCGACCCAACCGACACCAGCAGCTTCACGACCCAATACAGCACCACCTTGTACGACACCCAAGGCAACTCGCACGCTATGGTGCAGTACATGGTGAAGACGGACGCCAATAAATGGATGTCTTACACGCTGATCGATGGACGCAATCCAGACGGCACGGCGATCAGTGGCCCCGCCGGTGTCGCGCCCAGCGGCTCACTGTTGACATTTGATACGTCGGGCACCCTTTCGACTATTACAGTACCGCCCTCCACCACGTCCAAGACCACCCTGACGATTACCGACTGGAAGCCGGGCGCGCTGGTCAATGGCGCATGGAAAGATAACGGCGCTGCCGCCAACCCGGCCGGAGTTGCGATCAACATGGCCAACATTACACAGTACAACTCCGCCAGCTATCGCAACCCGCCGATCACCGATGGTTACGCGACGGGGCAAATCACCGGCCTAAAAATCGACGGTAGCGGTGTGATGTTCGCCACGTTCAGCAACCAACAAAGTAAAGCGATCGGCCAGCTGTCGCTGGCCAGTTTCAACAACGAGCAAGGCCTGCAGCCGGCGGGTGGCACTGCCTGGAAGGAAACCTTCGCTTCTGGCCAGCCGGGTTATGACGTCCCTCAGGCCGGAACACTGGGATCGATCGTCGCCAATGCTCTGGAGAACTCCAACGTTAACCTGACCACCGAGCTGGTGAACCTGATCAAGGCCCAGAGCAACTACCAGGCAAACGCCAAGACGATTTCGACCGAGAGCACCATCAACAAGACGTTGCTCCAGATGACGTGAGGCGTGGTCGGAAGTCCATTGTTTGCTCCACCCGATAGATCCTGACCCCGCACCACCGCCGCCAAGGAGATTTGGATGCTGCCTGCACTGTATGTCGCAAAAACCGGGCTTTCTGCCCAGGACACTAACCTGACCACTATTTCCAACAACCTGGCGAACGTCTCGACTACCGGCTTCAAACGTGATCGCGCCGAGTTTCAAGACCTTGTCTATCAGATCAAACGACAGCCAGGCGCACAGTCAACCCAGAACAGCGCACTGCCCTCTGGCCTGCAACTAGGCACCGGGGTGCATGTCGTCGGCACCCAGAAAAACTTCTCTGCCGGCAGCCTGCAAACGACCGGTCAACCTCTGGACCTGGCGCTGAACGGCCGTGGTTTTTTCCAGATACTGCAACCCGACGGCAGCCTTTCCTACACGAGGGACGGTACGTTCCACTTAAATGCAAACGGTCAGATCGTCACCGCGAATGGGTTCGCCCTGGAACCGGCGATCGTTGTCCCCAACAACGCCCAGACATTCACCGTGGGCCAGGACGGGACTGTATCGATCACTGTCGCCGGCAGCCCTGCCTCGCAGGTGATTGGCAATCTGCAGATAGCCGATTTCATTAATCCGGCAGGCTTGCAAGCACAAGGCGCCAACCTCTTTCTGGAAACCGCCGCCAGCGGGGCTCCTCAAGTCGGCACTCCAGGAGTCAATGGTATCGGCACAACATTGCAGAGCACCTTGGAAACCTCAAACGTGAGTACCGTTGAAGAGATGGTCAACATGATCACCACTCAACGAGCCTATGAAATGAACTCCAAAGTTGTCGCTACCGCAAAAGAGATGCTAGGCAACCTTACAAAGAGTCTTTGATTGAGTAACGAGACAGCACCGATTCAATGCTGCCATGACGACTGTCACGATCGTATATCCCTAGCCGCCAGCCTACCAAACAGCCAAACCTCATCCCTCAGCCATCACGAATTGCCGATGGCTGCTGGCGTTAGGATTGAGTCGAGTTGTCTAAATCAGCGGTGATGCTCAGAGCCGAAATCGATCCACCGACTGCGACAATTTCCCCGCCAACGCAGACAACTCGTCCGTCGTCGAGGCCGTCGTGCCGATCACCTGGCTGTTGCGCTGCGACATGCTGGCAATCATCTCCACTTGATGGGCAATTTCGTTACTGGCCAGGCTTTGCTCGCTGATGGTGCGGGAGATGTCGTTGACCAACTCAGTGGTGTTGAGGGTGGCCTGGAGAATCTCGCGGATGGCGCGCTCGACTTCGGCGGTCACGGCCATGCCCTTGTCCACTTGTGTGACGCCCTCCTCCATGCTGGTCACCGCTTCGCGGGTGTTTTGCTGGATACGGCCGACCATGCTGGCAATTTCCTGGGTCGAGGCGCTGGTGCGTCCGGCCAGGCTGCGCACTTCATCGGCGACTACCGCAAAACCGCGCCCCTGTTCACCGGCGCGGGCGGCTTCGATCGCGGCATTCAGGGCCAGCAGATTGGTTTGATCGGCAATGCCCTTGATGACCTGGATAATGCTGAAGATTGCCTCGGACTCCTTGTCCAGCGTGCGGATGACGTGAGCCGACTGCTGCGCCGAACGGGCAATGCCGGCCATGTCACTGACCACTTGGTGGATCACCCGACCGCCGTCCTTGGCCAAGGCTTCTGCCTGGTTGGCCATGTTCAGTGCGCGCGCCGCATGTTGGGTGATTTCCTCGATACTGGCGGTCATTTCACTGGCCGCCGCCGCCATGGTGCTGGCGGCGCTACTTTGCTGCTGACTGCTGCCCGCCACCTCATGGCAACCCTGGCTCAACTGCTCGCTCATGCCATTGACGCCATGGGCATTGCTGCGCACCACTTCGATCATGCCGCGCAGGTCCCGCTGCATGGTGCCGAGGCTGCGTATCAGCGCGCTGGCCTCGTCCTTGCGCTGGGGCTCGACAATCGGTTCGCTCAAATTGCCACGGGCGATGCTGTCGGCGATGCGGCTTGCGGCCTGCAACGGCCCCATGATGCTCCGGGTAACCCAGCGGCCCTGCGCCAGGAGCAGCAGCAGGCTCGCAATCAACACCACGCCCAAGGTGAAGTTGGCGTTGCTGATGGTTTGTCGGGTGCCGATGCTGGTTTGCTGCGTATTGGTTTCGATCAGCTCGCTGAGGCTCGCCAGTTGGCCTTCCAACTGGCTGAAGGCTGTATTGAAGGTCTCCAGTTCGCCGCGAGCGGCCTCCGGGTTGTCCAGCGCGAGTGCCACAATGCGTTCAGCGGCGCTGATATAGGTATCCAGGCTGGGTTTGATTTTTTCCAGGCTGGTCTTGAGCGTGTCGCCCAGCGGCAGCTTGAGGTTGTCCTCCAGCACCTGGCGAAAGTGCTCGGCATGCTCCTTGAGCGAGTTGCCGACCTCGGCCTTGGTGCTGGTGCTTTTACCCAACCCGACCAACATCGCCGACAACACATCGGCGCGCAGGGCGTCGTGCATCATGTCGGCTTCCATGTGGTTGCGCAGCACCGTCATGCTGATCTCGTTATCCTGCACGGCATCGGCCATCCGGACGTTTCCCAGGTAACCGGCCAGGCTCATGATCAAAGCGGTGAGCAACCCGGTCGCAATCAATAGCCATAAGCGTAATTTGATCGTCATGCTGGTCATCCCCGTAGCCTGGACAGCCGGTTGGGAACCCAACCGCTAGAGCGTCACTGATACTGTTATCGGCAGAGGCTCCCTGTTATTGAAGCTCAATTGCGCAGATCTGCGCAGATAAACTCAAAGCCCTCCCCGCCTTGTTTGCGCGGGGGCGGTTCTTTAAGCTGACCGACCTTTGCTTCACCCGGAACTGCCCATGCCTAAACGTATCGCCCGCCTTGCTTTGCTGCTAGGTCTGATCACGGCCGTCGGCCCCTTTGCCATCGATATCTACCTGCCAGCGCTGCCGACCCTGGGCGCCAGCCTGCAGGCCTCGCCGGCAGCGGTGCAGATGAGCCTCACGGTGTTCTTCATGATCATCGGCGTCTGCCAGCTGTTTTATGGCCCGATCAGTGATGTGTTCGGGCGCAAGCCGCCGATCTATGCCGGGTTGGTGATCTTCGCCGTGGGCAGTATCGGCTGCGCCCTGGCGCCGAGCATCGAAGTGCTGATTGGTTTTCGCGCCGTGCAGGCGTTCGGCGCATGCGCGGGGATGGTGATTCCGCGGGCGATTGTGCGTGACCTGTATACCGGCCATGAAGCGGCACGCCTGATGGCTTTGCTGATGTTGGTGATGAGTGTGTCGCCGATCCTCGCGCCATTGGCCGGTAGCCTGGTGATTGCGCTCTGGAGTTGGCGCGAGGTGTTTGCCGTGCTGGCGGTGGTGGCCGTGTTGTGCCTGGGCATGACCATCGTGCAATTGCCTGAAACCCACCCCGCCGAGCGCCGACTGGGCAAGACCCTGGGGCATGCATTCAGCAGTTATGGGGCGTTGTTGCGCGACCCGGTGTTCATCGGTTTATCGGTGGTGTGCGGGTTCGGCCTGGCAACGTTCTTTGTGTTTATCGGCAGCGCGCCGTTCGTATACATCGAGTACTTCGGGTTGACCCCGACCCAATTCAGCCTGTGCTTTGCGCTGAACGCGGCGTCATTTTTTGCCATGAGCCAGCTCACCGCCCGCCTGAGCGCACGCTTCGGGCTGGCGCCGCTGATTCGCTGGTCGGTGGTGGGCGTGGCGGCGGTCATGGTGGTGTTGGCCGCCACCACGCTGTGGGGCAGTCACCTGGGCTTGATGATGACACTGCTGTTTATCGGTTTCGGGTTTCTCGGCTTGCTGTTACCGGCGGCCGGTGTGTTGTCCCTGGAGGATCATGGTGCGGTGGCGGGTTCCGCGTCGGCACTGCTCGGCGCGATCCAGATGATCACGGCCGCGGTCTCCATGACCCTGGTGGGAATCTTCGCCGATCACACCCCGGCGCCGATGTTGATTGGCATCGCCCTGTGTGCGGTCGCGGCGATGCTCACCACGTTGTGGACCTTGCGCCGTTTACCGGCGCACTTGCTGCCCGGCGCTCCGCCTTCCTCCTGAGCCATGCCCGAGGATGGAACACGGCGACCGCGCTCGCCGACGGCTACAGGTCAAACCGATCCACCGCGCGCCGGCGCTCATTGTCATCGCGCATGTCATAGCTGGCGGTGGTCTGGATATTGGTGTGGTGCGCAAGTTTTTGTGCAATCGACAGGTCATGTTCCTCGATCACCCGCGTGATGAAAGACCGCCGAAAATCATGGGGCATGATCGTCACCCCGACTTGCTGACCGCGCTGGCGGGCGATGTAGTAAATCGCATGCTTGGTGATGCGTTCGCGGGTGATGTGGCTGCCCCGGCGGATGCGGTTGAACAGGAACGCATCGTCTGGCTCGCCTTCCTTGAGCTGTTCGCGCCGGAATTCGAGCCAGGCCTGTAATTTGGCGAAGGCCCAGCCCGGCGCGTACTTGATCAGTTCCTTGTTGCCCTTGCCGATCACGCGCAGGCTGCGCTCGCCAAAGTTGATCTGCGCCAGGTCGAGGTTGACCGACTCCGACTTGCGCATGCCTGAGCCATACAAGATGCCGATCACTGCAGCATCGCGCAGGCCCTGGGGGCGCGGATCGGCAGCGCATACGTCCATCATTTCGCGGATCAACGTGCGACGCAGATTGCGCCCCTGGCTCAGGCGTGTACCGGGCGCAGCCTTGACCGTGCGGATTTTCAGCAGGTGTTCCTGGCTGATCAGGCTCATGCGCCAGGCTTCGTTCATGACCCCGCGCACAGCGTTGACATACAGCGATGAGGTATTGGGCGCGTAGCCGTCCTCGCGCAAGGCCGCAACCAGCGCGATCACCTGTTCGGGTTGCAGCAGGTGCCAGTCGATCTCCTCAAGGTTGATGTCCTCGAAGCCCAGGCGGTCGGCGGCATCCTGCAGCACGTAACGCATGGTCAGTTGGCTGGAGGGCGCCAGGCGGGTGAGGTAGAGGGTCAGAGGGTTGCGGATAGACTCAGTCAAGGTAGATCAGCCTTTGGATTAAATACCTCGAGTAACCAATTGTTTATTCGAGGTATTTATTGAATTGGCGACGGCCGAGTCTAACGCACGATCGGCCCTGGCGCCAAATCACGGGGCGGTCTCTTCGTCCCCGGTCGGCTCCTGGGACGGGGTCTGCGCCTGGCCCCATTCAGCATCCTGTTTCTGCATCAGCGCGAACCAGTGCTGACGCATGAACGTCAGGTAGGCCTCCGGCGCCTTGGCAAAGTCTTTCTCGTCGCTGTAGCAACCCGGCAAAGGCAACTCGGTGCCCTGCTCCTTGTACTGGCTGACCAACGCTTGTTGCCCGGCGACGCTGCAATCCCTGGGCAGCGGCATGCCACGCAGTGCCCCGGCCTCTTCGTCCCACCAGGCGGCGCCGACCCGGTCGACCCCGCGCAGGCGGTACTTCTGCGCCTTGCCGACATGCATGATCAGTTTGAATTCATTAGGGCTGACATCACTGGTGCAGGTGCGCGTGTAACCCACCGTAGCCTGGGTGGTGCCGTCGCCGGCAAGGTCGGTGACTTTGGTCGCCGCCATGTCGAAGCGCAGCGCGGCATCGAATTCACAGTGCTGCACGTCGTCGTAGAGCATCCACATGCGCTTGGGGCGGTCACCGTCGATCAGATACTGGGCCGCGTAGACAAACGCCGACTGGGTGCCGTCATCCTCGCGTTCGCTGATTTGCTCGGCCAACACCAGCAGGTTCTTGCCCTGGCGGTCGTCCCAGGTGTAGGCGGCAACTTGCTTGCCGCGCACTTCAACCCCTTCCGGCAGTTGGGCCACCGTGGTCAGCGCCACTGCGTCATCGGCGCATGCGGTGGTGACGCAGGCTGCGCTCATCAACAATCCCATCAACACCGGCCGCCATTGGCCGCCTAAACGCTGCACGCTATTCATCCGAGTACCCTGGCAAGAGATGGCTTACTTTACCGGCACTTGAGGCGCAATGCAGAGAAGATTCTTCAATAAACACACGTAGCAGACACTGCCGCCACGCACCACGCAGATCCGCGCCTACTCAGTGGAGCCCGGCGTCATGCAAAACGTTCCTATTACGCTAAATAAACAACACCCTCAGAGCCTTAGTTGTGTAGCTGAACCCTAGCTGTCTACCTGTCAAATAAACGAGTTTTTCATACGGCTTTCATATTCGTTGAACATTTTTACGCTTAATCTTGGCCACAGGACTTGAGAACGAGCCGCACTGTGCCGACTAACTTGTTGATTCCCCTTTACCTTTGTGGTTTTTGGTCTTTACTCTCTGCTACACATGGAAGACCTCAATACCCCACCAGGATGGTCGGATGAACTCCCCAATTCCACACTAGGTTTAACCAGACACCCGCCTTTTCGGCCAGTGGCTGTTGTCTTCACGCTCCAAGTTGCTCAAACCCCGAGGTTATGAATCTTTGAAACCCTACCCTATTCATTGTGTGTCGATCGTTATCCCGGTCTACAACGAACAAGAAAGCCTGCCTGAATTGCTGCGTCGCACGACGGCAGCTTGCAAGCAACTGGCCTACGAATACGAAATCATCCTGGTGGATGACGGTAGCCGCGACAAATCCGCACAATTACTTGAAGACGCTGCCGCCGAAGACGGCAGCAATGTGGTCGCGGTGATCCTCAATCGCAACTATGGTCAGCATGCGGCAATCATGGCCGGCTTCGAGCAGTGCCGGGGCGATGTGGTGATTACCCTCGACGCCGACCTGCAGAACCCGCCGGAAGAAATCCCGCGCCTGGTGGAACAAGCCGCGCTGGGCTACGACGTGGTTGCCACCGTGCGCAACAACCGCCAGGACTCGGCCTTCCGCCGCTGGCCGTCGCGCCTGATCAACCTGGCCGTGCAGCGTTCGACCGGCGTTGCCATGAGTGACTACGGCTGCATGCTGCGCGCGTACCGCCGCACCATCGTCGACGCCATGCTCGCCTGCCGCGAACGCAGCACGTTTATTCCGATCCTGGCCAACGGTTTTGCCCGTCACACGACTGAAATCCTCGTGCACCATGCTGAGCGCGAACACGGCGAATCCAAATACAGCGCCATGCGCCTGATCAGCCTGATGTTCGACCTGCTGACCTGCATGACCACCACCCCGCTTCGCCTGCTGTCCATCGTCGGCTTCAGCCTGGCGGGCCTGGGCGTGCTGTTCGCCGTTGCGCTGATCGTCCTGCGCCTGGCCTTCGGCGCCCAATGGGCCGGCGGCGGTACGTTCGTGCTGTTCGCGGTGCTGTTCGTGTTCACCGGCGGCCAGTTCATCGGCATGGGCCTCTTGGGTGAATACCTGGGCCGCATGTACAGCGATGTGCGCGCCCGCCCCCGGTTCTTTATTGAAAAAGTGCTGCGCAACCAACCGGCAGCACCGGCACCCGTGGTCGTCGTTGACGGCATGGTGTCCTCCCATACCACCACTACTTCCCCTTCCGATCAGGTTTCGTCATGAATTCAAAAGCTGTTGTCTTCGCTTACCACGATATTGGCTGTGCTGGCATTGAAGCCCTGCTGACTGCCGGTTACGACATTGCTGCCGTGTTCACCCATGCCGATGACCCCAAGGAAAACAATTTCTACGGTTCCGTCGCGCAACTGTGCGCCCGCAAAGGCATCCCGGTGCATGCACCGGAAGACGCCAACCACCCGCTGTGGATCGAGCGCATCGCCAAGCTCAACCCGGATTTCATCTTCTCCTTCTACTACCGCAACCTGCTGAGCGAACCCCTGCTGTCCACCGCCCGCAAAGGCGCGTTCAACCTGCACGGCTCGCTGCTGCCGAAATACCGTGGCCGCGCGCCCGCCAACTGGGTGCTGGTCAAAGGCGAAACCGAAACTGGCGTGACCCTGCACCGCATGGTCAAGCGTGCCGATGCCGGCGCGATCCTGGCCCAGCAGAAAGTCGCGATCGAGCGTTCCGACAC
>Ga0196899_1000623_pt1 | contig 18247 bp, 25 predicted proteins | sample VirMetDEL_Sep_01_FD_169095 | JGI IMG/M metagenome (GOLD analysis project Ga0196899, IMG submission 169095) | Aqueous microbial communities from the Delaware River and Bay under freshwater to marine salinity gradient to study organic matter... | ecosystem: Environmental > Aquatic > Marine >... | reverse complement strand
ATTTTGCTCCAGCCACTTAACCAGCTTGGTCGGGTTGATAACCATATTTGCTTTAATCCACTCAGGAGCGTTTTCGCTTGGTGTGAATACGTTCAAGCCGTCTACAAAAATTACTTTGTTCTGCATTTTATTTGATGTTTAAAAGGTTACGAAGATAATCATTTGCAAACGCTAACCGTTCGCGGAGTTGTTCTTGCATCTCAAGGTCTGCTTCTACTCGTATTTCAATCAGTTTAAAGCGTTCATCCTTGATGCGTGGGTCGAATGAAATAAACCGACAAGCTAACGCTCCAGTAGCCAGCATTTGCCCTTGCATTTGCCACAAGTATTTTGGGTCAATGTAACCCTCGAAAGCAGTCTTGAGGTGGTTCGCGGTGTTGTACGGGCATTTGATTTCTATCAGTTCTCCGTACTCCTTGATAAAGCCATCAGGAGAAGCTCCTGAATATTCGTTAATTGGAACGAATGGCAACTCTTCCAATGTCAATCCAGTCGTTTCTTGGTAGTAAGCTTTGCAGATTGGCTCGTATTCGTTTCCCCAGTCCAGCGCAGTACCGAAGATTTCCTTGCGTTCGCCTGTTAGAAGCTCCGCAGCCTTCTCGTAAATGTAGGAAACCGCAGTCGCTCCAAGAACTTCGTCTTTCTTTCGCCCGTTGGTCATCAAGTCACCGAATCGGGAAGCCGTGAACTTCCCTAACCTTTGCGCGTGCCATTCTTCAGTTTGTTGCTGAGTGTCGCTAATTGCTTCAAAAATATCCATCGTTACGCTCGTTTAAAATCGTCCGACTCATCTTCTCCGAAAACGCCAACTTCGTAAAGTCCTGAGAGTTTCAGAACCACTCTTGATAGTGCGCGTTTCTCAGCCATTGCGACCGGGTACTTTTGCCGCGTGTTGTCAGGTGCAGACTCTCCGAATGTTTCCATCATTACAGGTAAACCGTCAGGTCGTGCCATCTCTCCAGTAGCTTTTATTACTACGTGCTTCAGGTCGTCCGATAGGCTGACCACATCGTAAGTTACTCGGATGCCTCTCTGCGCTTGGATGCGCTCAATGCCTTGTCGGGTTATTATTACGAACCCTTGAGGGCTTTTAAAGAAGTGGTCTTTGTTTAGACCGTTCTCGGTTGCGAGACTCTGAAGTCTCTCTTTCTGTGTTTGATTCATCGTTCTGTTATTAGATGATTATTAAAAATTGAATTTACGAATTTAAACATTGAATGTCAACCGAATTGCGGTTCTCGCCATAGATTCGGATGAAAGTATAAAGCCCGGACTTGATAGGCTCTGCGCCTGAGTGCTTGACCAGTTGCCAAAACTCAAACGATTGCACTCGGATTGTTCCCGCGTCAACTGGAGCGGTGCGTAGGTCGGTTAGTGCTTTGCTTGCTACCAATCGAACGAACGCTGGTATTGTCTTGTCGTGAAGAACTCTCTCTTGGAAGGTAAGGTGGTTCATTGTTCTGTTTTTAGTTGTTTGTTTTTATCCTAGTGTCAATACGGCTTTGCCTGCCTTAAAAGCAAAACGGCCGTCTTTTAGCTGTTTCCAAAATTTGGCCTTGCCGCTTGTTTGTATTAGCCTGCCATTTTCTAAAAGGCCTACCGTACCGTCAAAGCTGAATGATTTTTTGTTGCGCTTGGTTATGGTTACTTCCCCAACAGCGCCCGAAATAATAACACCAATACAGCGCGTGTCGTTAAACTTTGCTGTTTGTGCTGTTTGAATTGCGTTTTGTAGTGTTTCCATTGTTCTGTTGTTTTTAGTGGGTCACCCCGTTAATGATGCACCAAATATAAAACTATTCTTTTGAATATTCAAAACATTTAGGTCAAAAAAAGTGAAAATATTTTCAGTTTGAACTCAATTTTGCTTGAAGTGGGCGTTCATAATCGCCTCTTGGTTCATCTCTATCTCCTTGTACATCTCCTCCGCGTTTACCGCAGCATCGAAGATTACGTCTTGCGTGTCGATTAATTCACGTACAGCGTACAAAAGATAAACTAGCAGAGCAACAACCAGCAAAAGGAGACAAAGCGAAACGGTTAAAAGAAATACAATCATAAGTTCATCAGTTCGTTTATTATCGTTTTACCTCCTATTACAACCGCGCAACCGATAGCTGGCTTCTTGCCACGTTTAGCGTATGCAAAAGCGTACTTATCGTTATCAATTCCGCAACCTATCTGAGTTCCAAACACTTTAAAGTTCTGACCTACATACCACTCCGTATAACATTGAGTGTGTAGGTGTCCTTGAACCGTTGATTGCATATCTGCTCGGCACTTAGTCCGAGCCGTGCCGCCCTCACCGTGTACATATTGGACATCGTCATAAACAACTCGGTCGGCAAAGTTCCAGGTCGGAGCGTTCAAGACTTCGTTGAATGATTTTATCCACGCTTTCGGAATGCCACCAGTAAACGCCTTTCTTGAGATTATTCGGTCGTGGTTTCCGATAGTTACATCAGCAACTGGGAACGCCTCAACCCATCGTTGCAAACGTTTAATCGCAAGTTCCAACTCCATTCCTCCGCCCATTCCATCAGGGTCGGTTTCGTGAAAGCTGGAATAGTGCGAGTCGATAACGTCTCCGATAAAAATAACTTGATTACAGTTGTGCTTTCGATAAGTTTCCTTGCAAAAGTCAAGGTACTCTTCAAGACAGAACGGCTCGTGGAGGTCGCCAATAACTAAAATCCTCCTTTCCTTTCGGGTAAGGTTATTCCAAGCGTCCAGCATTTGCCCCTTAATGCGGGGTCGAAAGTCGCTCATTGTGCTTGTACTACGTCCGCAAACTCAGCGTCCAACGAACGGATTTCCCTAAGTATCTCCGCCCACTTTATTTTAGCTTGGAATCTCTCCATTTCTGTCGAGTCAGTTCCAAGATTAGCTTGAATTGATGCGTTCTTTTTCAGAAGCTTATCAATAGCTTCTCTTGTAATTGGGTTCTCATTGTATATCATTTCTGTATAATGTTGCGACCAACGCCAACGCCTATAAAGTGTTGACCGTTAAAGCCATAGTTTGCGCTAAAATACGTCCTTTTGACCGTTCCTTGTAAACCAATTCCGAATAACGGAGCGTAACTTTCGACAAAGTCGCTCTGTAAGCCGACCAATCCGTGAACTCCTAACGCCCAGCTTAACGGCTTCTTGCGTAGTTGTACCTTTAGGTTTTCGGTTCTGTTCTGATAATTCGACCAAGTTAGGCGCACATCGTTAACGGTGGTGTCGTAATTAGCCACCTCAGTTAGCCAAGTTTGAACTATGCTTACCGTATCTATCAATAACAATGTGTCTAAACGAGTAACTACTCTCTCGGAGTAGATTGTATCGTAACGCGTAACGAGTTGCTTAGAAACGAAACGAACGGTGTCTGTCCGCCAACGCTCTACATATTCAATGGTCGGGACTGGCTTCTCAACAACCTTTGTGATGGTCTTGGGTTCTGAGTTGCAGCCTTGCCAAGCCACAAGAACGCCTAACAAGAAAGCAAGAAGGTAAGGTGTGTAAACCTTTATTAGATGTATCGCGATGTCCCTTCCCAAAGCTCTATTTCTGCTTCTCGTCTGCGAACTAAACCTTTCAGAACTCTACCTCCGCCTTTGTTCCACCTTCTGAACTGCTCAGGTATTCTCGGAAAGTCAGGGTTTGAATTTAACCAAGCTAATAAAGTAGAGTTTGAAAAGTTCCCTATGCCTACGTTGTAAGTGAACGAGATTAACGCAGCAAGTTGATGCGCTGGAAGTTTGACCTCCACTACGTTTTTCACTTGCTTTTCAACGCTTTTAATAGTGTCCAGTAGCATCTTCTCCGCTTCCGCCTTGTCAATCTCAGGGTCGTCCATAGTTACCCGTTCACCATTTGGGTAAATGGTATTTCCGTAGCCGATTGTTGGAATGTTCGCTGGGCAGATATAAGGCTTTGAAGAGTAGCCCTCAAACTCTTTTATTACCTCTGCGGCTATCTTTGCCGCGCTTGGTCTTGGTATCTTTTTCTTCGCAGTTTGTTCCATCTTTGCAGTTACATTCTCTTGGTGCAATAGCGCACCACTTTACATTTTGCAACGATTCTCTTTAAGTTCTGAACGCATTTCAGTCAACGCCTTCGTGTTCTCCGATATCACTTCGCTGAATTTGTCAACGTGCTGGTTATTGGCATCTTGCCACTCCTTGCGCTCATCTCGGTGGATGTCCGTCAGTTTGTTCAGGTAGTACACCAGTACTGCGAGGAATACCCCAGCTATTCCGTAACTCGCAAGTGCTTCTAAAATTGCGTCCATTAGTTCCTTTTAAAGTATTATGTCTTGAAGTGATTTCACTCCTCAAAATACTTACTTTCAACTTCTATGCTAACTCCGTTCACATCTATCACTATTGAATAGGGCTGATTCAGTTCCTTAAGCCCTTTTTCTATCAATGCGTCCTGTGGAAGCGAATAGCTGCCATCATCATTCTCTGACTCAATAAAGTAAGGCTTAGTGCTTTCCTTGTCAAGTCGGTTTTCCTGTAACCAAATTTTCAGATTTTGTATTTTTTCCGTGATAATCATTAGGCTGGGTATTTAACAAGTAAGTCGGCATAGAGTTGGTCTGCGTCTGCATCAGACAAAGTGCTAAGACCTATCATACATTCAGAAGTAGGTTCACGCCATCCTACACCGTAGTTCAATGAACCATCACCATTCAATAGAACAAAGTTTGATGTGTTTGTCCATACCGTTCCACTCAATGTATCGGTTGCAGTCGAGCCGTTCATATTAACCCGCAATACACCAGTTGATTGGTCGTAAGTCAAAACAAATATGTTCTTACCCTCCACAACATCGAATTGAACCGAACAACCAACACCACCACTGTTCTGTCTTACCGCGAATCGCATCTTTGAAGTAGAGAACAAGTAACCAATGTTGAATCTTGACCCTACATCAAGCGTAGTTTGTGTACCGCCCATAAACACCATATAAGATCCAGCGCCATCTTGGGCTTGCGACCAATCGAAAACACCCGCAATTGTTATATTGTCTTGAACCGTTGAAAGTGTGGTTGAAAGATAGTCGCTTGTAATACTTCTGAATGACCCGTTAGTTGATGCTCTTGGATCTTGCAAGAACCTCAATCTGTTCGCTGCTGCTGGTGCTGTTGCGTCTTGACCGCCCGTGTCTCCAACGTCCGTTAGTTCATCAACCAAGCCACCTATCAACGTAGCATTTTCACCGTTCCAAGCGTGGTCTATTCCGTGTTTAGTATAGATGGTAGTGGCAACAACTTCAACGCAACTTGAGGCACTACCTCCGCTTTCATCCTCCACTATCACGCAAACCATATACGTTCCAGAAAACGCAACAGCCCAATCATACGTGTTGTCATTCGTCTGTTCTGTCTTTTCCCAATTACCAACGTTATCTCTTACAACGAATTGATATGTCAGGTTATCGCCACTTGCAAAATCCGAAGCCGTTGCAGTTAGTGTTATCGTGTCACCAAAATCAGGTGTTGTGTCTGAAAGCGAAAGAGAAACGCTTTGAATGCCTCCTCCTCCACCACCAACTGGTCTTGTTAGAATAGATGGCATAGCTTATTGGTTATAAATGATAACGCTTCCGCTTGACATTGTGATGGCTGTGATGGCATCGCCCGAAGGTACTACGATATACGCTCCAGCTTTCACGGTTGCGCCAGTCAACCCGAAGGTAGCAAGAGCATCAACTCCATCCACTTCGAAGGTAGTGAATACGGTATCTTCTTGTGCTATGATTGCGTAGCCAGTTAGCGATGTGTGCGCTCCCGTTCCTGTAAGGAGTTTGCAGCCGCGTGTTCCTATTAGTTTTTGTGATTCAGTCATTTTAAGTTGGTATTTGACACTTATTGTAGTCGTATGGTTGAGTAATTGATAAAACGCAAGAATGCCCGCTCACCTTGTCGTCAAATCGCTCAGTAAACGGTTCAAGAGTAACGCTCGTTTGAATGCTTAAATCTGTGGTGTGTAGTTGTCGAAAGTACGCCACGAAGTCCAATAGAACTTGTATGGTGTCGCTCATAACTTCCTGTTCATTCTCTTCACCCGGTAAGACCCTGTCCATTGCCAACAGTCGGATGTTGTAGGTCAATGTCCTTTCCGATAATACAACGCTCTCCTCGATAGCCCACAGAACTAAATAGTCAAGTTCTTTCGGGTTGATTTCCCAAACGTCCCCCTGACCGTACTGATTCACCTGAAGGTGAGCCGTTGCTTGGTTCTCGATTAGGGTTAGTATTTCGTTGAGCGTGTACATATGCTTTCAGCTTCTCTTGATTTCGTCTACTTGCGTTTGTACTCATATTTATCTTCAAGTGATATGAACTTCGGTCTGCGTCCTAAGAACATTCCTGTCGTGTAGGTTCGTGTATCGGGCTGGATAGTATCAAGACCATCGTCAGGATTCGCGTAAGCTGGGTAGTCAGATTCGTTCTCTAAAAGGAAAGTAACGAGCCTCTCGGTGTACCATTCCGCTTTGTCCTTGTACCGCTTGGATATGAAGTTGATTTCATCAAGTGAAGCGTTGGAGCTGTTCTCGGAACTCTGTTGGTGTACGCCCTTATTTAAGAACTTGTAGCTTATGGCGGTCGGTGCTTCGGCTTGAACCCAATAAAGTAAAGAAGGCTGAATGTAATCCTCCAAAAGTGTAAGGTTCGCAGCCGTTAACGTAGAGTTGGTTATCTGTGTCTTGAGTTCGTTGTAAAGAGTAGTCCCGATTTTGTGCTGGATGTGTATGTCTTGGCACATCAAAACCACAGGACGTAGATACTTAAAGTCGATATTCTCGTGGAGCAAAGTGTTGTCCTTGAGGAATGTTTCCGATATGAATAAGACGTTCGCCATTACTTCTTAATTCTCATAAGTTTCTGCTCCCAGTAGTGTCTGCAATGGTAAGACTTGCCCCAAAAGCCACCGCCTCGCATCCATACATTACGGTTAGCTGACACTCCGATGTCTTGAATCTCAGTTAGTGTCCAAGTTCTGTTCTCCTTTTCAACTAATTCTATCAGTTTCCTACAAAACTCTCGTGTAGTTGGAATGATAGCATCTCCAGCAACACCTGGTCTTTTTGCATAAACGTAACGAATAACGAACTCCTCCTCGACTGGTGGTATCTCTTCAAGTAACCGTTCGCCTTCTTTGGTTACTTCTACGGCTCTTTGCGTAGAATCAAGAACCTCGTCAATGGCTATCTTGATAGCGTTCGCTTCGTTCAATCTTTGAAGCCCAGACATTACCCTTTCAATCGATAGCTGTAATTGTTCAGCAATCGCAAGAAATGGAGTAGCTGGATTCTCTTTAAGGATGTTCAGGATAGCCGTATCTAACGGGTCTATCTCAGCAAACCAATACTTTCGGTTCAGTTCCTCGTGAAGTCTTGCGGAGGTTTCAGATTCAAAGTTTAACGCCTTGCCGTTTCCTACTGGTTCATAGTCCGTAGAGCCGCAGTTCTTGAAGTACTCAATAAGAACATCGTCCTCGTCCTTTGAAGTCTTTGCAGCTTTTAGTGGTTGCTCAAGTTTAGGAAGTCCGATTTTCTCACGTATTTCTTCCTGAGTCATTACGCTCACAACCGTGTTCTCGCTGAACTGAATTGAAATAGGCTCGGTGTCTTGGATGAACAACCTATTCGAAAGTCCTTGCAATGCTGCCAACTCGTTAAACACCCTTTCGATGAACTGCTGTCGGTTGTTTACGTAGGTGTTTTGGAATAACTCAAAAGAATCAACAAGCTGGTTTCTGCTCGTGAAGATTCCGTCCTCTTTAATTCCAAAGAGTGCAGGGTCAGTTACTTGATGCCCAGCGTATATCTCTCTTTGTACGGTCTTGTTCAGAATATCAAAACGCTTGTCGAAGTCGTTACCATTAAGCTGCTGAATTTCTACTCCTCTGTCGCGTGAATCGGCAAAGTTCAGAACGATTGAATTAGCATTGTCCGTTCCCGTGAACTTGTCCTTTATCTGTCGTTCGATTTCTTCTTGCTCCTCAAGTGTCGGTTCGCCATTGTAGAAAGACACGATTGTCCCGCCTACAAAGTTATTCTTAACTGCGTTGAGGTGGAAGTTGGCTATTTCTACGTCCAACTCAATGTAACCCGTTGACCCCAAGTAAGTAGGCAATGGGTAGTACTTGCAGTCAGGCGAGTACCCTTTTACATAAAGTAGCTGCTTACCGCTTGGCTCTTTCCAATTAAAAGCGTCTATCTCCTCAACTACTGGGTTGTGCTTCTTCCAATCCTCTGAATAGTAGTACTTCGTACCATCCTCGTTTGACCGATATCTCGCAAAGTCAGCGTGGTATATCGCGGCAATCTTGTCATTGAGTTGGTTGTAAACGATTTCCAGCGCAAAGCCGTTGTATAACTCGTAATCAAGCGCAACCTTCTCTAAGATGTCGTTAAGGCTCTCGTATTGGTTCGGCTCGTTGATGAACTGCTGAAGTCTCGCAAGACCCATAGTGTCCAACCCTTCCGCATCTACTGACCAACCCTGACCGACAACGTAGTCTTTTTTGGAGTTAATTATAGCGTGATGCTTCGCGCTTCTACGGTAAAGGTTCAGAAGGTACTCAGGGTATCTATTTTTGTACTCCCCTTCGTCTCCGAACAGAATCCAATCCTTGCCCCTCGCCTCTTTAAAGGTCGGTACTTTATGCGCTCCGAAATTCAATATCTTAAGAGCCATATACTACATAGTTAGAGTTGCCGCCTGAGTAGGTGGTAACTGGTGTTGATGTTCCCGTTACTTTGACTATTCCCGATTCTAATTCAGTCAATCCAGTCGGGTCTAAATTTGAGCTTGATGAGTTCGCGTAAACAAAATACCGCCATTGTCCCTCCGTTGGTAGTTCTACCTCTGCGTTCAAGTTGTCCGGGCTTGTCTGTTCTGTAATGGTAAACTTGTTAAACCGCTCAGGGTAAAGACTTGAATCCGTAGCAATGCAGTACTCCACCGCCTCCGTGTTGTCCGATTGGAACTTGAACAGGTAATAAGTAGCCGTTCCCTTTTCAGTAAGGGTCAAAGCTATCTCGTTTGCGCTATTTCGTTCGATGTTTATCAAACTGCAAACACTACGTATTCGATGTCGCAATCTGCCGTATCTGCTTGTGCGCTTATGTTGTCGATATCCACAAATGCGCTGAACGCTCCAGCCGCAGTATCTGCATCCATACTGCCAGTCGATAGCATAAAGGTAGCCCCAGCATCAACTTTCACGTCTGCCGTTTCTGCCCCGCTATTCTTGAATCTTACCCGAATGAAGTTAGTGTTATCCAAGTTGGTTATGCGGATGTACTTGATTGACGAACGTACAAACTTCCCTTGCCCGTTTGCTGTATTAAGTTCTATTAGGTCTATCTCATTTGCTGAGTCAACGGTCATTACTCTTCGGTCAGCCTCCGCCACGTTGTCAATTGAACGTGTGTGTGAGCCTCCTCGGTCAACTCCTCCGAGCGTTAGAGATTCAACGATTTGAACCGTTGCGGTTGCTGGTGTTACGGTCGATGCCATGCTTGTTTTTCTTTAAATAGCAAAAAGACGAAATTGTGCCAAACGAAAAAGGGTCAGCGTTAGCCGACCCCTTCTCAAACAGAACAATGAAAAAGAGAAAGTGTGAAGATACGAATTAGTTTGTAATCGCAGTTACGTCTGCGGCATCAATTGAAAGCATTTGTTCTGCTTCCATTCCGCTAAACGTCAAACTGTAACCAGAAAGGTCAGCGAAAGCCGTACCCGTTGCCGATGTTCCAGCATTCAATTCAAGACCATTTTGGTAACCAACGACCCAATATGAACCATCGTTAGTTTCTACGATAGCCACAAGTCTTTGTTGAGCCAATACCTTGATTTCGTTGCGCTTGTCAACATCCAGTTTTGAAAGCACCACAACCACCTCAGGAGTAAAGTAAACCGTTCCGTTCTGACTGTTACCGTTAATGGTTTCGGTCAAAGAGGAAGTTTCCTTTAGCTGCTCGTAGTTATAAAAGGTAGGCGTTCCTGTGATTGAAGTAACCGCTCCAGCAGATACAACAGGTGTCAATGCAAGGTAATCGTCAAGGTTCGCAAATCTAACGCTCTTCACTCCGCCTACGGCATCGCGGCAATCAAGGTCGAAACCCGTAGTTAGTGCGCATCCAGTATATGCCATGTTTTTAGTTTTTAGAGTGAAGGGGCGACCCGAAAGCCGCCCCGTTTAGATTAAAGAATTACAGCAGAAATTTGGTCAGGGTATGCAACCTGAACACCAAGTGTCAGGTCAACCGCAACCCTGTATCTTTGCTGGTCTTTGCTGAACCAAGCGTTTATTGAACTTGCATCGCTTTCCAAATCAACGCCCAAAAACATATTGCTTGTTCTCATGCAGTAAACATCGTTAGTGCCCGTTAGACCGTTAACTGCAATCACTTCGATGTTAGTACCGGGAAGAATCATTGTAAGGTCAGCGAATGAACTGTTAGCATTCTGAAGTTGACCACCACCTGAAGTAACAATTCCAAGACCGCTTTGAAGACCAACAGCCAACGAACGGAAGGCATCGTAACCAACAAAAATCTTAGCGTCTGCCTTGTCAACGATAGCCGCAGCCGCAGCCTCGTAAACTCTTTGCACCGCCTCAATCATATTGTTAGCAGTCAAAGCAGTAGCAAGTGGAGTTCCCGAACCGAAAGAAGCTGTGTTAGCATCGATGTAAGAACCACCTCCGATAACGTCAATAAGACCATCGAAGAAGCTAAGGTTTCCTGAAGGCAAAGTGCTGTCAGACTGCCAGATCATCAACTCCAACTCTGATTGGATTTTCTCAACAAGGTAAGCACCGAACTGCTCCTCGAAAGGAATAGACTCGTAATGCGCCCCACTTGGAAGCTGTGAACGTAGGTAGTAACCCTCCAAAGTCTTAGGGCAGAACTCCATGTTCAACTTCAATTTCGCTGGGCTGATTTCTCTCTGAGTGAAAGTGATGTCGCCATCAGCGTTGAAAGCACAACCGCTACCATCTTGGAAGTTTACATCAACATCCATTAGGTTAATTTTGGTAGCACCTTTCACGCCTACTTGCTTCTCCATAAGTGAAGCTGTACGACCTCCAGTTACTGCTTTTGTGATGAGCGGAAAGTTCTGCTCCTCAATGTAGGCTGTTAAGCCCGATACATCAAATGCCATTTTATTAGGTGTTTATAGGTTTATTTCTTAGTTATTGCGCGCATCTTCTCTACCATATCGGTGTAGTCGATGCCTTTGTTAAACGGGTTAGCTACCTTCTTTGAAGGCTCTTCTTTCGGAGTAGCTGCCATCTTCTCAACGATGTCGGTAATTAGTCCAACAGCTTTCTCTATGTCGCTTACTTTTTCAGTCTTTGCAAACTTGGCAACCTCTGACTGAATTAACGTAGCTACAGAATCCATGATGTCCAACTTGAACGCCTCTGGGTCAAATGCAGCAACTTCCTCAGCAGCCATTTCTTCCTCTTTATCCTCGCCAGCTTCCTCTTCTACTTGAGGCTCAAGGATTTCAACGATAACACCGCCTTCAGTTCTTACGATTTCACCTGACTCAAGTTCGTGCTCTCCGTCAGGAGCTGGTACTACTTCGGCATCCTCACCTACAACGGCAACAGACGCGCCTATTTCTAAAGCTGGTTCTACTCGGACGATAGTGCCATCAACAAGTTTAGCATCAACGAAAGCCTCTTGGGTTGTCTCGCTAAAAAGTAGTTTCTTGATTTCGGGCAATTTAGACCCTACAAGTTCTGAAATGTTCATGCGTGTTTTTTTAGTAAATAGCAATTCAAGAAAGGTGTGCCACTTGGCTATGCTCTGAGTGCTTTCTCCACCTCTTCAATTATCATTTTGTCCACATCCATCTGTCGGCTCTCGCTGAACACTCCCTCAACGCTGAAACCTTTAAAAGTGCCTTTCTTAACATCCTCCCAAACCTCATCGTTGTCAACTTTGTAGCTAACGAACCAGCTTCCGTTCGTTGCTTTATCGAAACCTTTAGGCGTTGGTTTCATCTCGTCAATCAAGAAGGACTCAAACATGAACACCCCTTCCACATCTGTTGAGTGGTCTAAGTTGGTCGCGTTCGTCTTGCCCTCCTTCATGAACTTGTAGGCTATCTTACGTATGGCATCTGAGTCAAAGACCACGTAGTACTCGCGCCCATCCTCGTCCTTTCTGTATATTGGATAGTCGGCAGTCATACAAAAACCGCTTATTATTCTCTTCTCTTCATTTAGCGAAAACTTCTGCTTCTTGTTAAATGCCATCCAATTACGCTCAATGGCTGGATGGTCAACGAGTGAGATAGCATCAAGACCCGTTTCGTGGTCTTCGTCAATTGTTAAATAAATTACTGGTAGCTTGTTCATCCTCCGAATGTTGCTTGTGATTCTATTTGGTTTACGTTATTCTGATTGCCCGTTACTTCTGTCTCCACGACATACGCTTGTATCGGTGCAAGTTGGGCTTGTTCTGCTCCTCCGAGTTCAGTAGTTCCCGCAGTAGCTTGTTGGATAGCTGGAGCGGTTGCAACCTGTGGAGCGGTTGGCGTTGCGGCACTTCCGCCCGGAACATTAGCAGAGTTGAGTGTTGAAACAGCCGAAGCAATACCAGCAACAACCGCAGCGACCCCCGTAGCTATCGCGACAAGGTTAGCTGGGTAAGGTACACTTTGCGCTTGTGCAATCGCCCCGACTATTGCCTTTGCTGTATCAATGGCTATCTGCGCAACAGCTAAAGTTTTCTGAAGTGCCACAGCTTCTTTAGATTGGTTTCCGCTTGCCTCAACGAGTTGGTTAATGGAGTTCAGAACTCCGCCTGTAGCCGTAAGGTAAGATTCTTGAAGTTTAACCTTCTCGTCCCTCAGTTCCTTCTCCTTCTTTAAATCCTCATCTCTGAACTTCTTGCGGAGTTTCGCAAGTGCTTCTTGCCTTGCCCCTTCTATGTCTGTCTCGGTGTCCCCAGCTAAACGCGCTTGTTCGGCAAGTGCCGCGTAATGTTGCTCAAGTTCAAGAAGTTCAAGTTCTCGGTCGGACTTCTCAACCTTTGCCAATTCTTGACGTATATCAAACAGCTCCTTCTCAAGTGCCTTTTGGTTTGTAAGTTGCTCCGCACGTTGTCCAAGTACCCTTTCCTCAATGTCAACGAGTTCCGTTTCTGCTTGGATTTGCTGAACCCTTAACTCATTTGTTAAGCCGAACTGCTTTATCTGCTCATTGACAAAATCAAGCCTTGATTGAGATGCTTGTTTTTCAATCTCTATTTGCTTGTCAAGTATTCCCCCGAGTTTGTCGTTGGCTTCAATCCTTTCTTGAATAGATAGGCTTATGTCGTCCCTTATTTGCCTCTGCCGTTCTGCCTCTGCTTGAAGTTCAAGCTGTCTTTTTGCTCTTAATGCGTCACCTATTTCTGCTTGTTTTTCAAGTTCGTTCAAACGCTTTCCAGCCTCAACGGCATTTGAAACGGTTTCGACCACAGAATCATAAGCATCGGCAACAGCACCCGTTACCGTGTCAACTATTTTACTTGCCTTTTCCGCGCTTTTCGCTTGCTCTTCGGCTATCTCATTCTGCCGCCTTGCATTGTCGGCTAACAACTCTGCTGCTTTTTCTTGGTCTCCAGTAAGTGCCGCAAAAGTAGCACGTACCATATTGACGTTTATCATGAACTTATCAAGCGCAACATTTAGCTGGCTTACAACCAAATCCTTTAGATCAACAAGAACATCATAAACACCCTGAGTTGATTCAATAAATGAGTCGAGTGCCTTTTGTGGGTCTGTGAATAGTGTCCCTAACCATTTAGCCAAAGGTATAACCGCATCGTTAATGATTTTGGACATGATTATTTGAACGGTCGTCAATGCCGTGCCGAAGAAGTCAGCAGCTTCTTGGTTTCTTTCAAACGCTAACTTGAGTTGGTTAAATGCTTCTACAATTAGCGCAACTATTCCGAGTGATTTAAGCAGCCCCTTTATGCCGTTTCCGAAACCTTTGACACCGTTCGTTGCTTGCTTTGCACCTTTCTCAGCAGCTTCAAAACCAGCCTTAAACTGGTCGCCCATTTCTTTTTGGGTCTGCTTGACCTTTTCGAGTTCTTCCCTTAACGCAATGATGTCGTCATTGGCTTCGCCCGTTTTTACGTCTACCTCTATCGCTACTTTGGTCGCCATTAAGCTGGTATAAGTCTGTAGTTAACGAAAACGGTTATGTCTGCATCTCCTCCCGTTGGGTCGCCTGTTGGAACTTGCACCAATAGGTCAGCGTTTGCAATCAGTTGTGTGTCTGTTGCGCTAAATGTACTGTCAATAGCTAACCTTCGAACAGATGTAACGGATGCATTTAGAGCAGATAAACTTGCCGCTTGCCTTTCTGTTGCTCCATTGCAAATAAGTTCAATACCTACATTGGTCGCATACGGTGCGCCCGGGCTGTCAATCTTCACACTTGCAGAAATGACCTCAATAGCGTAACCAGCAACAGCTCCGACAATGGTCAGCGGTGTAGTGTTCAGCGTGAGAACGTCCGCGCTTGCAATGGTCAAAGAAGCAGAGCCGCCCAAGCAAACAACTCCGCTATCGTCCCGCGACCAAAGAACGCCATCGGCTTGGTTGAAGAACAGCTCGCCTTTGTAGATGTCCGTAGCTATCCAAGTTCCGTCCGTGTGGTCGTTGCTACTTGGAACTGTTGGAACGGTTGCCGTTACCGTTGACCGCTTAATTTTTATTCGTGAGTCTTGTGTTGCCATTATTGTTCGCCCCCTTCTATTGTGTAAATAGCTATTTCTGAAAATTGTGTCTGCACTATGTCCTCGCCTCCGTCGACCGTGAAGATGTTCGTACCTCCATTCAATGCTCTGACCTCATTCTCTCCACCGTCCAATACCTCCACGTTGTCCTGTTCCTTGCCGTTGACAAACGTCTTGTTTGATTCTGTTACAATGACCCCGTTGGTGTTTATCAGTTGGACGTTGTGCAAGCCTCCAGCTACTCGGTTATCGTTGCCGAAGATGGTGATGTTGTTCGAACCCTCTCCGATGGTGTTTCCGCTTCCGACTATTTTGAAAGCCGTAACGCTATCGCCTACTCTGTTGTCCGCTCCGCTTACCTTGCCTTGAAACGGTGGGTACTTGTTGCCGTTGGTCTTTATTTCGGTGGAAGGTGAAGGCATCTTTTCCTTTTCAAGATAGCCACCAGCGTTCAGGTTCTTGTCCCTTTTGTTGAAGGTTACCGCATCCTTTACCTTTATCAGCTCCACCTTGGTTAGACCCTCTTTGAAAGGGTTGTAATTCATTACCTTGTTTAGCCTCCAGTAGCTGTTATCTATTACTATTTGGTCGCGGAAGTCTAAGGTGTTGATGTCGGTCGGTTCAAGGTAGAACATACCTGTCATTACCTTGCTGTCCTTGTCCGTTACCTCGTTGATATAGTTACGGTGGTAGATGTTGTAAAGGTTCGCGTTGGTTACCTGAATCTGACCCGTGTAGCCGTTTGCTTGGTAGTACAATTCCAAAGGCAGCCCGAAGTTGATGTCTATCGTTGGCGTTATCGGGTTGTCCCAATGCCCAGCGTATGGATAAACATTTGTGTCGAAGTCAAAGAAAGGGAATAGCCTTCTGTGCTTCCATACCGGGTCACTCGGCAGAAGTCCACCGTAGTACATTATTCTGATATTCGCATCTGTGGGCTTTGCTCCTTCCTCTATATCCGCGTCCCATACTGCTGGTATAATTCGATTGGAAGGGCTGTCATTGACCAATGGCGAAGGCGAAAAGATGACCTCTACCTCTTTAGAACTCTGAACGAAGTCGTTATCTATCTCGATTCTTGAACGCCCGTAAACGTGCCCTCTGTTGCCTTGATACCGCTCGTTGTAATAGTCGCCATCCTCCGAGTAGGTGTAGATATATTCCCTATCGGTAAGAACTCCCAAAGGTTCAAGCGTTATGTCTCTGTCCCTTGCCAGCTTATACGTCCAGTCCTTTGTGCCGCCCTGTGAGTAGAACGTGTCCCGTGTTTCAATGAGTAGGTTCTTCTCGTTGTTCGGGTCGACCTCCACATATAGATTGAACATCTTGAAAATGGAAACCAAGAACTCGCTCATTTCAACATCGGGAAGGTGGTCGGTCAGCGTTACATCATCGCCTTCAAAAAGTTCGTCTGTAATAGGTTCGTTCTCAAAGTATCCACCTGTACACCTAACGTCAAGCCATACCGTTGATCCTGTTGAATTTCTGAAGTCAGGCTTGTAGCCGTTGCCGTATGGGTCTGACTGAATACGTACGTATACTTGGTCGTTGTTCTGCGTGAACACATCGCCCTCCGCAAATATGGTCTGTACTTGTGTTTGACCCACAGCCCCGCTAATGTCAAAACTGAATGGAGATTCCGCGACCACTTCAAACGATTGTGAAGCGTCTATTCTTCTGACTATCTGAACAACACCCTCGAACAGCTCTGGTCCGAAAGCAAAGTTTTTAGTTATCTGAAGGTCAATACTACATCTGAATGTGTCATGTCTTAGCGGTTCTTGACATACAAAAATGTAATTGTTTTCAGCGTTATAGTTGTATGGTACAAACGGGCTTTGTTGGCTTAGAACCCTGTACTGGTTGTTGTTGTCAAAGCCTAAGTTGTTGTCGTCCTCAAAACACAGCTTCGCCATGTTGCCCGTGCTCGGGTTGAATATCTGCTCGTTCCCGAACGTGTTCGGACTGATAGAAGGGAAACGGCTCATGATCTGCGGCAATGACTTTACAGCCTTGAAAGTTCGCGCCTCTGCTTGGTTATCGGGCAGATTCATCTTCTTGGTCAACGGGACAATGAGCCTGTTGTAAATCACAGAGTTAAAGAACGAACTCGTGTAAGTGAAACCAGCATAATCAAAAATGGCATCGACCAACGTCTTGACGTAGACCGCTGGCTTTAAATGCGAAACTTGGTAGATTCTTGTTCCGTTCGGAGCGTATGTGTTACCATAGCCCCAATCGATTAACGGATATACGTAGCCCTGACCAACAGGTGCTGTCCAGCTGTCTACTTGATTTTGGTAGGTGTAAGTGTGGTCATATTGGCTCAGGTCTAAATACTTTATACCATCCTCATCTAATCCGTTCAGTTCTTTGTCCCCCAATACCGAAAAGATGTTGAGCAGCTTACCAATGAACACGACCTCGTAAGTGTAGGCGTGTCCCTTTTGGACTATCTTGCGGAGCTGGACAACCCCAGCCATGACCTCCACGCCATCGGCTATTACTCGCGCCTCCGCTTTCTTATTAGGGTTAAAATTAACAGATATGTTAGTAGTGTTAGCATCGTAGTCATTTGAGATGTTAACGTCATAGATATGCCCAAACAGTTGGTCGTTGTTTTTTGTTGCCGGGCACTTGATTGTCTTGGAGTACTCCGTGCTTCTCTTCTCAGGGTTGCGTATGTCCGCAATGCCGTAATTAAAGGAAAAGTCGAAACCCTCGAAAACGTCTAACCGATAACCCTCTATTCTAACCTCAACCACGTTGTCGTCTGTTTTTAATTGCGTAATTCAGTTCGAAGGTGTACTGCATCAACTTGTCATTAAGTGATGTCTTGCGCTGGATTCTTCGCGGGTCAAGGCTTACCGCTATCAGTTCGTTGTTTTCCTCTATGTAAACGTCAGGTGATGTAGCTAAGTCTTCCATCCAAAGGCTTTCGTCCTCACTTAAATAGTCGCTATTGATTGTAACCTTCTTATTCAAAGCAACGTTGTAGTCTGTCGTTCCTCTTGCCCTCGTGTCGTAGATGTAGGCGAAGCCCGTCCAGTTGTGATGTTGTTGCTCGTAGGTGTCTTTCTTTATATCGGTAGTATGAATAGACTTCATGTTGAAGTTATGCGCGTCATAGCCGCCTAAACGGTTAAGCCAAACCACCCGAACAGGTGTATATCTTGAACACTTTTCATTCACGTTGAAAGTGAACCGCTCCGATGTTTGGGCGTTCGTGTTGTCCTCCAGTTGGATAGTGTATGACGCAGCACCAACGAGAGCCGTAGAAGGTGTAGAACCAAGCAGCGTATCGGTGTAAAGTGATGGGTCTATGTTTGGAATATCGTGCGTTCCTACTGGTATTCTAAAGTAAATCTGGTCGAATGAATCTGCAACCGTTATCGGGTTGTCAACCTTTCCGTTAGCCAATAACGAACCCGTTGCATTGTAGCCTGAGTATGCTTTTATTTCATACTGATAAGCCCCGAAGCGTTCGTTTG
>Ga0196899_1000618_pt1 | contig 18318 bp, 22 predicted proteins | sample VirMetDEL_Sep_01_FD_169095 | JGI IMG/M metagenome (GOLD analysis project Ga0196899, IMG submission 169095) | Aqueous microbial communities from the Delaware River and Bay under freshwater to marine salinity gradient to study organic matter... | ecosystem: Environmental > Aquatic > Marine >... | reverse complement strand
GATCGTGGTTGAGTATGGATTAGAAGTATCCAACGAAGCTGCTCATGGTATCGTTGCTGACCTTAATGTAAGTTAAGTTCTCGGTTAAGAACCTTAAAGGGATGTTTCGGCATCCCTTTTTTTTGTGGTAAAATTCTTGCATGGCTAAAAGAACTGTTATAGATCATAAGACTGGTTTTACTAACGAGTTTATTACTGAAAGCGGTAAAGATATATTTCATACCACCCAAGATGTAAGTCCAGTAATCGAACATTGTAAAAACATTGCAGAGAATGTTAAGCCAGGTAAAGATCTTCGCCATGTGGCAGAAGTGCCATTGGTTGTATATCAAAGAGCTTGTCGAGAAGGCTGGGCGAATGATATGAACGCATGGAAAAGATGGTTAAATAACTCAGACAATAAAGTCTTTAGAACATGGCAAGGTAAACTATGACATACGCAGAATTAAAATCTAATATCGCAAGTTACTTAAATCGTTCAGATTTAACAGATGTAATTGATTCATTTATAGATAGCACAGAATCAGAATTTAACCGCAGATTAAGAGTTAAAGGCATGATTAAAAGAGCCACTGCAACATTAGATTCACAATACATATCAGTACCAACTGATTGGTTAGAGGCTATAAACATACAAATTGATAGCGGTGACTTTTCACCTTTGTTTCAACAATCCATAGAATCATTGGATGTATACAGAAAGTCTAATGACAATGTAACAGGCCAACCTATTTACTTTGCATTGGTAGATGATTCAATTGAATTTGCACCTACCCCAGATGGAAGTTATACAGTACAATTAACCTACTACGGAAAGATAGATGCGTTAAGCGATTCTAATACGAGTAACTTTTTATCCACAGGATATCCAGATGCTTACCTTTACGGATCACTAAAACACGCTTCTATCTATTTAATGGAAGATGAACGAGTGCCACTATTTACAGCACAGTTCGAGAAGGCTTTAGAAGAAATGAGACTAGAGCAAGAAAAAGCTGAGTTTGCAAAAGGTTCTTTAATGCAAAGAAGAAGAACATATGGCAAACGCAGAAAAGACATTTATTATTTTGGTAATAACTAGGAGTATAGAAAATGGCTGGATTTAGTGATTATTTAGAAGACAAGGTACTTGACCATGTATTTGGCGGTACTGCTTATACAGCACCTGCAACATTGTATGTTGCTTTGTATACAGTAGCACCTGACGATACTGGTGGTGGTACTGAAGTAACAGGTGGTTCTTATGTAAGACAAACTGGAGCTTTTACTGTCTCAGGCACATCCCCCACAACAGCGAGTAATTCTGCTGCAATCGAATACCCAACAGCTACAGCCGATTACGGAACAGTGGTTGCAGTTGGTATTTTAGATGCTTCATCTGGTGGTAACTTACTTGCATACGCAGATTTAACCACTTCAAAAACTGTATCAACAGGAGATGTATTCAGATTTGACGCTGGTGATTTAGACATCACATTAGCTTAATACCATGGCCTCAGTAGGCTACGGGTTATACACATACGGGAAGTCCGACTATGGAACTCCCGTTTATCATTTTGGTGTAGCTACATCCGCCCAAACATCAGGCTTTACTGCTGAATCATCAGTTATACGCTATGGTGTGGCTACCATACCAGGCGTTTCCGACTTCGATTCAGTCAGTACAGTTATCAAATTAGGGTCTTCTACCCTTGCACAAACCTCAAACTTTACTGGTAATGGTGAGGTTGTTAAGTTCGGTGCATCTGTTATATCCGCAGTTTCAGGCGGTTCAGCTATAGGTCGACAAATAGATCGTGGATCAGCGACTATAGCCGAGACATCTGGAATGTCTGCAACTGGCAGACAAATAGACAGAGGCGTTGCAACCATTGCTGGAGTATCAGGCTTTAGTGCAGTAGGTACGCAAATCGATAGAGGTGTTGCAACCATATCATCAACCAGTGATATGACATCTGTTGGAGTCTTAATTAAATTAGGATCTTCAACATTACCAGAAACATCTGGTATGACAGCCACAGGTACACAAATAGATCGCGGTGTAGTTCCTATGGTGGCCACCTCTGGCATGACTGCAACAGGTCGATTCACTATTAGTGCAAATGCAACCTTACCAGCAGTTTCAGATTTTGAAGCAATTGGTAGACAAATTGATCGAGGTTCATCAACGATTCAACAAACAAGTGGTTTTTCTGCTGTTGGTGGTTTAAAATGGAATGACATTATAGTTCCAGCAGAGACATGGACAGATCAAAACGCTACAAGCGGAACATGGACTGAGCAAAATGCAACAGATGGTGAATGGACAGAACAAAATGCAACTAGCGGTACATGGACAGAAGAATCTGTACCACCTTCAGACTGGACAACATTAGGCAAACAAGAAGCAGCTTAAAGGAATTTTTTTATGGCAGATACATTTACTACTAATTTAAACCTTACCAAACCAGAGGTCGGTGCATCCACCGATACCTGGGGAACTAAGTTAAACAATGATTTAGACGATCTTGATGCGCTGTTTAGCTCCACTGGTACATCCGTAGCGATGAACCTAGACGGAGCAGTTATTGATAGCTCTGTCATTGGTGGTACAACTCCAGCAGCAGGTACATTTACAACTTTAACTGCTAATACTTCTATCACAGGCACATTAGCCACAGCAGCACAACCTAATATTACAAGCGTTGGTACGCTTACAGGTCTTACAAGTTCAGGTGCTTTAAATCTAAATAGTGCAGCAGGTTATGGCAACATTGAAATAGGTGGTGCAAGTGGTGGAAAGATAGATTTTAAAATTCCTTTTTCTGATGACTTTGATGCAAGAATTATATATGCTGGAAGTAACTTTCAAATTACAACTAATGCTGACCAACCAATACTACTTAGACACAATAATTCTACTGTTTTAACTACATCTTCAACAGGCATAGACGTAACAGGTACAGTAACCACTGATGGTCTAACAACAAGTGCTGACATTAACTTTGGCGATAGCGACAAAGCTATCTTTGGAGCTGGTTCAGATTTACAGATTTACCATGATGGTAGTAATAGTTATATTGCTGAAAATGGTACAGGTAATTTAAATATTCAATCAAATGGAACACAGATAAATATACAAAAATCTGATGGAACAAAAATGATTGAAGCCATTAATAATGGAAATGTTGTTCTATATTCAAATGGTGTTGAACGTTTAAGAGCGAATGGTACAGGCATAGACGTTACAGGCACAGCAGTAACCGATGGTCTTACAGTAGCAGGTAACGTCTCAATAGATGGCGGAACTATCAAACTTGATGGTAATTATCCTGTTGGTGCAGGTAACACTGCTCTAGGTGATGATGCTTTAGGTAGCCTTACGAATGGTGGTTTCAATACAGCTGTAGGTAGATTTGCTTTAACTTCAAATACTAGTGGCATCTATAACGTGGCACTTGGTAATACAGCTTTACAGAATAATGTAACAGGAAACCAAAACGTTGCTATAGGTATGACAGCACTTGAGGATAATACTGTAAGTGATAATACTGCTGTAGGTTATGCAGCAGCTAAACAGAACACTACAGGTACTGGTATAGTAGCAATTGGTAAAGATAGTTTATTAGCAAATACCACAGGATTTAGTAATGTGGCGGTGGGTAGTGATGCTCTTACAGCGAATACGATAGGAAATCAGAATGTAGCTGTCGGTACTGAAGCTATGCGAGATAATGTGGCAGCAGATAGAAATGTAGCGATAGGGCGTGCTGCTTTAAGATTGATGACAAGTGCAACCACAGCAGATACTTATAATACTGCGGTGGGTTACTTTGCACTCACTTCAACCACTAGCGGAGCTTACAATACCGCACTTGGTGCATCAGCACTTAACGACAATACCACTGGAATCAACAACACTGCCTCAGGTTATAGGGCTCTTTTCAACAATACCACTGGGAACAGTAACACTGCTTTAAGCGGAAGTGCACTTAAAAGCAATACGACAGGCAGTAATAATACCGCAGCAGGTTTAATTAGTATGTTCCAAAACACCACAGGTAGTAACAATACAGCCTATGGTTATAATTCTCTTGGTGATAACACTACTGCTAGTGGCAGTGTTGCTATCGGTCATAATGCTCTTGCTTTAAGCACCGCAGAAGAAAGCACTGCGGTGGGTAAAGATGCCTTGCAAGCAAATACTACTGGAGTTAAAAATACTGCTGTGGGTTATGCATCAATGGATAACAACACTACAGGTCAATGGAATGTAGCAATGGGATGGCAGAGTTTGTTTGACAATGTTACTGGTCAAAGAAATGTAGCAATAGGTTATTCAGCTTTAGAAAACAATACAGTAAACCACAATGTCGGAATTGGTATGCAAGCAATGTACACCAATACTAGCGGAACAGGTAATGTTGCCATAGGAGATAGTGCATTAAGGCAAAATACAACTGGCTCAGATAATACTGCTATAGGTTCTTATAATGGTTCTGTTTTACCAGCACTTTATGCCAACACCACAGGGCTTAGTAATACAGCCATTGGTCAAGGTGCTTTAAGGGCAAATACCACAGCATCTAACAACACAGCAGTTGGTCAGGATGCAGGTAGTGGTGCAACGACAGGTGGGAATAATGTTTTTATTGGTCACAATGCTCAAGGCGGTGGTGGGGGTGCAAGGTCATACTCTATTACAATTGGTCCTGGTCTATTGTCTGCTGGAGATTATTTTACAACCTTTGGAGAAGGCACTGGAGCAAACAGGGTTTATAATAAATATAATGCAAACGCCACTTGGACTAAGGCTTCAGATTTAAGATATAAAGAAGAAATTGCAGATAACACAGACTGTGGTTTAGCTTTTATTAATGACTTAAGACCTGTTACCTACAAATGGAAGCCAAGAGCAAATATTGATTCAAGTTTACCCGACTACAATCCAAACGAAACTGAAAGACGGGTTGATGAAAAAATGTATGGTCTTATTGCTCAAGAAGTTAAACAGGCAATGGATAATAATAACATTACAGATTTTGCAGGTTGGGATGAAACAGACAATGGAATACAAGGTATTTCACAAGAAATGTTTGTTCATCCTTTAATTAAAGCAGTACAAGAGTTATCAGCAAAATGTGATAGCTTACAAAATGAAATTAACATTCTTAAAGGAGAATAAAATGACAGTAACAGAAGTCTTAACAGCAGCAACCGATAGCGTAACGCTTATCAACGCTGTAAATGATGGTACACACGATATAAATGGTATGACTCAAGATGAAATAAATGAAATGGTTCAAAGAAATGTAGACCATCTTGAAATTATCTTGGCTTATGCACCAGTAGACGAAGACGATGACACGCCTGACGTAGCAGGAGACTCATCAGATAAGTCCAGCTATACAGATGCGATTGCAACTGGTAAAGCTTACATCGCAGCTAACTAAAAACATGGAATACATTGTAGACATCATCAACACAACAACATTTATAGTTTGCCTAGCAAGTATTGTTGCTAACTTTACACCATCAACAAAAGACGATTTGTTTATTTCTAAAGTTGGTAATTTAATACATTTACTGGCTTTAAACTTTAATATTAAAAGATAAGTGAATGGCATTATTCCCAATTACTCCCCCCGCAGGCATAGTCAAGAACGGAACTGATTATGGCAACAAAGGTCGTTGGGTTGACGGGAATTTAGTTCGCTTTGAAAATGGCTACCTTAAACCTATAGGTGGCTGGACAAAACTTAGAGCTACAGCATTGGATGGCGCACCCATTGGGATGTACGCCTACAACGACAACTTGGGCCAACCAATATTAGCGGTTGGTACAAGAGAAAAAGTCTATGTTTTATACGACAACACCTGGACTGACATCACACCAGTCGGTTTTATTAATGATGCAAGTAACGATCCGCTTGGTTTTGGTGCATACCATTACAATGTCGAAGATTATGGTGATGCTCGTTCACAATCAGGTTTACCTTTAGATACAGGTCATTTTTCTTTTGACAACTGGGGTGAACATTTAAACTTCTGTTTTTCTGGCGATGGTAAGATTTATCAATGGCGACCAGATTCATCAGGTGGATCACCCGATACCATAGCCACAGTCGTATCTAACGCACCCACAGGATGTCAAGCTATTATTGTAACCAACGAAAGACATTTGGTGGCTATAGGTTCAGGTGGAGATCCAAGAAAAATTGCTTGGTCAAATAGAGAAGATAATACTAACTGGACATCTAAAGCTACCAACACCGCAGGTGATTTACAAATCCCTACAGGTGGTAGAGCTATCATGGCAGCTTCATTTGGTAATGACATTATTATTTTTAGTGATACTGGTATCAGCAGAATGTTCTATGCAGGTTCACCATTTGTTTATGGTATTGCTGATGCTGGAACTAACTGTAAAGCAGTAAGTAGAAGATCCATTGTTTCTACTGGTAACTTCTTAGCATGGATGGGTGAAAACTCTTTCTTTACATATGACGGAACTGCAAGAGAAATACCATGCGAAGTGCATGATTATGTTTACGATCAACTTAATGTACCAGGCAGAAAAGCTTGTTGGGGTGGACACAACTCTAACTTTAATGAATTGTGGTGGGGATTCCCAAGCGGTGAAGGTCAGTATGCACCAAACAAATATGTGATTTGGAACTATGGTGAAAATGTTTGGTCTATTGGTGAACTAGACAGAGGTTGTTGGGTTGACCAAGGTGTCTTTGATTTCCCAACTTCAGCAGATAACGCTGGGTTTGTGTATCAGCACGAATCAACTGTATTAGGTAATTCACCCAACTTAGGCTCTGCTGTTCCATATGCGACCTCTGGGCCTATTGAAATAGGCAATGGTGACAATTATGTCCAATGCAATCAAATCATTCCAGACGAAGAGGCTAATTCGTTGCCAGGTGTCACCCTTAGTTTCAAAGGTAAATTTACTCCACTCGGTGCAGAAACCGACTTTGGATCATTTACTTTTGAAAGTGATGGTTATACCGATGCTAGGTTTACTGCAAGACAAGTCTCAATGACAGTCACAGGCAGTACCACACAAGATTTTCAAGTAGGAAAAATTAGACTAGATGTACGCAATAGAGGTAAAAGATAATGGATTTATCCTCACAAAGACAGTACATTCAAAGAGCAATTAATGTTAAATATTCTTTTGCAGCTATCACACAGCAGACTATTTATACAGCACCTAGCGGCGGTGACTTTGATTTTGCAATTATTAAGGATTTCATAGCTTGTGACCATGGTAATCAACAAACGAATTTAGATGTATCAATTACCGATACCAGTTCTAATGAGTTTTTTCTTTATAAACAACACAATATAACTGCATACGCTACAGATGAATTGGTGCTTGGTTCAGGAATCATTATCCAACAAGGTGAAATAATAAAAGCACAAGTAAATCATGCAAACATTGACTTGGTTTTAAGTATTATTGAATATGGAAAAGGCGACTAATAAAGTCACACCTATTAAAAAACAACCCGAAGAATGGGAAGTTCAATGGGAACGCTGTAAACCATATATAGCAAAAGCTATCAAACATCAAGATTCCTATACAATAGACGATATAGAGGATAAAATAAGACATGGAATATTCCATTTATGGCCAGCTAAGAAGTCGGCTATGATAACCGAATTTGTAGTATTCCCCCAAAACACAGCAATGAACTTGCTGTTTTGTGGTGGTGATTACAAGGAGTTAGAGGATATGTTGCCATCCTTAGAGGCATTTGCAAAAGCCGCTGGTTGTAAAAGATTATATGGCGGTGGCAGAAAAGGATGGTTAAAAAAAATAAGTCATTTAGGCTTTAAATCAGAAAATTTAATTAGTAAAGAATTATGAGTAAAGGCAGAACAACAACAACCGCAGAAATACCAGAATATCAACAACGACAAGAGCAAGAATTATTCTCTGCTGCTAAAGGTTTAGCTGGTACACCATTCGTTCCATACACAGGCCCTAGAGTTGCTGGTTTTAATCCAGATCAACTTAGACAATTTCAAGCCACTCGCGGTTTATTTGAAAGTGGTATGCAGTATGATCCGTTGGCTGGATTGCAAGAATTAGCACAAGCTCCAACTCCAACCATTCAACCAGTTACAGGTTTTCAAGCTCCAACCATACAAGGCTTGCAAGGCCCTCAAGCCGCACAGATTGGCGGTGTTCAAGGCCCACAAGCAGCACAGATTGGCGGTGTTTCAACCCCACAGTTTAGAGGCTTGTTAGATGCAGATATAGGTGCATATCAATCACCTTACACGCAACAAGTCATTGAACAGTCTATGGCTGACATCCAAAGACAAGCCGATATTTCTAGGGGTCAAGCACAATCTAGAGCAATCGGCGCGGGTGCGTTTGGCGGTTCAAGATCTGCTTTATTAGAAAGTGAATCACAAAGACCATTCATAGAACAAATGGCTAGAACTGCTGCTGGATTAAGAGAATCTGGTTTCCAACAAGCACAACAAGCTGCATTATCCGACTTAGAAAGACAACAACAATTAGGTGTCTTTGGAGCTGAACAAGCTCAACAAAGAGCTTTACAACAAGCACAGCTCCAACAGCAGGCAGGATTAACAGGCTTTGAAGCACAACAACAAAGGGCTTTAGAACAAGCAAGGTTGGGTCAACAAGCTGGATTAACAGGCTTTGAAGCACAACAACAAAGAGCCATGCGACAAGCAGAGTTAGCTCAACAAGCAGGGCTTGCTGGTCAAGATATTCAAGCAAGAATGGCTATGATGCAACCAGAATTAGAGTTACGCGCAAGACAGCAACAAGCAGGATTGCTTGGTGGTATCAGCGCAGAGCAACAAGCAAGACTTGGACAGCTTGGTCAGATTGGTCAGCAACAACAATTGTTACAGCAACAAGCTCTTGGAGTGCCTTATCAAGAGTTCCAAAGAGCTTTGGCTTACGGCCCGCAACAGCTTGGTTTGTTACAAGCTGGCATGGGTACGCCTTTAGTCAGCCAATCTACAGAAGGAAAAATTGGAGCTGGCGATGTTGCTGGGTTTGGTGCAGAAATGTTTGCTTTATCACAATTATTACCTTTTATGACATCAGACGAAAGATTAAAAGAAAATATCAAACCAATTGGCAAGTCTGAAAATGGACATAACTTATATACTTGGGATTGGAATGATAAAGCCAAAGAGCTTGGAGTTAATGATCCAACAACAGGTGTTCTTGCACAAGAGGTTATGAAATATATGCCTGAAGCAGTCATTCAAAATGATAATGGGTATTACATGGTTAATTACGGAGCTTTATAATGGCTTTATCAGATTATCTTAACAAGTTAAATCAACTCCAAGGTATGCAACCACAACAATCACCTATTGGTATGCAACCAGTAGGAATATCTGAAAAGGATCAAAAGAATAAAAATTTAGCTATTATGCTTTATGCTTTAGGTGGTGCTTTGCGTGGTAAAAGCGCATTAGAAACTGGTTTAGGTTTGCAGCAAACATTAGCGAGTCAAGAACAACAAAAAATACGCAAACAGCAAAGAGAGCAATTTTTACAACAAAATCCTCAATATGCTACACAAATAGCAGCGATAGAAGCTGGCATACCAAAAGAATTTTTGATACCTAAACCACTGTTTGAAGGTCAAGGTACTACAAATCAATTGTACAATACTTTGTTGCAAGGCCAAGAAAATGAAAGTGTTAGATCAACACCACAGTATAAAACTGCTTACGATTATTTATCACAACCTAAAACTGAAACTTTTATTAATGAGCAGGGTCAACAAGTTACTAGAAGTATTCCGGGGATGATTTCTAAACAAGATTATTTACCACCTGTTGGGGTTGAGGTTGCAGATTTACAAAAGGGTCAAGTACAACCATCTATGGTAGATTCTATGGAAAAAGTAGGTAAAGATGTTGTTGTAGAAGTTAGCCCAGAAAGAAGAAAAGAATTAATTAAAAATATAACTGTTTTGGATAACACATCAGCCAAATTAGATACTTTTTCCAAAAAAATAGAAGAAATTGAACCCGGAGTAACGACTTTTGGAACAGAAAGAGCAGATATTCAAAATGCTTATACAAGTATTTTATTAGAATTGAAAAATTTAGAAGAGCTAGGAGTTTTAGCTGGCCCTGATTTAGATTTATTGCAAGGTATGTTAGGAGATCCAACAAGCTTTTACCAAAATATTGCTATGGGTGGAGCAGAAGGCACAAAATTACAAATTCGAAATATTAAAGATTATATTAAGGAGAAAAAAACAAGATTTTCTCAAGAGCTAGGCGAAAAAATAGAAGCACCACAAGGCACAACAAGACAAGAAACTGCTTTTCTGAATGGTAGACAAATTATTCCTAACAACGATAACACTGGTTGGGTATACAAAGACACAGGTGAACCAGCGCAATAATAACGATGGCAGAGCAAACACTACCACCGCTACCACAAGGCGCAACCAAAACACCGCCTCTACCTAGTGGTGCTTTATCTTTTGATAGATTAGATAGAAAAACAGGTGCGCCCAAACAATTAAGAGCAACGATTGCTGCTTATAAAAAACCATTAGATAAACTAAAGTTAGTACAAAAATATTATCCAGATGCTATTCCTTTTGGTGCTGACAATTATGTCTTTACAAATCCAAAAACAAAACAACCCACTTTATTTAATCCAGGTGGTTTTGATGTTGGCGATGTTTTGGAATATGGAAGAATTTTGCCTGAATTGGCTGGTGGCGCGATAGGTGGAGTGTTAGGTGGTATTTCTACTTCTCCAACAGTGGTTGGTGTACCAGTTGGTGTAGCTGCTGGAGCAGCAGGTGGATCTGTTGTTGCCGGGGAAATTTACGACCAAGCATTAAGATCTTTCTTTGGCGCGGGAGCAGAAGATACAAGGAAATTTACTGAATACGCTGAAGATGTTGCTTTACAAGCAACTATTGAAGGTTTATCACCATTCCCAATTGCTAAAGGTGGTGAGATATTAAGAAAAGGTGCTAGTAAAGTTTTTAATGATCCTGCAGCACAAGCTATGTATAAATCTGCTGAAAATCTTGGTTTAAAAGATTTACCACTAGGTGTCACAACAGGGCCTAAAATCGCTAAAACAGAAAACGCTCTTTCAACACAAGTTGGTGGCTCTAGTATTGTGAAATCTTATAGCGACTCAATAGATCAATTAAATAAATCTATAGAAAACATTACATCACAAGGCAGCAATCTTTCTCAACAAGCTGCTGGTGATTTGATATTAGATGCAACCCTTAAATTTGAAGATGATTTTTTAACAAAATCTGATGCTTTATATCGTAGATTAGATAAACAAATACCAAGAGGTAAAATTTTTAAACTGTCAAACACAGAAAAGGTTTTAAAAGCAAATAAATATAGATTTTCTAAAGAGGGTCTTGCTGAGTTATTTGGTAAGAATTTTTCAGACAATTTATCTGAATATTTTGCTGGTAAACCTGAATTAAATTATTCTGATTTGGCTGCATTAAGAACAACCATTGGTAAACAATTAAAAGGCACATTTGTAGTTGGCACATCTCCAGAGTTAGGAGATATGAAAAAACTATATGGAGCTTTGACAGATGATATGTTTAATGCTGCAAATCAAGTTGGTGGTGATGCGCTTATCTCAGCCAAAATAGCAAATGCTTATTATAAAAAAGGTCAAGACATTATAAATAAACAAATAAAGCCAATTACCACACAAGCAGGAAAAGACTTTATACCTTCTGAAAAAATATTTAAAAAATTAGAAACTAATCTTAAAACTGAACCATCTAAAGCAAATGAATTTTTAAGCAATGTATTTAATAAAAGTTTAGCCAACGAAAATCAATTAACCCTATTAGGAGAAAAACAATTTTTTGATTTAACAAGGGATGCAGGTGGCGAGTTAAGTGTTGGGAAAACTGTAACTAATTTAGAAAAATTAAAAAAAGGAACAGGAGAACTGCCAATTACCTTACAAACTCTTGGAACAAAATTAGATGATGTGGAAACTTTATCTAAAGGTTTTAAAGAAGCGCAGAAATCCATTAATTTTTCTAATACAGCTTTTGGCAATGCTAATAGAGAATTTATGACAGCAATTGGTGCTGGTACTATTGGGGGAATAACCACAGGCGATCCATTCACAGGTCTACAGTTTGCAGCAGGTGCTTATATAACACCTAAAATCTTCTCTACTGCATTAACAAACCCGGTAACAAAAAAATCTTTGAAGAATTGGGCTACTAAAGCAGATATACCAATGGATGCTAAGGTTGCTACTCTAACCTCTATTGGATTAACAGGGCCACAAGCACAATCATTTATAGAAAATCAATACAGACAAGACAGTTTATTATCAACTGAATAACCCATGCCCCTTGCCACAGAACGCGTTGGTCGTTTTGGTGAATATCTCACAGCAGCAATCCTCTCTCAAGTTTCTGACACAGTAACCATCGTTCCCCACAACGCATCCGCAGACATCATCTTTGAACACAACCTAAAGCTGTATAAGTGCCAAGTTAAAACACAATCTGTAATAGAAGAACGCAGAGGTAATTGGCGGTTTGATATGCGTAAAGGCCAACACGCAAAACATAGACAATACAAAAATAACGAGATAGATGTGTTTGCGTTTGTAGCTGTACCCCACAGAAATGTGGTTTTCTCTAAACCCCTAGAACAAGGCCAACTAACCATCGTTGATGAACACATGAAGAACAATGATGCTGTCAAGAACATTCAAGATATACTTAAAGATTTGCAATAAAATAAAAAACCCCTTAAACTACACTAATACACTATAGGGAGATTATTATGAATGTATTAAGTTTATTTGACGGAATGTCTTGTGGAATGATTGCTTTGGATCGTTTGGGTATCAAAGTAGATAATTATTACGCAAGTGAGATTGATAAGTATGCCATCCAAGTTAGCCAAGCTAACTATCCTGACATTATCCAAGTCGGTGATATTACCAAGTTAGATTTATCTACTTTACCGAAGATTGATTTGGTTATGGGTGGTTCACCCTGTCAAGGATTTAGCTTTGCAGGTAAACAGTTGGCGTTTGATGATCCAAGATCTGCGTTGTTCTTTGAGTTTCACAAAGCTATCTCATACTTACAGCCCAAATATTTTTTATTAGAAAATGTCAGAATGAAGAAAGAATACTTAGATATTATTTCTGAGTACATGGGAGTCGAACCCATCTTTATTAACAGTTCTTTGGTTAGCGCACAGTCAAGACAGCGTTATTATTGGACTAACATTCCCGGAATTGAGCAACCTGAAGAGCGTGGCATAGTGCTACGCGACATATTAGAAGACCAAGTTGGTTCAGAACATTATGTTGGTGACAATATGCAAAAGAACTATAAAGGTGGCAATCAACTAAATCCTAACTATAAAAGCCAAGCTAACACCATACACAATTCAGATAAAAAATCTGGAACAATATGTGCAGGTACTCATGGTTATGCCAATGGTTATGTGGGTGACAAACACAAACCTGTAAAACAAACAGAGCGTAATGCTAGACACCTTAAGCAGCTTGACGATAAATCACTTTGCATGACTGCAACTATGTATAAAGGTGCAGGTAATAATGGCATGACTTTAGTGCCTCAAAAGTTAGTTAGCGATAAACCTCAAAGAGTTGGCACTCATGTAGAAGAAGTCAAAGTAAGAAAGCATGAGGTTGATATAACAGCTTTGCAATATTTATTACGAGAAATGAAAGCTGAGTCTAAAAAAACTAACAGACAAATAGCCGAAGAAACCAATTTACCTATTACTAAAGTTGAGCATTGGTTTAGAACTGATAGCAGTTTTGCAATACCAAGTGATGATGTTTGGTTAAAATTAAAAGAGGTTCTCGGTATACAAACAGAAGTCTTTGATAAACCAATCATGGAGTTTGAATATCGTGATGGCGTGTATGAAAGCACACAAAGAGTTTATGGCGATCATGGTAAATCACCAACTCTTACAGCATCTAATTCAGATCAGTTAATACAAACTAGCGATAAACCTCAACACATAGGCACAGCAGTTGACATCAAAGGACACGATCAAATCAAGCGTGTGTATTCGCCTGATGGCAAGTCTCCAACTGTTACTACTTGTGGTGGTGGTCATAGAGAGCCTAAAGTTGTTGCAGGTGCATTACGCGGCAGATCTTTAAACGAAGATGGTAAAAATGTTAAATGGAAAGAAACTAAGCCAAAGCAAATGCTTGAAACTAGAAAAGATGAAAAGAGTAATGCAGTTAGCACCTTTACAAAAGATAATCTAGTTGTGCAATCTTACAGAGAAGTCAGAACTGAAGAAGCTAAGAAAGCTCGTAGAGAAAACAGACAAAAAACAGGTAAAGACCATACACCATTTAGAGCCAAAGAATTACAACCTAGAGATGATGGTAAGGTTGGCACTGTAACTCCGTCTTTGAACAACGATCATAAAATTAGTTTGACAAGAGACAAAGACCAAGAAGTCTATTGGCGTAAGCTCACACCCTTAGAGTGCGAGAGATTGCAAACTGTTCCTGATAATTATACAAACCATGTCAGCAACACTCAGCGTTATAAAATGCTTGGCAATGGTTGGACAATCGAAGTTATTGCACACATTTTACAAAACATGGAGGTTGACAATGTTTAAAGGTATTACATTTGAAGCTGTAGATAACTTCTTTGATGAGTATGACTATCATGGTTCTACAGGTTGGTTGACAGAAATAATCTATGGCAACATTGATTTAGGCCTACTTAGAAAAGCCATCAATGAACACGCGCAAGGTAATTTTGAAAAATGTCAAGAGTATGTTGACCAAATGCACATAGAGGTGGAGGTATGACACCCAGTATGACACTTAACGAATTATTTGATTTATACACAAAAGATTTAAACAGGCGTGGTGCTAAGACTGTTAAACGCATTAAACAGTTTTACGACAACGACATCCGATTAGCCATTGGCGATAGAGAGATAAACAGCATCATCAGAGGTGACATAGCACAGCTACACTTCGATGTGTCTGAGAGATCTCCTTATACCTCCAACAAATGTCTCTCTATCCTCAAGGCTATGTTTAACTTGGCTATTACTTTTAGCTACCTAGAAAACAACCCGGCATTAAACATTGGTAAGAATCGTGAGATTAAACGCAAACGCTATTTGACCAACGAGGAGCTGATCGCCATTACTGAGCAGCTTGATCGTTTGGGCAATAAAGCAAGATACAAGCAAGGTTGCAACTTTCTATGGATGCTTATTTATACTGGGGCGCGTGTGGGTGAGATTAGAAACGCTAAGTGGTCTGATATCAAAGGCAATGCGTTGGTGATTAAAGATCATAAGACCGATCACTCAGGCGAGGATCGTATTATCTTTATTACTCCCGGGGTGCAAAAGATATTAGACAAGTGTGAGCGCGTGGGGGAGAGAATCTTTGACATAGATTCACCCAGATATGTATGGGATGTCATACGCAAAGAGGTTGGGTGCGAGGATGCTAGACTGCATGACATCAGACATTCGTATGCCTCATGGTCATTAGAGAAAGTTAATTTATCAGAGGTTGGTAATCTATTGGGCCACTCAGATGTAGCGACCACTCAAAGATATGCACATATCCATAAAGAGAAAGCGATAGGCAACGCTAATGTTGTGAGCCAACACATTCATAGCATCGTAGCTAATAGATAATTATAAGTTATTAATATCTATACAAACATCATCCTTATTAGCGGTGTGAATACCTAGTTTTAATAGGTATTCAGCAACGCTATGAGGATCTTTATTTGCTGTACGACAAAATTCAATAAAGTCAGACACTAAAACTCTGTCTATATAGACAGGTTTTCTACCATTCCTTTCTTGAAGGATTGGATCGTCAAAGTCTGCTAAATTCATATCCATACCTCGTTACAAATTTTCGTAATGTTCTATTAACCTATTTAAGTACCACCTGGCTTTTTCTAAGTCTTGAATGTTTGCATCCTTGTACTTATGCCTGTGTATATACTTAATTATTGAGCCTTCTAAATAAGATGGAAACTGATCGCCTAGTTGCTGCTTGATGTAGTCTATACACTCCAAGCCACCCTCGTTGTAATGAGGCGGGTGATCCACCATATCTTTTCTTGCATTGTCCCATTGTTTTGGGGTTACATTATCAATACTCATATTTCATCTCCAAAAATAATTAATACTTGATTATGATAGTGGATAAGCGTATATTAGTCTACAGGTAAATCAAAGCAGGGAGAAAAATGCATACCGATATAAAATTTATAGACACAAAAGAATTGGCTAAAAGGTGGGGCAGAAGTTCCAGAACACTAGAAAATTGGCGCGGCAAAAAAGTTGGGCCTACCTATTACAAGATAGAAGGCAAAATACTTTACGACATTAAAGATGTTGAAAATTTTGAGCAAGGTTCTAGGGTTCTATACAATGACTCACGCGATATTTAGCCCTTCATCATCTGACCGATGGTTTGAATGCCCGGCAAGTGCGTACCTGAATTATTCAGCAGAATACACAGTTAATATCGCAGCAGCTACCGGGACATTGATCCATGAGATGTGTGAGATGTTATTAAAAGGCAGACTTAAAGATATTACTTTAGAAGAGTATTGGCTCGGTAAAGTTGTTGACATTGAAGATTTCCAAATAGAAGTAACCGAAGACATGGTTAAGTGTGCTGAGACTTATGTTGAGTACATCTTCAAAAGAAAAGAAGAGTTGAACGCTACCATGGTGATTGAAGAAAAAGTCTACATGGATGAAATCTCTGATAAATGTTTTGGTACTGCTGACTGCATCTTAATAGCTGAAGATCGTATCTGCGTTATAGATCTTAAATCGGGTAAGTGGCCTGTCGAGGCTGTTAAAAATAAACAGTTAAAAATTTATGCTATTGGTGCTTTTTTAAGATATGGCGATCAAAATGCAGATATAACCATTGAAATGACAATTGTCCAACCAAGATTAAAAAATGCTATTAAGACACATGAAATTTCTTCTCCCAATCTAATGCATTGGGCGGACACAGATTTGAAACAAGCAACGGATGCTTGTGACGAAGAAAACCCACAACGAGCTGCGGGAGACCATTGCAGATTTTGTGCTGCAAAGGCGGATTGTGATGAATATAAATCTAAGCTAGGAGATAAATATGGCTGAAGAAAAAAATGAACTAACCTTTACCTTTGATGAAGATGGTAAGGAATACAAAGTAGAAGACTTATCAGATGAAAATAAGATTCTATATAACAAAGTCACACTTGTTAATAAACAAAGACAGGATGTGATTGCTAACGCTAACTTTGAAGTTGAGAAGTTAGAGATACTTGGAAGGCACTACAGCAATGCTTTGAAAGAAGCTGTTGAAGGTGATGATATAGAAGTCGAGGTGGTCGAATGAGTGTATTAGATAAAGTATTATCCAAAGCAAAAATGAAACCACCGATTATTTGCTTGTATGGCAAGGGTGGTATTGGTAAAACTACATTTGCATCAACCATGAACAGCCCAATCATTGTTCAATGTGAAGATGGTATCGGTAAAATCGAATGTCCTCATACTGGCGTTGCAAAAACATATGGCGAGTTTGAAGAATATCTTTTGGCATTACTTAATGACCCACATGAATTTAAAACAGTGGTCGTGGACAGTTTGGATTGGCTCGAAAGATTAATTAATGACCATGTGTGTAAAGAAAATGGTTGGGCGGATATCTCTGCACCTAGCTTTGGAAAGGGTTATGGTGCTGCATTAGTTGTGTGGAAAGACTATTTAGATATTCTTACCAGGCTTCGTAATGAAAAAGGCATGACCATTTTGCAAATTGCACATAATGAAGTTAAGCGTTATGAAGATCCATCTAATGATCCACATGACAAGCATCAGATAAAGTTATACAGAAAAGCTGCTGACTTAGTTGTTGAACACGCTGACTGTGTATTCTTTGCCAACTATAAAACTGGTGTCGTGCAAAAGAAAAATGCTAAAGGTGGTATGTCAACACAAGTATTGCAAGGCGATAGAAAAATTTACACTCAGGAAGCTCCTGGTTACCATGCCAAGAATAGATATGGTCTTCCTAGTGAAATGGATTTTGATTGGCCCACAATTCGTGAGGCAATGATCAAATGAGTATATTGGGAGAAGTTGAGGAAGGAAAAATGTTACTTGGAGAGATCAGAGAGAAGCTCAATGCTTACATCGATAAAATTAATCCAGATGATAATTCTTTACCTCTTGATGGACTACATTGGTTTATCTCAATTGAGGCGGACTGTGAGGATT
>Ga0196899_1000615_pt1 | contig 18352 bp, 32 predicted proteins | sample VirMetDEL_Sep_01_FD_169095 | JGI IMG/M metagenome (GOLD analysis project Ga0196899, IMG submission 169095) | Aqueous microbial communities from the Delaware River and Bay under freshwater to marine salinity gradient to study organic matter... | ecosystem: Environmental > Aquatic > Marine >... | reverse complement strand
AATGAAACCACTTATAGATTCATGGGTAAAGCGTTTGGGTCTTGAAGACTGGAGTATCCGTACTGAGCGGATAGACCCTGATAGCATTGAGTATGATGGTGAGGATTACTTTGTAGGGGTAGAGAGGGACTTTGATGGCAGGAACGCTGTCATTTACCACGACATACCTTTGGATGAGGAGAGCATAGTGCATGAGTTGTTGCACATATGTTTCCCACAGGCTGATGATGAGGATTACGATGAGTATGAGAAGTTCATCGCACAGGCCACCAAGGACACGATATTGCTGTATGAAATGAATTAGGGTAATAATCTGCTACATATCTTTTTATCTGATCGTTCATTTTTTGTTCCCCGCCCTGGCAGATGGCGGGGTTTTTTATTTGAAAAAGTTGCGTGGTATTGGAATATTTATTTACTTGCACCAAAATTAAAAACAATGAATGTAGGAAGTTTTGAGATCACCAAGTATGGCTTTGAGATGATCGATGGTGACCCTAAGATAGTCATATCGATGGTCAAGGTGCTTGATAAGAATGGAAAGTACATCAAGTTTGCCAAGCTGAAGGACGTAGAGAGTTATCTATCCAAGTATCCAGTAACATTTAAAAGCAAATGACACCACAACAGCACGTAGAAACGGTAATAGAGAAATGTCTGAACGTATTTCCTCCAGACGGTGATGCACACCTTGACACATTGAGTGAGCTTGTGTTCAATGGAAGCATGGATGTTAAGATGGCAACGATCCTGACGCATATCATTGAGAATCCAAACTGTGTGTACATCGTAAAGGCTGACGGAACACTAAAGATATTGGGATGAAAGTAACGCTAAGACCTGACGAAATCACAGTTTGTGAGATGATAGGAAGAATGAGAACATTGATAGCGAGAAACGCTGGTGTAAAAGACGCTAAAATAGGAAGCCATGATGGTATGGCTGCTGATGTTGATGGGGTAATTGCTGAGTATGCCTTTGCTAAAAAATTCAATGTATTCCCAGATATAGGTTTATCTCCGAGAAGCGGAAGTTACGATGGGGTATATAAGAATTACAGGTACGACATAAAGTCTACGAGGTACAAAACTGGAAAGTTACTGTCCACGATGAAGGTTAATCCAGATGTTGATATGTATATACTCGCTATAATTGAAGATAATACGGTAACATTTGCTGGGTGGTCTTTAAAGGATGACCTCATACAGGAGTCCAACATCAAAGATTTAGGTCATGGAAAAGGTTATTGCTTATCCCAAAATCAATTAAGACCACTATAAATAAATAACATGAGCGAGACTGAAGAGTGCTACTACAACGCCTACCAGCTACTTATAGGCGAGACAACCTATGACGAACTTGCAGAGCAGGGTGAGTTCTTCCTGCCTGAGAACCATGAAGACCCAGATGTTGTACTGAAGTATTACGAGTCCATTGAGGACTACGAGAAGTGTAAGAAGATAATAGAGCGAAACTCTTGATCAGAGTAGAAACAGCCGTAAATTCCATGGATCAGCTCGGTGATAATGGTGGTAACATATACCCACCCGCTCTTTTACACAACGGTTTGGCTAAAAATTGAAGACCAACAACCGAAACGAAAATTGAAATACTAACCTGACATGGGCTTTTGATTTTAGCCCTTGTTGTAAACTGAAAAGTTATGATAGACTTAATGAGGGTAATTAGCGGATTTCTTGGTGCAATTACAACGATTGCAATGCTTGTGGCGATTTTTATGGGAGATAAAGAGCAAGCTACGTTGTTCGGTGTGTTGGCGTTGATTCTAAAACCAGACGACAAATAATTTTATTGTTTACAACGGCTTACTAAAGAATCGTTTTAATAATAGATGGTTTGGTGTGCCAATCAGTTGTAAAATAGTGATATTTGGCACATCAATAAAACAATAAACATGGGAAAAATAAGAATCGATGTAGAGGTGCTTGAGCTTGTATGTGATTGTGCCAAAGACCTTCCAAGGCTTCCGAGAAAGAAGAAGAAGCAGTGCAAGAAGGAGGTATCAAGAAATCTTAATGAACTATTGAAATGGTATATTGAAAATGAGCAAAGCAACGGACATTAAGTGTGAGTACTGCGGAGGTTGCGGTTATCACAAGATGAGCTGCCCAACGCAGAAGGTGACGGTGTTCATTCCAACACTTGAAGGAGACGAATCAGAAGAGTTCATCCGCAAGGCAGAATCAGCAGAACGAGCAACCATTGACTGGAGTAAACAGATGAAGAAAATGGAACGTATCTTAGAGAAATCGCGAATCGCGAATCGCAAATTGAAGTACACAAAAGGTGAAGCACCTAAAGTGAAACGAAGTAAAGACGTAGAAGAATGAACACAACCATTACAATTGAAAACGAAAACGGTGAGTATTCCGTTTCAGCACCGATAGGGCCAACAATTGACGGTCTTATAGATTTGTTCGTATCTGCTGCATTGGTGTCTGGATGGTCAATTGAATCAATCGAACAGGGCATCATTGAGAAGTCATATGAACTACAAGATAAAGAAGAAGAATAGCCATGCCAGACATTACGATGTGTTCGGGCGAGAAATGCCCACTTAAGCAGATATGCTACAGATACACTGCAAAACCGAGTGATTACCAATCATACTTCACAAAAGCTCCTGTACTTGGAGGAACGTGTGAGTATTTTTGGAGAACAGAGCCAAAGAAGTGCAAGTATGTAAAAAGGGAAGGTGAAAGCTGTACCCTGAATGATAACTGTACGTACCCTAACTGTAAAGAATGAAAGCAGTAGCAATAGACCCAAGTCTGAGTAATACGTGTCTTACGGCTTTTGATGTTTCTGGTGACAGGATCATTGTCATTGACTCAGTGACCATAACAACCGAAAAGAACCCTAACAAGAAGATACGTGCATCCTCAGACCTTATTGAGAGATGTGTGGACCTGTACAGAGGTTCAAAGCAGTTCATAGAGCGTTACGTTCCTAACATCATATTCGCAGAGACACCGAGTGGCAGTCAGAGTGCAAGTGGAATGAAGAACTACGGTGTCAGTTGTTTTCTGCTTGCTTCATTACCTGACAGGTGTTTGGAAGTGACACCACAGGAGGTAAAGATGGCAAGTGTAGGAAAGAAGAACGCCAGTAAGAAGGAGATGATAGAATGGGCTTACGAAAAGCACCCAGAAGCACCATGGCTTATCAGGAACGGGTTTCCCTTAATGAAACAGGAACACATGGCCGATTCGATAGCAGTGATGTATGCAGGAATGCGAACAAAGGAGTTTGAATGGTTAAACAAAGTAAGATGAAAAAGAAACAACGGATGCACTACTATGGCGTGTTGGCCACGTACAACCCATATGATGATACGTGGTATGCGTTCCATAGAGATGATGTCAGTACTTACTTTGTTGACAGGAATGCTGTCAGTTCAGGAAAAGGAAATGATGCACTTTCAGCGATTAACGACTACTTGTCTAACAAGATTTCTTCCGCCCTCTCTTAGGTTGACGTTTTTTCTGACCCTTACCTCTGGCTCTGCGATCGCCAGGCATGTCTTTTTTAGAGCCTCGGTTTACTGATCGGGGCTTTTTTACTACCCCATTCTTTGTGTGTGACATATCGTTGTTGTCACCTTTTCTCACAGTACCTTTCTTTATGGCCTTGCGTCTTGCTTTATTACGGGCAGCACGTTTTTTCTTCTGTTCTTCTGAAGATTGAAACTTTTTATACTCGGATTTGTAATCTCGCTTTGCCATATAACAAAGATACGGTATATTTGAGATATGGAAAGCAACACAACGAGGAGGATACATGAGGACTTGAAAGCCTCAGATAAAAGCGGTTACGAAGAATACGGTGTAACAGTCGATAGAAAAGACTACACTCAGAAGGAGTGGTTGCAACATGCGTACGAGGAAGTTCTTGATACTGCTAAGTATCTTAAAAGGGCTATTGATACGTCAGGAACGTTATCACCAGAGAAGGCGGCAGTGGATGTTCTGTTGCAGATAGACGCAAGCATCAATACAGAGATAGGCGAAGATACATCTCCAGAGGAAAGAGCTGCATTCAAAAAGGTCTCATCACTCATACTCGAAAGATGTAAGTACATAGACCCTGACAGGTTTGCTATTCCCAGCCCGCCTCCAGGAGTGTTAGCACCATTATGAGCCTGTCATAGTATGGCATGTAAGCTCTGTTCCCAGAGTTGGCCTCCAATATCCTTACGTGAGAGTCTATCATCTTACCTACGTTGGTTATCATTGACTCATTGTTCAATCTAACCTGATTGTCCATGCTCATGAAAGGCTGAAGTCTTCTTTTCAGCTCCTTGAAGTTCTTTGGTTTATCCATTGTATGTAAATATCATTTTATCTCTGAATCCTCTTCTTGTGTTCACGAATTTAGGTAGCGAACATACGAGTTTGAAGTTACACTTTGTAAGTAATCTTATGATAGGCTCGTTGTCACTTACAACCTCAGCGAACACATTCATCCATCCGTTCTCCATCAGAAAGTACTGCATGAGTTCCATTCCTGTTCCGAAACGTCTGTGATCTGGATGTATGCACATGGACACTTCCATGTTGTGTAGATTGCTGAACATGGAACCCTGAATCCCAATGATTACCCCTATTATATCTCCATCAACAATAGCGACATATGTATCGCAGTTACTGTTCAGTACAACCTTCGATATGATACCGTCAGCATCGACAGCATCTATCATCATCATTCCTGATTCATCGGCACACAGCTTTACCAGTTGTTCTATGGCGTAGCCCTCGGTGCTTTTTGCTTTTCTTATATCCATTTTAAAATATTTGCTTGCTAATTTATGAATAGTTTTTACATTGCGACCATCATTTGAAAAAACAATTTTAAACCACTAACTTTAAAAACATGCAAAAAGAAGGCGCAGTACGTGAAGAGGAAAAAAGAGAGCTGAGAGAAAAGGCCATGGAAGTGGCGAGTAAATACTCTCCAGACCTCAATGAATTACAGAGGGTAGTTATAGACAGGAGTACGACCATCTACGTTAAAAAAGGTATCGATCCTGCCGAAGCAAGAAAAAGGTTCATAGAAAAGATGCAGACAAGACAGTACGACATCAGATACAAGAACTACGATACATCGGAAATGATAGGTGATGAGTGATGAACTGAAAATGATGCTATTGAAAGAACTGATGTTCGGTAAGAATGTCTGGGACCATGAGAACAGGGAAGAGATAATGATCCTTCATGATTTCGGATATGTAAAGGTGTACGACCTTAATATGGAGTTTGCCGCAACAACTGAATTGGGAATAGAGGAACTCGAAAGATTGATCAAACTTTATTTTGTATTTCTCAATTGAATCCTTTAATTTAGCATCGTCAAGTTTTTTCATAGTCTGTTTTCTGATTGGAGTTAGAGAACGGGAGAGCCTCCGCAAAAGTGGGGGCTTTCTTTTTTGTATATTCACGTAATGATACCAAGAAAGAAAAAGAAGTGTAAGGAGTGTGGTAAGGACTCATACATTTGGAGCAAAGGAAGATGCAAGCCGTGTGCATCCAAGTCGTACAAAAGACCAGGGCCATCCAAGAACGTAAAGGAAAAGATAGACCTCGACACCAAGTTCTACGAGGAGATATGGTCTGAACGTCCTCATTACTGCGAGGAGTGCGATAAGTATCTGGGTGAGAAGTGGGAGCGTTACATGTTCTCACACATTCTATCAAAGGGTTCTCAACCAAAGCTAAGACACAACAAGGATAACGTTAATCTGTTATGTTTGGAACACCATCAGATGTGGGAGTTCGGTGATAAGAAAAGCATGAGGATATACCCTGGCAACGAAAGGATGATAGAGCTTCTAAAGCAAAGCCTTTTATAATTCACTTATATTCAGTAACTTAGCGGTGTAAATGTTTGTTAAGATGAATAAGAAGCCATGGAATGTGGTCTATTTCAATCGCCCAGAGGTTCACAAGAACTATGTATGGAGCGATGGGAATCGTTATTTTGACGGGTTCTTAGGTGTCGATGATTCAGTGTACAGAAAAACATCAGGTGTTCCTGTAAAGGAGCCTGACGCTATATACTGGACAGAAAGACCTAAGTGGGTGTCAGATGACGATGAATAGATCCTCGCTCCAACATAAAGGTGAGTAACCATCCTCAAACTGCCCAAGGACAAACTCCTTGGTAAGCCAAAACCTTTCCCCAGTGGTAAAGTCCATCTTGTCTGCCTCAAAGATGTGCAGACCTTTCTTTTCTTTGTGTTCCTTGAGATAAAAAACCTCTCCTGGCTTCATATCAAGAAAACTTTTTTGTAATATTGCTACCATGGACACAAATATAGCACAAGCTTTCATTGAAGCAATAGATTATTCTCATGTAAAGCACATTATCAGGTCAAATAAGAGCATAAAATCCTATTGGGGAGGCAAAACGCCCTCAATAGCAGACCTGAAACGTGTAATAAAGAACATGTGGGAAAGAGTATCTCAGCATCAGGCAGCAGAAGACTGCGTGAATGGAATAGTGATGATAAAGAACGGAGAAGATATCAGGATCGACTTTCTTTATCTTTCTTATTCTTTGAGGAATTCTGAACGATTTTCAGAAGATAACCAGGAAGAGACTCAGCAAGATTATGAGCCTGAGAAAGTATCTTCTTTGATTCTTCCGTAATATCGTATTTGATAACGATCTTCTTTTTCTTAGGGTCTATTTTTATTTCCATCAGTAGTTGATTATTATTAGAAGTGAAATAAGAATTGCAGTGAGTACCAAAGCCTCTATTACAGGTGGTTTTATGTTACTGTTTGCTGTCATTTCAAGTTGTGTGTTATTCTTGCAACCTGTCCGTGTTCCTTACTATGTATGAAAGCCTCTACAGCTTTCTTAGCACCTACATATCCATTCTGTGAATGCCACGAATCAGAAGCACTTGGTGTGCGCAGGTATTCAACGGTCACCCCAACGAAGTCTTTTCCAGACATGAACTTATGGATTTGCTTGTGATGTATGTGATGCAGGTAAACGTATCTCATCGGACATCTTACCCAAAGTTCTGGGGACTCCTGAGCCATTAGAAGCGGCATTGCTTCCATCTTCGCTCCATCACCGTGGCTTGTGGATATAAGGTTCACTCCGTATGCAGTGTACTTACGATGTGCGATACTAACGTCAAACGTTACGTTTTCACTGTTCCTGAAGTAAGCCTCAAGTGTCTGTGCAAGCATCCATCCTGTTGCGTAGTCGTGATTGGAAGGATTGAATATGACATGAACATCAGCAACTCCGAGCAGTTTCTCAATACTCCTGACATACATTGCCTTAGCAGCAAGAAATGCCTCGTGCCACATTCCTGACATATCCTGTCTTGTTCCGTTCTTGGTTGTTCCGTAAGCCCCTTCTGTATGTAGGACATCGTTCCCTACGATGAAGAACACCTTATCGATATTGAAACCTATTGTCTTTGAAAGTATTCCATCAAGACCTTTGTCAACCTGCTTTACGGACTTCTCTATGTCGTAGTGTGAACCAGTCTCGTATTCTGTAGCGTACTTACCAACGTGTATATCGGCTGGATCGAATACTAAACAGTGGGGGTCTGATACTGGTTCTCTTTTGATAGGTTTGATGATAGGAGCGTAATCTTGCATATCCTTGAGTATCTCATCGAATGTATCCTCAATGACAGATGCTTTCAGTCCATCCTCCTTTGTAACGACAGAGAATCTGAAGTCACCGTTTGCTGATTGCCAGTGTTTGACACTTACAACATCTTCCTTGTCTATGCCGCGTTCAGCTAAGTGGATGTCGAGAGCCGTGTTGTTGTTGATGTTGACAACGGTCTTACCTCGGTGTTCGTTTATGAGGTCCACCTCTTCGGTAGATAACCTCATTCTTTTGTTTCCCATGTTGCTAAGATAATACTTTTCAACAAAAAAGGGGCAGCACCCGAAAGCACTACCCCAAGAAAGAGAAGGAAAGGAACTGTACAAAGATAATGATTAACTTTGTAACAAACTACACACTGCATGACCAAAGGGAAGGGTCCAGAGATAATAGTAAGAGGAAATCCTAAACCACCTAAATTCATTTGGGAGGGAAAGCCCAAACTAACAAAGAAGGAGGAATCCATTTGGTGGGGTAAAGAACAGGAGAAGTGGGTGGAAGGTCACGATGGTCTGAAAGGTCTTCACTACTTCTATCTTACTCAGGTAAAGATAAAACAACCGAGAGGTCAACTCATCAATCCATGGTGGAGAGATGTTGACGAGTGGGTTATCGATGAATACTACGAGGCCACAAGACTCGGACAGGATATCTGTATATACAAGAGAAGGGGTATAGGTCTGTCTGCTCTTTTTGGGGCAGGAGTGTCGTTATGGAAGGCAATGACAAGCCCAGGTTCGACATCGCTCCTGACATCAAACAACAGAAGTAAGACTGAGAAACTATTTAACGAAAAGGTAGCGGTAGCTTATGATAAACTTGACGAATGGATAAAGCCAGAAAAGAAGTCACAGCGACTTACTGGTTACATGACCATTGACATCAAGGATCACGAGGGGATGACAACTGGAAACAATTCCAACATCCTTGCAAGACAGACAAGCGACTCAAGAAAGGACGCTTCCAACTTTGAGTCTGAACGTGCTGCCCATGCATTCATCGATGAGCTGTTCCTGCATGATTACGCATCAGAGGTACGCCAATCGATACAGGCATGTCTGATGGATGACTTTGAAAAAATCGCACCCGTAGTGTTCGGTGGGAGTGCTGGTATCGTATCAGAGGAAGGTATCAAGGAGGCGGAGTTGATGTGGAAGGAGGCTGAGTCTTTAGGTGTCAGGACCGTTTTCATACCTGGAACAATGGGTATCAGTAAAGCACCTGAATATGATGATAAGGGCAATCAGACAGGTAGGTTCTATGACTTTTGTCCGAACGGATGGTCTGATCAGGAAGGTGCAAAGGAATGGATAGAGAAGCGTAGGGCTTATTTGGACAGGAGTGATGACAAGCGTGACTACATAGGTTTCGTCAAGTCATACCCGATGGATATCAACGACATCTTCGAGATGAACAATGTCGGTATCATTCCTGAAGACATCCTGCCTAAGATAAACGCACAGAAAAAGGTCATTGTGGAAAACCCAAGACCAGTCAATACATACGACCTTGTTGATCATGGCGACAGAATTGTTGCCGTTGCAAACAGTAAAGGCAACTACACCATCCTTGAGCATCCCGTTCAGGGGGAGGAGTACAGGGCTGGAACTGACCCTATTCCTATGGTAGACACGGACAGTATGGATACCAAAAAGGCTTTAAGTACAGGTAAGCGTTCTGTTCATTCCACTATAATCAAGCGACCAAGCACACAGGAATACGTTGCCTACTACCAAAGAAGAACCAACGATCCCATAACCATATATCAGGAAACGATGATGCTACAGCGTTACTACAACGACTGCAAGAACATGATCGAGCGTAATGAGGGTAGGGTTCTTATGGATCAGTACAGACAGAACGGTGCATGGTCTTACATCGCGGCTCAACCGATAATAACTGGAGCTAAGTCATTTGACAGAAAGGCGGCAAAGGGATTCCACAAGGACAAATGGAATAGGGATACCATATACAATTTCTTCTTTGAGTATCTGAGAAATCATTCAGACAAGATATGGTTCCTTGATATCATAAACCAGCTTCCAGACTTCCATGTAAGCAACACCGACCTTTTGGATGCGTTGGTTGCTTGTGAGCTTTATGACAGGGACGAATACAAGAAATCAGACAGAAGAGTGTCCGTGAAATACAAGGAGGTGAGTTACACAACTACCGATGAATCAGGGAGAAGAGTAACAAAGTGGAAGAAAATTCCGATATTTGAAGGAGGTGACGTAATTGCACCTCCAACTGGAGTTGGTATATGGAACACGAGAACGCAAAAGGAAGAATTGTAAGGTGGGTAGGTAGAGACGGTAACAATAAGAACGGGACCTTTCTCGCTGTAGGTTATAAGGGTGATATAAATAACGGTTTGAACACTTACGCAATAGTAATCAGAAATATCGATGGCAAGGTCGTTGAACTTCCTTTTGCTGCTTTAAAATTCACAACGGATGATACTGGACAATAGTCACAGCCAAGAAATAGTCTATGATAGACCAGACAACTATTTCGACAAGAAAGAGATTGAAAAGAAGTACGGTTCAATAGAGCAGTGGTATGCTCAGAACGTCAGGTACATTGCCACTCACTACAACATAGCCGCAAACACGGACGAAGTTAAGCGAGAAGGTAAAAGAAGTACCAAGCGTTGGGCTGAGGAATCTCCAGTCGACCAGATCATCAACAACTACAGATACTTTATGGGTACGCAGGAGAACTTCAACTTTGCGTACCTTACAGAGGATGACAAGGGTGGTGAACTTCCTGCCCCATACATCAAGGGTGAGCAGATATTTGAGTTGATAGAGTATATGCGTGGAGGAATCCGAAAGGTACTCAACTCTACAAAGGTAACTATCGAAAGCCTTGAGCCTTCAAAGATATCCAAGAAGATGCAGAAGGTTCAGATGATAAAACTGAAGAAAGACCTTGCTGAGTTCTTCAATCAGACGCAGGAGAAATACGGTATGGGATTCTTCCCTGAAGGTATCGGTAACAATATCGACCTTGATGAGGCGGTGGAAAAGGTAATGAAGTCCCCTATCGATGAGATGGAGGAATACGGACTTGACCTTGTTAACGACATTATCAATAGAAACAGGTTGAAAGACCAGATGATGAGAGCGTTCACTGACTGCGCTGTTGGGCGGTACTGTGGCGTTTACGTTGATGAGATGCATGGGAGACCATACACTGAAGTAATTCCTCCGTACAACCTGATACTTGATTTCAGTAACGACTCCGATTATAACGAAACAGCCGAGTTCGTTGGTTGGGTATCGTTCATGACACCAGAAGAGATTTATTACAGATACGACCTTACAGATGAAGAAAGAGAACTCGTTAAGGAGATGTCTATCACAACTCCAGGAATTGGCTTTGAACTCCTTAATCATTACAACGGATCAAGCGGTTCAGATATTGGTTTCAATTGGTGGGGCGGTCCTGATGGTAGAAATTATCGACAGGTTGCAGTAGTCACTGGATTCTGGATAACCGAAGTTCCAGAGAAATCAAAAGTGAACAAAAAGGGTGGAAAGGAAATAACACCTATCCACGGCAACGATTCAGAACGATACTCCTACCTGAGAATAGACAGGGCAACTGTTATCGGTAATGCCATAATCACTGATTACGGTAAAGACTACAACGTGGTCTATGACTCAATGAATCCGAGCAGACCCATGCTCCCTGTACGGGCATTCATCCCTAACATGATGATGGGCATGAACCGTTCTGTTGTTGACAGGATGAAGAAACTACAGGATGACATTGACGCTTACGAGTACAAGATACGTCAGAACATAGGTAAAGACCTTGGTAACGTACTGTTCGTGAACGGAATGAAGGTAGGTGCTGGTGACTCAATAAGAGAGATCATCACGAACCTGAAGAAATACGCCATGCACGTTACTGACGGTTCAGACGGTGAAGACCCGAATGTGCTTGATGGTCAAAGACTTGTAGAGAAATTGGACATGTCGCTCGGTGGAAATGTATCTATCTACGTTTCACTTATACAGGAGAAAGAGCGAATGATGAAGGAGATAATCAACGCCTCAAAGGTATCCATGGGGCAGTTGACAAGTTATGTGGGTTATGGCTCACAACAGCAGTCCATCAGTCAGAATCAGTTGGGTATGGCAACATACTATGACGGGTTCATGACATACTACACATACCTGTTGCAGTATATCCTTAACAAGGCAAAGATCATGTTGATGGACATGGATGGTGAAGAGGCGGCTGACATCATGCTTTCAGAGGATGCTGTCAAATTCTTCAAGAACACCACGGAGTTCCAGTTGGAGGACATGATGGTAAAGGTTGATATCGAGGATGTTATCGATGAGCAGTCAAGACAACGACTGCTTACTATCGCTCAGGCAATGGCTCAGAACGCAGATAAGACAGGATTCGATTGGGATGACTATATCGAACTTGAAACTGCACGTACATACACTGAGTTGAAAGACAAGATGACCTTGAAGATCAAGAAGCGCAAGATGCAGCAGGAGCAACAGCAGCAGATGATGATGCTTCAACAACAGGCAGAACAGGAGCGTCAACGTCAGTTCGCAATGCAACAGCAGGAAATGGCAGAGGCTGGAAGAAATGCAAGGGAAGAGGCCAAGCTTCGTCAGAAAACCATGCAGCCTGTTGCGGACAGAGAGGCAGAACTCGCATACGAACAGGAGCGGCAGCAGATGCCTCCAGGTGGCGAGGGTGCATAGTGTTGTAAATCAACTAAATAATATATAACTTTGTAAAATGGAAGAATTAAAGGAAGAGGTTGTTCAGGAAGAAAACAATGTGCAACCGCAAGAAGAACAGGAACAGGGTTCTTTGAATTACGATGTAGAGGTATCTCTTGAAGAGGATGAGGAGCAATCCATCATCTCAAAACTCATGGAGGATAACCCAGGTTCAGAAGTGGAAGACCTTGCTGATCAGATCGATGAATTGAAGTCAAAGGTGCTTGAGGATAAAAAGGCTCAGGCAATTGATGACCTGAAAAGAATCGATGCTGTTAAAGAGCGTGAGGGCAATTCCGAACTTTCTGATGAAGAGGCTTGGGAAATCGTTCTTAAAGAGGAGCAGGAGTCTCAGTCAAGAAGCAGTGAGGAGTCAATATTGAAAGACCCTTTCAGCCTTGACAATGAGCCTGACAACAAAACAGAACCCACCGTTACAGAATCTCAAAAGCTTCAGGAAATGGAGCAGAAGGTTCAACAGGCGGAATCAGTTCTATCAGACCCTCTTATTGAAGGCTACTTGAAATACAAGGAATCTGGAAACGGAAACTTCCGAGAGTATTTGAAGTCCTTTGAGCTTGACAAGGATTACGACACCATGTCCGATAAGGATATTTACAAGCAGGGTGTTTCAAAGCTCGGTCTTACAGAGGAGGAACTTGAATATGAACTTGACAGGTTCGATGACCTTTCTCCAGCGCAGAAGAAGATGGAAGCGCGAAAGATGCGTGAAGAGTTGAAGCGTGAGCAGGAGGACAGGATCAAGAACGTTGCATTTGAGAAGAATCAGCAGACCGCTGAACAACAGAGACGGATGCAAGAGATACAGAAGAAAAATCACGAAGAGTTCGTGGGACTTACGAAGAACATGACTGGTAAGGGTTATTATGGTTTAGATCTCACCGAAGACATGACCAAGGCCATTCATGATCACGTAATCTCAGGAAAGATAGGTTTCGTGAACGCAGACGGTACAGTGAACGTCAAGAAGATGTTTGACTTTGCTGCTTGGGATCTGTTCAAGAAGGATGTACTTCAGAACAAGGTTCAGCAAGGCAAGGTGAAAGGTCAGAAGGCTGAGTTCATCAAACGTGCAGCACCGAAAAGAACTGGTTTAAAAACCACAAAAGTAGGTGGCCGTGGAAATGACTACAACTCGTACCTGAAGGCAAGAGCAGAAACCAAATCAAAGATGGGAGTTAACGGGGGGAACATAACACTTTAAACAAACTTAAAAGAAATCTAAAATGGCACAAAATAGCCCTTTAAACGTGGCAGACAACCTAACGGTTCGTGCGTTGTCTGACCGAAACGATTTCCGAAATGTATATGACCTTTCAGGAGGTTATAACAAGTTCGGGATGATCGTTAACATTTTGAACATGCCTTTCGGAGGCGGTAAGCAGTTCGATACTGACAAATATGAGAAAGCTGTAATGGGTCGTGGACACGTTATTGCTCAGGTTGCTGCCGCAGGTGGTAGTCAAGTTGGTAATACAGTTGTTCTTCCATTGGCTCCGCAGGGTACTCCTGCCGCTCCAGTTGACAGCTTCCGAGTTGGTGACGTTGTAGTTGCTGCTGATCATAGCGTATCAGGTAAGGTAATTGCTGCTTCTCCAGGTTCTATCACTATTGAGCCTACTGAGTCCACTATTGCTGAGACTCTTGCTGCGTTTCAAACTGCTGGTACTTATGTGAAAGTATTGGGAGATAGCTCTCCGAACTTCTACTCTGATGGAAAATCACCACTGTATGAGTTCCCAGAGTTAATCTACAACTACTCTGCTGTTAAGCGTGACACTTACTTGGCTTCACGAAGAGAGAACATCAAGTCTCGTATCTATTACAAGGACAAGTTCTGGGGTGATGCTCAGTTGGACCTTATGGTACAGCGATTCCTTCGTCAGATGGAGAAGCAGATGTTGTTCTCAAACAGAGCGCAATGGACATCTCAGGTAGGAGGTCTTTCTGACCTTAACGGTGGTGTTCGTTGGTCTATCATCAACCGAGGTGGTGAGTACCTTCCACTTGCTTCTGCATTGACAGAGGATCAGTTCGACAACTTCCTTGCTAATGTATTCAGCCGTAAGGCAAGCCACGCAACTCCTGTCACGTTGTTCATGGGTCGTGGAATGATGCAACACATTCAGCGTAACTTCACTGATGGTTACATCGAGCAAGCTGGTACAATGAACACATTCGGTGGACAAGAAGTTAAAGGCGTTGATGTACGTATGTATGCTATCGCTGGTATGGAGGTTGCTTTTGTTGAGCTTCCAGTTCTTAACGATACTGAGTTCTTCCCAGAGTTGACTTCAATTGCTGGTCTTGGTAACCCATACCGTCAGCAGCACACTTGCTTCGCTCTTGACCTTGATCCGATCGAAGTTAAAGGCGGGGGTCTTGCTCCTGCTATCGAGAAGATCTACCGAGGACCTGCTGAGTTCTACGCTGGTTACATCAAAGGTATGGCTGACGCAGGTGTACCTACTGTTGATAACTTCGCAGACTACAGTGTTGATATCGTAAGTTCAGTTGACGCTCACAGAGTTGACGTTATGGCTGACAACGGAATCGACATGATCGGTAAGTTCAGTGGATTGATTGAATTGATAGCCTAATTACAAACTTTTAAAAAACATTCAAAATGTCTACACAAAATTTACCATACATTGTAATCGTTGATTCGCCAAGCGCAACAGCAGCAGACACCGCTGAGGTTTCTGGCGGAGAAGCACTAATCAAGGACGGTGCTGGAAATCAGTTGTTCAAGTTTAAAACAAACAAGGGCATCGATGGGTCTCGTGAGTTTGGTCTTGCGGAGTCTCCTAAAGATGCTGATTTTGCTGTTTCAGCAGCTACTGTTGGTCTTGAGACAGCACTTATCATTGTTCAAGATGTTGATGAGCCAGGTGGTGACGGTCTTGCTCAAGTAAGAGTAGCCTACACTGCTGTTACTGGTGACACAACAACTACTATCGCTGAGAAACTTGTTGACCTTATCAATAAGCACAAGTCTATCAAGGTAACCGCTTCAAATGTAGCTAACACAATCACTCTCGTTGGAGATGCTAATTATCCTCTTTGGAGCGTTGTTAACACTTCAAACCTTGGAGCTGAAACTTCTGGAATGGAGACAGAGGCTGTAACTCTTGTTGCTGGATTGAGTGATGACACTCAGGATCTTACTGTTGCTTCATCTGCTGGTTTTTCTGCTGGTGACACAATTACCCTTTCTGGATTCACTACTGGAGATGGTGATTACGTTGTTTATTCTGTTCCTGATGCAACATCAATACTCGTTATAAACGAGGGTGCTGCAATCACTGGAACTGGAGATGCTGTTGTTGTTGCTCAAGAGAGAAAACACGCTGCTGATGATTTGATTTCTGCTGGAATCAAAGCTTCTTTCCAGAAAGATTCTAATGGAGATCCGATTGAATTTACCGCTGGAGCAACATATCTTGAGTCTAAATTCTCGTTCATGGCTCCAAAAGGATACGGTGGATTTAACAATCAAACAAGCGACCAAGAACATTTGCTGAAGGTTTACGTTATACAGGATGCTACTGCTGCAAACCTTGATGCGGCAATTGACGGTCTTGACGCTGTTATCGCAGCTATCTAAGCATAGCCGTACATTTTTAAGAGAGGTGGCAGTTTTGTCACCTCTTTTTTTTATCTTTATGTTGTTAATTAACTAATACTTTAAAATGGAAAGAGAAATTGCAGTGATCAAACCGAAGGGTGTAAATCACATTAAACAGGCTGTAACGCTTACTGCGACCTACAACTTGAAAGGCAGAAACATCTCCCTTAATCAGTACGGAGAAGTGAAGTCAGGAAACCTTACAAAGAACCGAGGTGATATTCGATTTGCTGGAGAACTTGCTACAGAAAGAAAGATATTCGGTACTTCTGTTGAGGAGGTTGAGGATCAGATCAACTTCTGGTTGAACCACCCGATGGTGGAGGATGTGAACGGAGTAGGAAAGGATGGTGCAAGATTCACTATCGAGGTAATTGAAAAGACACGGGAAAAGAAACGTGCAAAGACCGTGAATGTGAACAGAGTTCTTTCCACTGTTTACGGCATGACAGAAACAGAGCGAAGAAACGTAATGTACTTCTTCAGAAGTAATCCAGAGAACATGTCTGACGAGGATGTCACACTTGAGCTTGTTGATCTGGAGTCAGGAATATTGATGAAGCCTGAGAATCAGGAAAGATTCCTTGAGACCTTCGGCTCGTTGAACAACATGAAAGTTGCCAAGCGTGTTGATATGATCGTTTATGTGAACAAGGCGTTGTTCAGTGGAGACATCACTGAGAGTGAGGGTAAGTATTACTTCGGTGATATTCTGCTCGGTAAGGATGAGGATGACCTTGAGTTGTTCTTTAAGGATAACCCACAGGTTTACAAGAACCTCGTACATATCTTTGCTACAAAAGGTGACGTAACCGCCAAGATAGAGCATGATGGCGTTGAGGATGCTGATGTCTCTGAAGAGGAGAAGAGAGCGTTCTACGAGAAGCTTTACAAGAAGTACAAGATGAGGGGTAAATTCCCAAGTGATCTTGACAGAGCGATTGAGCGCATCCATGAGTATGAAGAGGAGAACGGAATCGAACTGAGCAAATAACAGCTCTTCGGATAGTATCCGTTGATAGACCCTGACCCCGTAAGGTCGGGGTTTCTTTTTTTTTGTATATTTACTGCCATAACCACAACGGTTTGGCTAAAAAGAGCATAGCGTTTTTTAGCTTTTGTTGGCAAACGTTATTTATTTCTCTCCGCAATGGGCGAATCAATTTTTCGACACGAGTTTGAGAACGGTGATGAGTTAACCGTGTTTTCAGATGGAACAATTGATGTAAAAATCATTGGGCTTAATCATAAATGCCACACGGCTTATCTGTCCGAGAAATTCAATTTGAACGAGTTGGTCAAATTGCGTCAAAAACATTTCTTTCATACAAAGAATATTGAATCTATGAAGTCTCATTTGGACGAGAATCATCCTTGTCCTGAAGGTTCGGAAACTCAGTCTTAATAGATTGATAATAAGTTCTCATTACTTCTGATTTGTATTCTAAACAACACCAAGAATTGTAAGAACGAAAGAATAGTATGTCTCTTGGCATTGATGATATTTTTGCGAATGAATAAGGTGTTTTTCTTTCTGATTCTTCATCAAATGGGTCTTTACTACAAGATTTATTCGTGCATTTAACCGTTTCAAGCTTTGTCTTTATGTTGCTGTATTTCTTTTCGGAAACGTCTCTTTCAACTTTAACCGATTCTTGAAATGTTACCCTGTCAGGATCATTCCATTGCTCTCTGATTTTCTTTTTCATTCCTTACCTCGTCTCTTCACTCGCCCCATTCTGCGTGTGTTATCGGTTATTGAAAGGCCATCAATGGGCTTTTTAATGTTTGCCAACGGTTTGGCTAAATACCTTTTTTGAATTTAGCCTTTGTTGTGTCTTTTTAAGTGTCCATAACATTGCGTATCTTTGTTCTATGGTCACAGGATTAGATCTTAAAAGATTATTTGAGGACAAGATAGACAACAGTTACTCTGATTATGTCAGCGACCCTAAGATGCAGAGGGCGTTTGACAATGCGTTCCTACGTATCATAGAGAACAAGTACAGGGGTCTTGACACTCAGAAGGAGTTCGATGAACTGTCTGAATTGATGGTCATTGATGAGTTCCTATTGATTAACAACAATAGGTTCAGAACAACCCCAGTTCCAATTGCTGAAGCAACTGCTGCTGGTGATTTTACGTTCTCAGCAGAACACAATCTTGTTGTTGGAAACACGTTCACTGTTCAGAACACAGGCACAGCAAATGATGGGGTGACCTTTACGGTTGTTACTGTTCCTACCCCTACCACATTAACGGTTGCACCATCTATTGCTC
>Ga0196899_1000610_pt1 | contig 18407 bp, 18 predicted proteins | sample VirMetDEL_Sep_01_FD_169095 | JGI IMG/M metagenome (GOLD analysis project Ga0196899, IMG submission 169095) | Aqueous microbial communities from the Delaware River and Bay under freshwater to marine salinity gradient to study organic matter... | ecosystem: Environmental > Aquatic > Marine >... | reverse complement strand
GCCATAGTTCGTGCGAGCGACGCCGGGAGTAGAGTCGCGGTCAACACGGTACTCGCTCGTTGAGAGAGTTGCCGTCGTCTGCGAATCACTGATCGTGTAGGTGATGCTGACTGCCGTCGTCGTGCCAGCCTGAGACATTGGCGGTCGTGGCATCTCGACTTCCCAAGGAAACGTATCAAGTTTCATCTGCCACTGCGTATAGACCAGTGTGCGATCAATGTAGGCTTCTGCCCACTGCCTCGCAGCCGTGATGAGTGTGCCGATGTAGGTGTCATCATCGGCGGTATCAACTCGCAAGTGAGCCTTCGCCTCGCTGACGCTTACAGGCTCAACTGCGGCGTCGGTTGCTCTCTTTAGCGAACGATACTCAGTTCTTGCGGAGTGAATGAATCTCATCCCGGCACTCTCCAAGAGTTTTCAGGTCGCTTGTTCGTCGTCAGAAAATCAGTGCTGTACTGATAGACCGGCCCAGATAAGTTTTTACCGGGCCATGTCACCATATATTCTCCATGCCCAAGCACGACCCTTGGAGAGACGAACAACCGATTTCCTGCTTTCTTAAACTGCTTCCAAAAAAAGATGTCGTCATCTGTCCTGCTGTCTCCCCACTCACCATCGTCGTTCGGTATTCCTTGGAACCACGGCTTCGGAGTCCGCTTGAGTGCGGCTGTTGAGATGAACGTGCATCCGAAGTGTGCGGTGTCTACCTGCTGAACAGGTGCGCCGAACCATTCCATCGGCAGAGAAGAGTGAGATTCTTCAGGTGGGTTATCCATCGTGTCGAGCAGCGTCAGCATTGGCCTGCCGTCCTCACGCTTTGTTTGCAAGCCAGTGACGGCATCGCATTGAAACGTCATCGCCAGAGTCAGCAGATGCTCGACATCTTCCTTGGTGAAGAATGTGTCGTAGTCGATCGTGAGGATGTACTCGCATTCGTCTACGAACTGCTCCATTACTCGCTGGAGACATTGGCCCCAGAACGCACCTGTCACCTTCGTTGGCCGAATGCCAAGCGGCATCAAGGCCTGAGCCCATGTATAGAAGTTGTCCATGAAGCCAAGACGAGGCACTGACATCACTGCTTCAACACGAACGTCAGCGGTTGTGTCACCAACTTTGATAAGCATTGCAACTCCAATAAAAAACGGGCGAGCGTCGATGTGACGCCCGCCCGCTATGTTATCAGTTGCCTGTCAGTGTCAACCGGCGACCGCAGCCTTGACGCCCTTTGTGGTAGCGTCCTTCGGGCCTTCTTCGCCACGGCTCAGGCGAGCGTTGCTGGCAATAACCGAAGCAGCCTGCGGAGTCGCATAGACATTGAGGTAGCGGCTCTTGCCGCGAAGATCAACGTCAAAGCGAACCACATTGGTATCGCTGGTGTTGCCGGGAGTCGGCACGGTGAAACCACCTGCACCACCACCGACGAACGCCGTGATGTCGCTGTAGGACGAGGTTGTATCCCCTTCCTGCAACTTCAGAGCAATCGCAACAGCGGAGTTCGTTCCAGCCGCAGCGACCGGCTCAAACACAACGTCGATGCTGGCATGGTCGAAACCAAGCGTGTCGATGCTGTGCTGATGAGTCGTCGCGGTGGTCAGGTCCGCCGTGGCGATCTTGGTGACAGACTTACTGTTTTCTACTGGTAGCATCTCTATCTATCTCCGTGAGATCAAGAAGCGAACTTGAGACCGACGATCGGGCCAGCAACCGAGGTGCTGCCGAGATCATGAACAACCATGGCGTTTCGAGTTGTGGCGAACGTCAGCGTCTGATCGAACTCGATGTAACGCTCGGAAGCGGTACGGATCGAAACAGCACGTCGCTCACCGAACGTCGCAGCCTGTGACAGATCACCGAAGAGGCAGGCAATCTCCGAGGCAGTGCCGGTCAGGTCGCTCACCATGCTGTGAACAAGCCGGACAGGAAAGCCAAGGAAGTTGAGGCCAGCACCGCCAGCAATGTCGCTGGCAGAGTTGCCACTGCCTGCCATCATCAGACGAAGCATCGAAGACCCATAGCCAGCCGGCGAGATGTACCATGCTGCCTGACGACGAGCGTACAGAGGCAGGCGGCTCACCGTGTTGGTGAAGTCATTGAGGTCAAGGTTGTCGAACGTGTTGTTGCCGCTGGCGGCATTCACGACCGACTTCGTGTGGCTGCCATCGTTGATCTTCGTGGTCACGCCAACAGTACCGTGATAGGTGCTGGTGCCGTCACCGATGAAGCCAGCATTGTCGAAGGATTCAGCAAACGCCTGAGCCACTTCAACAGCCATCGCATCAGCGAGGTCGATGATGGAGTCTTCAAGCAGCGAGTTTGGAACGCGATTGGCGACGCCCCAAATCTTCGCAACGAGTTGCACGTTGTCGAAGGTCACATCGCTGGTGCTGACTTCGGTGTTTTCACCAACAGCACGGGCGGCGAGTCCACCAGTGCGGCGAGCGATCACCAGGGTGTCAGACGACATCGGCACGCGGCGAGCGTACTGCGGAAAAGCACCGTACTCTTCAACGAGCCGGATGATTTCGCTGCTCATCTCGTCGCTGACCAGAACGCCACCAAGCGAGTTGACGCCGCCAGCCTGAGCCCGGCTTTCAACGCGGTGGTCTTCGCACCAGCGACGAGCCTCGGAGTCGTTGAACAGAGTGGCCTTCAGGTGCATGCCAGCACGATAGGCTCGCTCTTCAGCGTTCGGCCCAGTAAAAGCCTTGAGGTTGCCGACTGCCTTCGGCACGGCGAAGTTACGCTTTTCTTCCACGGCTGGTGCCTCCTCGGTTTTCTTCTCGATGGCTGCGGCAGGAGCAGATCGCTCAAGCACGGAACGCAGTTCAAGTTCCTTCGCCTGGATCTTTTCGCAGAACTCAATCTTCTCCTTGATCTTGTCTGCTCGCTCGGAGAGTTCCTTGAGTCGGCCCTCTTCATCATCGTGCATGTCGGCATCTTCGGTCATGCCTTCTTCCATTGCTGACATCTCAGCGACAACGGAAGCGAGTTCATCGAGCAGTGCCTTGATCTTTTCTGCGTAAGCCATCTGTGGTTACTCCTGTGTACGGCTTGGCGTAGTTTTCGCCTGCCCCTGAAACTAAGAAACAAACTAGCGGACCATCCAGACTGAATGGAAGTTTCCGTTCTACTTAGAACAAACAAGCGGTTGGCGGCGACGGATGTCGCTGGCATTGACTACGGACTTCTCATTATGGCCGCAGACGCTGCAACGCAAGTATCGAACCTGCAACGGACCTGATGCCCTACTTGAGATACACCCTAGATATGCCTTGCGGCATCGCGGGCAAATGTCACCGGTCTTCGCCATGCTTCTCCAGCCATTCGCGGTACTCGCCAATCTTGCCGTGCCAAGCCTCTCGCTTCTTGCAGCCTTCGGCACACTGCTCGCGGAACTGATCGTATGATCGCTTCGCAACAGCAACGCCAGAGTCAGGATAAGCAGGGTAAGTCACAGGCCCGACATCATAGAGTTCGGCAATCTTGGTGACAGTGCGGATGCTGCGACCTTCCTCCATGCTCCACTGCTCGCCGTCCTTTGCGATGACGAATGAGAAGGATGAGCCACGCACGATGCCATTGGCAATGTTGCTGGCAATGTCCTTGCCGTAGGTTGTTTCCGGCACCGGAAACTCATACCGCAGACCGACCTCATCGACCGACATCTGCAATGTCTGCGGGTATCGTGCCAGCGGGTAGTTGGCATCATGGTTCCAGAGAGCCCGCGTCTCCAGCGGCTTCTTTCTGCCGCGTCGCTCCCTCACAAGGTCGAATGCCCCAGGATCAAGACGCTCAACAAAGTCACCCATGTCGAGCGAGTCAACGCCGAACTTGGCGGCATACCCGACGATCCATTGCTGCGCCTCCTCGCCGCCTTCTTCCTTGGCTCGCGACTCAACCCGCAGCATGTCTTCGTCGCCTTCGACTTTGATCGACCGAACTTCGATAGCCATAGACCTGCTCTCCTCGTCTGCGGCGTTTATCTGCCGCACAAGTTTTCCTGACCACGACCGCCCAGCGTCACCGCCCCACAATGCCCATGCGATCCGACCGGCAGACGGGAATCCTGATTGACCTGGGCTCCAGCCCTCTGCTTGCTTGTCTACTTCGTGGCGGTCGAAGTACGCTTTCATTCGCTTGGCAGTTGACGGGCTGATTCTCGTCCCATTGCTCAGGTCGCGTGCGCGAGCAACGCCGACTGCCGTGCCGCCTCGTCCATATTCTCTTCGCCACTCAAGGCCTTTCTTCGCTTCTTCTCGCACGCCTGCCGGTGGCATGAAATCAATGTGGTCGTACTTGGCTCGCTCTTCTTCTGAGTATGCGATATTCAGTGCAGTCAACTGCTCATTAGCATCATCCTCAGTTTCGTGGCAGGCTACCACCTCATGCGGCTCATCCTTCATCACAGCCCAAGGCTTTGAGACGGGACACTTCTCACTCTTCATGACGTGATACGGCATCAGTCGAGGGCTCCAATCTTCGTCAACGTGCTTGCCTTGTGACCTACCTGAACGTCACTCGGCTCCCAGCCATCGGCAAGTTCTTTGTAGACCGTAATCAAAACAGCGGGGTCATCCTCTGTACCTGTGATCGTAAAGGATGAATTAGGCACATTGATCTCACCATCGCGAACGATGCGAGCAATCTTGCCGCGCCCTCGACCTTCACCGCTGCCCCAAGACACGAAGTCGCCAACACTGATTGAGTCAGGTGCGGCTCGCTGCTCATTTTTGATGTATTGCGGCGAGTCATCAATCCACACATCGACCTTGATACCGGCAGCCTCCGCAGCCTCGTCTTTCATGGAGTCTCCGACGAGCAGAATGTCAGAGAATGCGTTTTTGTACTCTCCAAGAGTTGCGTCAACGTCTACCTGATTCTCTGGAGTGTCTGGCCTCCGAGAGATCATCACGACGCGGTTGCCAGCCGCAGCCGATCCCTTTGCGAACTCACCCCACATCTTCGGGTCAGCAGCGAACGTCCTGTCGTAGTCGATACTGATCGTCATGGCTCGCATCGACATGACCTGCTCGGGCTCAGGCTCTGGCATCACGCCACCTGCATTCGCCTGATCGAGCGTCTGCATGTTGAGTTGAACGAATCGCGTGTCGCCGCCATCGACTGGATCAAGATTCTCCCAGCGGCGAATCTCGTTGATGCTGGCAACGCCAAGATTCCACAGCGTCTGGTAATACGACGCCCTCGCTGCGGCATCACCTCGCAGCAAACCGCGAGTGTCAAACTCAGCGAAGTATTGCGGATCGCTAATCAGGTCGCGGACGATGCTCGTTTCAAAGCGGCGAAGCCACGGCAGCAGGGTGTGCTGCACAAAGTCGATGCTCTGCTGTTCGATATTCGAGAACGACGAACGGGTCAGGTCGCCAACAAGGTGTGGCGGGCATCTATACAACCGACAGACTTCTTCCACTTGGAACCGGCGAGCCTCAAGGAACTGCGCCTCTTGATTGTTGCCGCCGAGTTCAACAGGCTTCAGGCCACCCGTCAGCACTGCGGTCCTACTGCTGTTCGCAGCACCACGGTGCATCCTCTCCCAGTTGTTTCGCAGTTGCTCTGATGCTTCTGCTGACAAGGTGTTATCGGTAGACAGCACCACGCCGGGCCTTGCCCCATTGCCGAAGAACGCCGCACCGTGAATCTCACAGGCTCTCGCCAGCCCGATTGCATCGCGGGCCAACTCGACAGGGATCATGCCGTTTACGCCGTCATCTGACAGCCATCGCAGGTGCATGATCTGATCTTGTCTATAGACTGTCTCGCTGCCTGTCTCTTCGCGGTACTTGTAACGCAGCCTGCCGTTTTCGATCCTCTCAACCTTCATGCGAGAAGGATGCAGAGGCCAGAGTTCGGTCACAGCACCCGCAGCACCGGGACGAATCTCTGAGTAGGCATTGCCCCACAGGCACAGGTGCAGCATCGACTGCTCTCGCCACTCGAAACTGGTCTGCCATGAGTTCGGCGTATCATGCAGGATGCGATAAAGCGGATGCTCGCGAGCGATCTCTTTGCCGCCATCAGGCAGGCGACGAAGCAGTTGCAGCGGTAGCCCAGCGATCGACTCAGCCAGCACCCTCGCACAAGCCAGAACGACGGTAGATTGCAGTGCCGTTTCAGGATTCACCCGCACGCCCGACGGATTCTGGCGAGTTAGAAAACCATCATTCCAGCCGTAATGACGCTCTTCCCCAGGCAACCAAAGGATTCTTTGTTCACTCACAGCAGCATGATCCCAGGTTCAGGTATGTCTTCGGGTGGCTTTTGTGCAGAGTGGATGCCGATTGCCATGATAAGACTGACGATGCCGTCGATGCGTTCTGCATTGCCCTGTTTAGGTTTCACAGGACGGAAGTTGCCGTTACTATCAACCTTGACGCTCGCGTTGCCCGCCATCCATGTCAGCACCTTGTTTCCAGCGTGTCGAATCTTGCCCGACACTACCAGATTTTCTAGCAGTTTCGAGGGAGCAGACATGCTTCCAATGCCCTGTGAAAAACCGACGACATCATGCCCATCTTGATTTAACTGAATCGACAACTGAGTCGCATTCCAGCGGTCGATCGCCAGTTGCCTCATGTTGTATTGGCGGGCAAACTCGTTGACATCTTTGCGGATCACATCGTAGTCAGTGACATTGCCGTCAGTCATTTTCAATCCTGTCTCAGGCTCATTCGCCCAAGCAATGTACGGCACGCGATCACGCTTCTCTCGCTCGGCTGCGTTGTCACCGGGAATCCAGAAGCGACAAAGGATGTCGAATGTCCCATCTTCGGCGGGGAATAATGCGACAAATGCCGAGGTGTCGTAGGTTGTCGCAAGGTCAAGCCCGCACCAGCACTCCCTGCCATCGAGAGGCCCCGGCGGCTTGTCGTCACAAGCCGCCCATGCCTCGGCTTTCAACCACCGAGTGTCAGCCTGGGTCCACATGTTCAGCCGGTAGCGTTTGAACGAGAACTCCTTGGTGTTGCTCTTCTGAGCCTCTTTGCAATCAGCCGCGAAGTCAGTCGGATTAATCGTTACTGACCATGATGGGTTCGCCTTCGGCCATGTTTCCTGATCAGTCCAATCGTCTTTTTCTTCTGCCTCATAGATCAGCGGAAAGAATGTCGGGTCATACTGCCAGTCCTCAAGGACTCGCTTGGCATATTGGTACTGCTCATAGCAGATGGAGTTGCGATCAAAACCTGCCGTCGTGATCGAGCAGAGAAGCGGCTGCGACCGTGCTGCACCGCCATAGCGGAGCGAGTCGAAGAGGTCGCGGGTACGCTGTGCATGCAACTCATCGAAAAGCAGCCCATGGATATTGAGGCCTTCTGCCCTGAAAGCGTCAGCAGGCAAGACTCTGTAAAAAGATGAAGCAGCCTTGAAAGCAATCGTCCTACGAGAATCAACAACCTCCAGCGGCTTTGATAGGACCGGGGATGCCCTCACCATGTTTGCCGCTTCTTTGAAAACCAGCGACGCTTGTTCCCTGTCCGCTGCAGCACCATAGATTTCTGCACCGGGCTCCCCATCGGCCAGCAAAAGATACAGACCAATGCCAGCGAGGATTGTTGACTTACCAGATTTCTTTGCCGTGCTGATGTAAGCCATACGATAGCGGCGAGTATCGTCGTCTATCCTTGCCCATCCGAAGAGTTCTTCAAGCATGTCGCGCTGCCAGTCAAGAAGCGCAAACGGTTTTCCTGCGAAGCGACCTTTCGAGTGCTTCAGGAAGTTTTGAAAAAACTCAACGACATGATCTCCACGATTCTGGTCATAGAAGTATTCATGCCCCTGCTCGATCGCCTCTTTTTTGGATAAACGCGATAAGCGTGTCATCGGCTTTGTTGCTGTGGATCGTGACTTGCGATCGGCTCGATGGAGTCAAGCCAAACTCACGCTCTAGTTGTAGCAGGTCTTTGCGAGCAGCCTTCTCGTCAACTGCCCACGGTGCTGGCTGCGCCCATTTGATGCGAAGCCTGCCGTCTGTGCGGTTGGGATCGGCTTCATAGGTAATGACCTGACGGCCAAGTTGCCTGCACTGCTCGCGGACCTGCATCCAGTGTGACCAGACAAGGCAATATCTCGCAAGCGTTTCAACATCGGCCTCCGTCATAACGCGCATGTCAGTCAAAACTCTGACAGCCTCATTCCACTTGCGAACTGCAAGTTCGTCATCTTCAAGATGCTCTGGCACATCGAAACTCTGAAGAAGATCAGGTACCGGCTCGTTTTCGTTGATTCTCTCTTTGCTTGGGTTTCCCCTGACATACTTCAATATCGAAGGCTGAGGTGCAGGACCGCGTTTACCCATCTCTACCCCTTCATGATTTTCTTCAGTAGCATCATTGCCCTGGCGATTGATTGATCCATGTCATAGTATCTGTATTCACCAAGCCTTCCTGCAATGATGACATCATCCATCGAGTCCGCTCTCTCTCGGTACTTGCTGTACAACTCGCTGTTTTTGTCGTCGGGGAAGGGATACTCATATCTGTCTGGGTCACTCGGAGAATATGGAGTCTCTGTTGTGACGACCGTGCCGCGTATGTTGTTTGCTACATCACATTGCAGCATATGCTTCCACTCCAGTGTTCTGATGTGAGGCCCCCCAGAATGCAAAGGGTTATTGATCTGTCCTTTTCTTTGAAAAAAGTCCAGATCGCCGTGATATTGATGCTTTCTTTTTTGCCCTCGATATTGCAGTCTTCCTATATCGAAATCAAAGAACTCGTCTATGGGGCCTGTGAAGACAAGTTTTTTTGAGGCGAAGACTTCTTCTCTTCTTTTCAGATAGTCGAAGTTCAGGATAACCGGTATCCCTGAGAAAATGTTGCTTGTCCAGGTTGCATATCCTCCAACCGGAATGCCTTGATGCTTTGCAAGCGGCTTCAGTCTGCTGTCTCCATCGACCCTCACATCGAAACGCTTGCACAACTCAGCACTCAGGCTTTTGCAGTCCACTCCCCATTGTTTTTCGTTGTATTCCTTGACAAAAGTCTCAAAGATGCGGCGAGGCATCAACGACAACGCGGCTTCTTCAAGATTCGTTGGCTCGCCTTGAAATGATGGAGACCATTTTTCTCCAATCTTTGCTGAGATGTATTGAGATGACAAAGGCCACTGGACGAGATCGTCCCCAATGTCTGCAAGCAGGGACGCTTCATATCGATAGAACTCCGAGAAACGGTTGGCCCATTCCCATACTCGTTCACATGACGTTCTGAAGTAATGCGGTCCGTATGTGTGAATCCTTATTCCCGACAAGTGAAAACGATCGTGAACATTTCCACCAATGTGATCGCGACGATCGACAACCACAACGTCTCGGCCTGAATCAAACAAACCCCTTGCTATCACGGCCCCGGTCAAGCCAGAACCCACGACAACATAGTCTGCCTTTATCATCGCAACTTCGACTCCCAAACCTTTTTGCTTCGCGACAGTATTTCATCGGAGTCAATGTTGCACGAAGAGCCTACGGAGTCATAGCCGCCTATAAAACAATCCTCCTTGTAGACTTCGTGGATCGCGTCAGCAGCCTCTTGAGACAGTCTTTCAGCGGGGGGCTTTTTCATCTCCTCGGTTTTTGAATACATCTTGGTATGCCTGCTTAATGAAAGATCGATTCCTATCGCCTTGCAGACGGCGGGCCAATCTTTGTCAATCTGTTCATACCGCCCAACAAACGAAAACTCTGGATAAGCCCACGACCATTGATGCGAAGTCAGATAGAACCTTAAAGAGCAAGGCCTTGTCTTCGCGTACCTTGATGATCTCAGAGAAACAGCAAACTCATTGAGGGATTTGCCTTGCACAAGCGTCTTTTTCCCGGCTTGCTCCCATGAGTTCAGAAGATTCCAAACGGATATGATTCTTGCCCACGGGTTGCGTATGAATGTGAAACTGAATCTTCTTTTGAACTCGGTTTTGGTCAGACACTTCTCCCGCAATAGAGCAGCAACGGGCGTATGATTGTGGCAGACGTTCACATGCGAATACAGCGGGTTTGAGTAAAAAACCTTGGCATGGTTCGCTTGATTGATTCTTACATAGTCAAACACTCCTTGCTTCAGGATACCGTGCATGCTTTCAGAGGCTGTTCTCGGGATTTTCGTAAAAATGAACGGCCTTGCCCTTTGCCCATTGCCTCTTTTTTCGATGCTGACATTCCTTCTCTTCATGTCCGCAATAAGGGTGTCTGCATTTTTATTGCTTCCGTTTTTCATGGCTGGATTCCCTTGCGATACTTCTCGCTGAGCAACACCGGGCAAGTCTTCTTCCAAATGACCTTATGGTGAATCCTCCACTTCCCCGCCATTCGCGCAACTTTGACGCACGACGGAGCAACCATAACGGAATAGAAGGATTTGATGTACGTTCCAAGTTCGAGATAAATCTCGGTGCATCCTCCTGTTCTCTTTTGCGTAGGAGGCTGATACACCCTTACATGCGGAATCGTGGCAAACAAGTCTCCTCTTCTCCCGCCCTCAACATAGAGATTCACGTCGTCATTCACCCGACCCCGAAAGACCACTGGTCTGTCAGTCCGAAAGAAAAAACTGTTCATTACCTTCCGGTACATTCTTCCGGACCTATGCAACTTCATCAGCAACGATTTTTGATGAGGAGTGTCTGGGCCTCCATCACCACCGATAAAGTCTCCTCCCTGAGCAAAGGCAACAGACTTGAACGACGTGCTGTCAAGAAAGTCCAGGCAATGCTCAAATACTGCGTCAATGTTCTTGATCTGGGTTTCTTCAACTTTCCAGATGTATTCGTCTTTGTCGTTGAGCCTCCATGTGAAGTCTGTGTAATCGTCGTCAAGTTGAAGGAAATGCGTTAGACGCATTTCCTTGGCTAAAATGAAGTTGTAGTTTCTCGCGTAGACAATCGAGTTTCTTCGATCATAGTTGTCGCAGGCATCAACCTGATTGGAGAAAGAAGTCTTGTCGAATACGATCACCTCATCGCCATACTTTTCGATGTACTGATCAGCCTGAGAGTCTTCGTTATCTACCAGAATGTAGATTTTCCCCGTATATCCGCTGCTCCTAAGTGCGTCATATGTCAGCAGAGAATCAGCGCGACCGTGAGAAAGAATAAAAGCGGCAAAATTTCGTTTCATTCGGAGTCGTCCCTCTCTTCGGCAAATGCCTTGTTGAGATTTTCGCCAAGTTTTGCCCATCCATTTTTGATCGCTTCACCTAAATCCACGATGACAAGAGCACTCGCCTCCATAAGCCTTTGAGTCTCTGGATCGGAGTGTGCGTAAAACTCAGCGGCTTTTTGAAAATCAAAAACGGAGTGACGATACGCCGCAGCCCTCAGAAAAACTTTTTCATCTTCTGGGACTGAACTGGCATCAATATCCTTGATAAGTTTCTCCGTTGTCGAACAATCAAAGATGTCACCAAGATCGGGTTTCTCTGCTCGCACTTCATAGGCAGGTACTTCTGTCTTTTCCGTGTAAGGAGAATCATTTGGATTGCTATTCTCCTTTTGCTCAGAGTCATCCTGAAAGTCTTGCTCGAAAATCGACTGCTCTGAACTGCTCTGCATCATTTGCTGCAAGGCATCATTTCCGATGTCGATACTCTCGATGAGACTGCTTAACTTCTCCGAGTCGCTCTCAGCCATCGCGGCCAGCGGATCGAGCGTCGCGAGAATCTTGTCTGCCTCGGCTTCGTCAACATCGAGGATGAGGACCGGGACAACTTCGGCCCCGATCGTCTCTGCCCTGAGATGCCCGTCGATGAGCATCAGCGACCCGTCATCGAGTTCACGGGCGAGGCAGGCGTCGGCCATGCCGACTTCTGCGAGGATGCCTTTGAGTGCATCCTGTTGAGCCTTGGGATGCGTTCGCCAGTTCTTCGGGTTCGGGCGAAGATCAGAAGCCGGAACGTGCCTGAGTTCCTTGATCCGATTGCGAATCTGCATTGCGGTTCTCTCTCAGCGTCTTGCGGGCATGACAGGCAGCACAAAGACACTGCCCGTTCTCAAGGTCATATCTTGCACCACCTTCAGCGATAGGCAAGATGTGGTCCGCATGTGCATCGCGTTTGCCGCTGCATATCTTCTTGCAATCCTGGCACTGGTAAGCGTCTCGGATTAGCACCGCCATCCTCCACTGCTTGTGAGCGTTGTCGCAGTAGCCACGCTGTGCCGCGTTCGGCCTACCTGTGTCGTCTCGCTTGGTGCGAAGACGCGGCGGCTTAAATGTTCCAATGCGGAAGGGCATCAGGAACCAAACAGGAGGAGAGTGTATGACGACGTGCCGTTCGTGGTGTAGACGTTCACGGTGTCATCGGTATTGTGGATGCAACTGATCGCCATGTGATTGTCAGTCGCATGGAGTTTGATGTCGATGTCCACGAAGTTGACGAACGCCTCGTTCTCGGAGATGAACCCCGCACGGTCAACGTAAGACATGGTGACAAGGTTGCCTGCGGCGTCTCGGTAGTCGAGGTCAGACAGGTCGATATTCTGAACCGCCGTGCCGACAGTGCCAGTAACGACGGCCACCTTGCCAGACGTGTAGACATCGGCAGACGCCAGCGAAGCCTTCTTCTCCGACTCGACGCCCGTTGAAGACGCCGTGTCTACGAATGACATGCTGACGTTGATCGTACCGTTGAGTGCCATGACTGCCTCAAGACTTGAACATGATCGTGCCGCTGACGCCAGTTGAGTAAGCGTCGCCGCTCACAAGTTTGCCATATGGCAGAGCGAAGATCGCATCAGGCAAAGCGTACATGGCACCGACGCTGGTGCTTGGCTGCAGCGTGATGTTAGCAGGCGAGCCTACGTTGTCGTAGAGGCGACGATACTCGCCGTCTTCCTCATCACTGCCGTAGACATGAATCGCCACGCTGCTGGTGTGCATCGTGCCAAACGACACGATCGCACCGGCTGCATCTTCCAGACGCACGGTTGTCGCTGAACTCGTTGCGGTACTGAGCGTCACATCGACGCTCTTATCCCTGCGGACAATATCGACTTCGGCCATTGTGTGGTGCCTCCAAGGTTCTGCTCAGTGTATCGCAGCGGCTAGGCTATCTCAAAACATATCGTCTGCGGTGCAGTTGCCGTCCTGCAAAACACCGTCAATCCATTCCCGGTAGTCAGCGAGCCACGGCCCAGTGCCTCCACCTGACTGAAGCGGCCATGCCAGCACCAGCCGGTCGCCCTTCAGGAAGCAAACGCTACTGCCGCTATCGCCAACCTGAATACTAGCAGGATACTTTGCTCTTGCCTCGTTCCAGCAGGGGTACACGAACCCCGTCGAAGTGCTGGCCGCAACATATGACAAATCGTTGAGCCCCGGCGGCTTGCTGGCATTGCCATCTGAGAAGTAGACCAGCGGCGGTGCATCGCCTGCCGGATACTGCGTCGGAGGGCCACCGGCATGCGGCATCTTGCCCGTCCACTCTTTCGACAGCAGTTGTGCTGGCCTGATCTCCATGTCTCGGTCTAGCGTGGCAATGCAGAGGTCGGCCGATGGGTGGCGGGCCACTGCCGTGACCGTGGCAGTTTCACCTCGCCAGAAACGCACAACGTGGCCGATCGGCGGTGCATAGTGGTTAACGTGAACCGTGTGTCGAGGCGTGATAAGTGTGCCGTTGCGGCTGCTCTTCACAACTGGAGAACAGTCAATCGCGTCTATCCACTGGTCGCCGTGAGTTTTAATGGCATCGTCAACTGACCGGCTGAATGTCTTCTCAGTCTCACTCAGGTCGATGGTTATCTGACCGGCGTCTTTGATGTCCCAGCCGTAGTCGATGAGTTCTTCACGGTACTGTCTTGCGTACTCGGTGAACTTAGACTCGCCCATATCGACAGGAGACATGGGTGTCGGCAATGTGCCTGCTCGCATCTGAGCATGGACGTTTCGGAGGAACTCGTTGTAATAGACGGATGCCATGCCACTACCGCCGCCAAAGAAGTTGCGGAAGGCATCTGGCGAGCGAGCGGCCGTGAAGTTCCATCTCTGAGGACCGTTGCCCATGCTAGAGGTGCAGCCCCAGAACATCTGCCGGAAGTCTCGGCAGTTGTCTGTCTTGATCCAATGCGTTGAAAACCGCATGTCCTCGCATTCTTTGAACATCGCAGCCATTGAGGTGGCTTGGGTTGTGTCGAGGCGTGGCTGCGACTCCAGTTCACGGCAGCGAGCGAACATACCAGCAAGGTTGATAGGACGATCGGGAAACTCTGCCGTCACCCTGGCATTGAGGCTGCTGCCAAGGAAGCAGTTGACGTATCGCCATGCCTCGCACTGAAGATGCAACTCCTGCATCTCAGGAGGGAATGTCACTCCCTCAAAAACGCGGTGCATGTCGGTTGCGTCAGATACGGTGAGTTTCATTGACGTGTCCAGTGCCCCGGTCCCATCGTTGCCAAGCCGTTGTCGGGCTGCGGACGCCTCGGGGCTTCCGTCACCGGCTTTCTACTACGGAGTAGGGCGCGCCGCACCGATGATGGGAAATGTTTGTTTGCGCGACACGTCCCGGCGATATGTCGCCAATCTGGTTGTTTAGGGGCATGTCCCTAGCCGGTCAATCTACGGTCACTCTTTAAGAAAAGATGCCGCTTATTTCTTACGGCTCCACCGGGTCAGGCTGCGGCAGCAACGCCACTGCATCGGCCCACGGGACGAGGCTGATCTCATCGAAGCGTGACGCATCCAGCCTCTGGAAGTTGTGACCGTACAGACCGTTCGGCACCTCTGAGAGCAGTGCCCCTCTGATGAGAAAGCGTCCGTCGGTCAGAGGCAGCGGCGTCACTCGGAACTGCTGCGGCTGCTCCTCTTGAATGGCGATGACCCGATCAGCCAACTCCTGAGAGAACACGCACGCATACTGGCGAGCGTAGTGATATGGCACAGGCAAGTGTGGCAGCAGGTCTGCGACGGTCTGCGGGTTCTTTGGCAGTGGCAGTGGTTCGTCAATGTCAGGCATTAAATCGCTGCTCCTATTGCGGTGACGTAGGCTGTGATGTGGCTGTCTAGTTTGGCGAGGTCTAAGGACGAGCCGATTGAATAGAAGGCCATAGTGGAATTTGCAAACGCTCCTGGCGTGCCGTCATCGTTGCGACAAAAAACAAAAGTATTGTAGGAGTTGCCGCCTGATGACGTTGTGGATGCCTGCAAAGTCACGCCGTCTGCCCGTGTTTCCACCGTTGATTCGTCAAGCCTCTGCGTTCCGGCAAAACCGCCTGAGTAAGAGCGAGTCGTCTCAACTCCATTGTTTACATAGCCGCGCACCACCCCAGTTCCCGAATACAACTGCGTTGGGACTACGGTTGGACTGCGAGTCAACGATCCCATGTAGCCTACACCAGAAGCCGCATCATCTGCCGCATAGAATGCGATGTGCTTACTGTCTTGCGAGTCAGCATCGTTTGCTCTGTTGCTGTCCAGATAGAGGCTCACAGTCGGATCACCTGTGAGTCCAGTCGCTCTGTCGTAATCGCCAGAAGCCCAGCCACCATACGCCGTTGGCGCATCGCCTCGCAGCGGAACCAGTGCCCCAGCCAGAGTGCGAGGTCCGCAGAGTAAACAACTGCTGCCAATGGCATCCCAGAGGCCATCGGCCTTCAGCCCGCTCACCAGATTGTTGACGGCGACCTTCACATCGGTTTCCAGATACGCACCGTCTGCCTCTTCAACGGCCCTGATGTAGGCGATGGCATCCCTATCAAAGCCCGCCTCTTCGATGGCTCGCAGATCAGCCATCAGCGTGGACACTCTTGCGTCTAGCAGGGCGAGGTCGGTGGCAGAGCCAAACGAGTAGAATGCCAGCGATTCGTTAACGTAAAGCCCTGCCGTACCAAAGACAGAAGCGGTTGTTCCTGACGCTGCCTTCGCCGTGCCTGTGGTTGTTTGCGATACGCCATTTATCCTATAGGAAAGCGTTGTGCCAAACAGGCTGCCTGCAAGGATTTTCCCGGCCTGCGCTCTTCCGCTGGATGACGGTGCTTCCGTTGTATTTGGGCGAACCGCTTGATTGGTTACATTGTCTCGCAGGTACACATCACCACCGCTACCGATAACGTGATATGTCGTCGTTGCGACAGAGTTTTCTGTCGTCGGGAAAATAGCGAGATGGAAGTCGTCCTGCGCTGTAAGTTGGTTTGTTGCAAAGCCACTGTTGATGTATGAAGTCTCATCACCAGTAATGCCAATCCCGCCTCTATCGTAATCGGTGTTGTCAAACCCATTGTTCGACGGCGCAGCCCCCTTCAACGGCGTCAACGCACCAGCGAGCGAGTCCCAGCCAGCCATCACGCAGCAAGCGTTGAGGTCGTCATAGATGCCGTCCTCACGGCAGCCCTTTATGAAGCGGTCGATGGCTCTAATGCGCGCCTTTAGGGTCATTCCAGTGATCCTCCTGCTTCATAGCCGCGCACAATGTAGTCGATGGTGTCAGGGTCTAGGCCGCTGGGGTTCTCGCCAACGAGGATGGCAAACTTCAGACGGTTGATGAGGTTGGTCACGGCGGTGTCAAGGTCGGCAAGGCCGACTGCTGGATCAGTGCCAAGCGAGGTGCCGATGCTGTAGAAGGCGATGGTGGCGTCAGAGTACGATGCCGCCTCACGGGAAAACACAAAAATAGCACCGACTGTAGGGCTAGATGATGGATCGCTAAGGGTTACTGATGTACTCGCATATCTGCCAACGACATTGCTGCTGGACGATCTGGTGACTCCCCAAAATCCATCGGACGTTGCGGTATCCGCAACACTTGATACTGCACCAGTGAAGTTTGCGCGGTAAAAGCGAGTCGTCGCTGTAGTCAAGAGCTGAGAATCACCAACATTGCCAGCACCGCAGCCTATGTCGCACCGGGTTGCGTCCCTAGTGTGATGCTGCGTTGTAAAGACTGCAATGTGCTTGTCATTCTGCGTTTCGTCATCATTCGCCCGCCCGCTATCCAGATACGTCGTTGCCCCATCACCTGTTAATCCGCTGGTTCTGCTGTAATCGCCCTCAACAAATCCATCAGCGACGTTCGTCGGGGCGGCGATCACCTCTCGGATGGAGATGGATTCAATGGTGACGGAGAATGGCCCAAGGCTGCCGTCAAACGTAAACAAGAGCGGGAGTAGTCCGCCTGACGCCGTGCCTGTGGAATCAAACAGCCCAGTAGAAGGGTCGATGTCAACGCTTGATCCGGTGTTGCCCATTCTGAATACACTGTTGCGAATGCTCGCTAAATCGCCAGATAGTCTTCCAGATATGCGATATTGCTTTCCGTCCTCAAGTCCAACATAGAAATCAAATCGAGGACGAATGATCGAAGTCGTCGGTGACGTGTTCGACATGGTGAGCGTAGCGGCATCCCACTCAGCCGCAGACCCGTCTGCATTGTTGATGGTGGGCGTCTGCTCCGCCCACAATTCCGGCCCCTCATTCTTCAGCGGGACCAACGCACCAGCGAGAGTCCTCGCACCGGCGAGGATGCAGGATGCCCGTATGGAGTCCCAGACGCCACTGCTCTTTGTCGCCGAGATGAACTCGTCCACCGCAATAGCAACGCCCGTCTCCACGCCTGCACCGTCAGCGGTTGCCATGCGTGACAGGTAGTCCAGTGCATCGGCGTCAGTGGGTAGTGCTTGGCTGGATAGGCCGGGATATCCGCCAGCGTATGGGTGATCGTAGGGGAGTTTGGCGGCGAGGCTCATTGGCTATAACTCCACGCAATCTGGCCTTCCAGTAGTTCACGGTTTTCTGATGTGTCGATAAAGTACAACAGGAACTCCTGGAAGGTGCCTTTAAAAAAGGTTGATCCAGACCCGTCTGCTCGCATTCCAATCTTCCCAACAGGTCCGGCAGCACTTGCCGATGCCGCTGTGCTTGCTGGCTGCTGTGCGCCGTTTACATGCAACGTGTTTGAAGCCACTTTGAAAGATGCGGAGTACAGTTGCTGACCAAGTTCTGCTACACCGAATGTTGTTGAGTCACTGCCAGCCTGCCATGCGGAGTTTTTCATCACCAAACTTGTTGTTGCCGCATCGCGGAGAAGCTGAAACGACACCGTGCCAGCAATCACATCAAAAAAGCGAGCGTTAGCGGACCCTGGTGTGGTGCCAGAAAACTGAGATGGCGAAGCCACAAGAAAAGCATCACATCGCACCTGCGAAGAGATTGTTGGCAAGTCAAATCGGCTTCCTGTTCCATTGAACTGAATCGCTGGCTTGCCCTCTTCCAGAATCACAGCACCGCCGCTGACAACCTGCGGCTGCAATGCAGGTGAGGCTTGGCTCGCATGGTTTGCATTGCCACTCTGATCCCACCATTGCTTTACGAACGCATCGCCCGCACCAGCAAACGCAGCCAGCGTCCCGTCGCTCACCTCGCTCGCCGTGAACGAGCCTTCGTCGTCGTCGCTGCTACGCCGCACCGTGAC